>OGJI01000200.1_pt1 | contig 82687 bp, 65 predicted proteins | sample 1572031 | NCBI WGS metagenome assembly OGJI01 (sample SAMEA2582119, study PRJEB24529) | metagenome | biome: Human gut stool | place: China | collected 2011
TATGATATGCAGGAAGTTCCATAACGAATGGTGCTGGATCTCCGCTGAATAACTTTGTCTTCTTTAAAATAATACCTGATACGATAATTGCTGCCATACCGATGAAGTAAGCTGATGTTGCAACCCAAGGTGAACCACCGAAGATAGCACCTGCAATCATAGCGATGAATGGTGTCTTAGCACCACAAGGTATAAATGTTGTTGTCATAATTGTCATACGACGGTCTCTTTCGTTCTCGATTGTACGGGAAGCCATAATACCTGGAACACCACAACCTGTACCAATAAGGATAGGTATGAATGACTTACCTGAAAGACCGAATCTTCTAAAGATTCTATCCATAATGAATGCGATACGTGCCATATATCCGCAAGCCTCTAAGATAGCAAGTAATAAGAATAATACTAACATCTGAGGAACGAAACCAAGTACAGCACCAACACCGGCTACAATACCATCAAGGATAAGACCATTTAACCAATCTGCACAACCGATTGCATCGAGTCCGTCACCAATAAGAACTGGGATACCCGGAACCCATATGCCATAATCTGCTGGATCTGGAGCTGTACCATCATATTCGATAGCGAGGTTAATAGCTTCTTTAATATCATCAGCATCTGCTGTGAAATCTTCTGTTGCAAGTGTTTCATCATCTTCTACAGTATAATCAACTGAATCTGATGACTTAACCATAGACTTAAGAGTTGTAAGAGCCTTAACAGCAGCTTCTGAGTCATAGTCTTCTGCTTCTGTATCAATAGCATCTGCTATTGCTTCGCCCTTAGAACCAAGGCTTTCTACATATGCTGCAATGATTTCATCTGAGTCACCATATTCTTCTTCTACTTCTTCATAAGCTGAAGTACCGATACCGAAAAGGTGGAAACCATCACCGAACAAACCATCATTAGCCCAGTCTGTAGCTGCTGTACCAACTGTTACCATTGCAATGTAATATACTAAGAACATAACTACTGCGAATATAGGAAGTGCTAATATTCTGTTAGTTACGATTTTATCAATCTTATCAGATGTTGTAAGCTTATCCTTAGAATGAGCCTTCTTTACACACTCTCCGATAATTGATGAAATGTATGTATATCTTTCATTAGTGATAATACTTTCTGTATCATCATCAAAATCTTTCTCAAGTTTATCAATCTCTGCTGTAACATCAGGTACACTAGACATAAGCTGTCCGATTTTGTCATCTTTCTCTAATAACTTGATAGCGAAAAATCTCTTCTGTTCTTCTACTACATCAAGACCAATCTTATCTTCAACTGCTTCGATAACAGATTCAACTTCATCACTGAATTTATGTGCAAGCTTATTAATCTTCTTAGACTCAGCAAGCTTTACAGCCTTTTCTGCCGCTTCCCTGATACCAGTTCCCTTAAGAGCTGAAATTTCAACTACTTCACAGCCAAGCTTCTCTGAAAGCTTTGCAATGTTAAGTTCAATACCATTCTTAGCTAAAAGGTCGATCATATTAACAGCCATAATTACCGGAATACCAAGTTCCATAATCTGTGTTGAAAGATATAAGTTTCTTTCAATGTTTGTACCATCAACAATATTGATGATAGCATCTGGTCTTTCATTAATAAGATAATTTCTTGCTACAACTTCCTCTAATGTATATGGAGAAAGTGAGTAAATACCTGGTAAATCCATAATGGCAACATCTTTATGTCCCTTTAATCTACCTTCCTTCTTCTCTACAGTAACACCTGGCCAGTTACCTACGAACTGGTTAGAACCTGTAAGAGCATTAAACAATGTTGTTTTACCGCAGTTAGGGTTACCTGCTAATGCAATCTTAATTGACATTCTTTTACCTCTTTTCTTAATGAGTTAATAATTAGTTGTAACTTTCTTCATTTAGATTATGCTTGCTATAATTAGTTAATGCTAACCTTTTGGCAAAAAAATAAATATTAATTTACCTCTATCATAGCTGCATCTGCCTTACGAAGTGATAACTCATATCCTCGTACTGTTACTTCTATTGGATCTCCCAATGGTGCAACTTTTCTGACATAGACTTCTACGCCTTTAGTGATTCCCATGTCCATAATCCTTCTCTTAACCGGACCTTCACCATTAAGCTTAGCAACTTTAACAGTCTGACCAACAGCAACTTCCTTTAAAGTCATCTTAATCTCTCCTTCTCATTAAAATATTGTAAATATCTATATAGAGGCTTGAAACTCAAGTCTTTATACCATAATCTTTGAAGCCATATCGCTTCCTATAGCTACTCGTGATTCTTTAATATTAACTATAACATTACCGCCAGTCTTAGAAATGACCGTCACTATAGCTCCAACTACAAAGCCTAGATTCTCAAGAAATCTTCTCGTCTCTTCTTTCCCACCAATCCTTGTGATTGTTGCTGTCTCTCCCTCACCTATCATTGATAATGGCATAACTTATCACTCCTATCTGTATCTATGTTGATAATGTTTTTCATTTGCTACTGTGTTAGTATATACTAACACTTATTAGATGTCAATTACCATTTTAAGAAAATTTTCATATTATTAATTTTCACATAATAACCGCATACATATACAGTAAAATTAATATGTATGCGGTCATTACTCACTTATTAATATTATATTGGGAAGTGTCCAGAATAAATATGTCACTTATTAATATATTCATTATATTACTTTATATTATGCACATATCTGATTATACACATACTTTAACTATGCATATTCTTAATTGTACATACACTCTGATTATGCAAGAGAAGCACCAAGATCCTTGCAATTGCTTACAGCTTCATCATCAGGAGCTTCATTACAGATTACCGGGTCACAGCTAAGGTCAGCACCAGCATTCCTGCTTCTTTCTGCCCAGTCATCCATCCATTCTCCGCTTCCCCAGCCGTAAGAACCAAAGAGTGCTATCTTCTTTCCTGAAAGTGCCGCTTCACAGTCTGTAAACATCGGCTCAAATTCTGACTCTTCAAGATTTTCTGCTCCCATAGCAGGGCATCCGAAAGCTATTCCGTCGAATTCTGCAACCTTTGCTGATGAGAATTCTGAAGCAGTGAATAATGTTACTTCTGCTCCTTTTTCCTTTGCTCCCTCAGCAACAGCATTGGCCATAGCCTCTGTATTACCTGTTCCGCTCCAATATACAACTGCAACTTTACTCATTATCATTCCTCCATTATTGCTTTAATTTAATGCTTGTGCACATATATGTTGAGTGAATCATATATTCACGGTCAACTGATTTAATGTTCGTCCTCCTATAAAGACCTTCTGATATACCTCAGAACATTTCTTGAATCTTGCAAATGTTCTGACACTTTCCTGTTCATTGTAATATACCTTCCACACACCACAACATTTGCAGTTCTGTCCTTTATTAAAAATGAACTCCTTTACATCTTCTACAGGATATCCAAGAAATAAACCTATCTCGTGTGGAAAACAGGGCTGTGTCATAAGACGTTCCTTAAGTGTATTGATACATGCCTGTATACTTCGTTCTATGTATCCATAGCTGGATAATATATTCCATACATCATCATTATTGACTGCCTTAAATAACATACTTGGTCTGTATACATATATCAATGAACTCATATCTGTCTTTCTTAAGACTTCTATATATACGCCCTTCTCATTAAGGTTCATATTGGCAGTCTTAATCTCAGAATCGAATTCATCTTCTGATACAAATCTATAATTAAAAAGATTAGCCATCTTAATTCCAGCCAATGTAGGTGCACATTCTTTTACAATCTCATTCTCCAGCTTTCTAAGCATATAATCTCCATTCCTTATATTACGCATTACTCTGCCTGCTGTCTGTGTCAGTTACAATTAACAAGCCTTTCCGTCTGCTACATATTCCTGAAGAACTGCATTAAGTGATGAAGCACTGCTTGAATGTGAACGCACGATCCGAATGTCCTTGCTCTTTGCTTCTGTAACAGCACTATGTACCATTTTGTGTGATACTGTGTTAGTAAAAAGTATCATAAGGTCAGGGTTGCCAATCTTCTTGCCAAAGCCACTCTTCTCCTTAACAAATACCTTGGCTTTACAGCCATGCTGTTTACATATCTTCTCATATTGACATACCATACATTCATTACCGCCAATTATAACTACACTCATATTAGTCCTCCTCATCCTGCTAAATAGATATATAGTATACATCTCACTGTTAGTTTTATTCTAACTTGTGTTAGTTATTACTAACCTATGACTTTTAAATAAACGGGTCGAGGACCCGTTAAATAAATATAAAGGCATATGCGTTAGCTGTTACTAACTATCATTATAATAGTCTAACTTAGTTATTTTGTCAACAGCTTTTTATTACTTTTTATTATCCTGATTCTACATAAAAAACTCCTGATGTATACTATACAAACCTTTGTTAGTTAAGGCTTACCCGTATAATATACATCAGGAGTTTATAATTTACAATATTCTGTTCTTACGCACAGATAGTTATTCTATTTACTTAAAGTACTTAACACCTGACTCGAATATCTTAATATCTTGTTCTCCATAGATATTAATAGCTACAGAATCACCACGTCTTTCAGAATGTGCCATTTTACCTAAACATCTTCCGTCTGGGCTTGTGATACCTTCAATAGCCATATATGAACCATTGACATTCCATTCTTCGTCCATAGATACATTGCCTTCTGGGTCACAGTACTGTGTTGCTACCTGACCATTTTCAAAGAGCTTATCAAGCCATTCCTTAGGTGCAACAAATCTTCCTTCACCATGTGAAGCCGGATTACAGTATACTCCGCCAAGCTTTGCTTCTGCAAGCCAAGGACTCTTATTAGTAACAACCTTTGTATATACCATCTTAGAGATGTGACGGTTAATTGTGTTAAATGTAAGTGTTGGTGAATCAGAATCCTGTCCTGTTATCTTGCCATTAGGTACTAAACCAAGCTTGATAAGAGCCTGGAAACCATTACATATACCAAGTGCAAGACCATCTCTTTCATTAAGGAGCTTCTCAACTGCTTCCTTCATCTTAGCATTACGGAAGGCTGTTGCAAAGAACTTAGCAGAACCATCTGGTTCATCACCTGCTGAAAATCCACCTGGGAACATAATAATCTGTGACTGGTTAATTGCTTTTTCAAATTCATCAACAGATTCTCTTATGCTTGTAGCATCAAGGTTCTTGAATACTTTGACAATAGTATCTGCACCAGCTCTCTCAAACGCCCTGGCACTGTCATATTCACAGTTAGTACCTGGGAATACTGGTATAAATACTGTTGGTTTCGCAACCTTATTCTTGCATACATATACATTGCCCTTTGAATATACAGGTGACTCAATCCTATCAGTTTCCTTAGAAACCTTTGTTGGGAATACACCCTCTAATGTATCTTTCCATACACTTAATGCTTCCTCAATATTGATTGAAACATCTTCATATGTAAACTTAGCTTCTTCTGTTACTGTACCAACCTTAGTATAAGCTGCCTTAATCTCTGAAAGCTTAGAGCTGTCTACTTCTGCTACTATACAGCCATATGCTGGTGCGAATAATTCTTCCTTTGATACAGATGGCTCAACAGCAACACCAAGCATATTACCAAATGCCATCTTGCTTATTGCTGGAACTAAGCCGTTAGCATCAAGAACATATGCAGACACAATTGCCTTGCTCTTAATAGCTTCGTGGATAGATGAATATAATTCCTTAATCTGTGAGAATACAGGAAGGTCATATTTATCTCTTTCAATGTCAAATCTTACAAGTATATTGCCAGCTTTCTTTAATTCAGGAGTGATAATATCCTGCTCTTTAGCTACATCAATAGCAAATGAGCATAATGTAGGTGGTACATCTATATGTTCAAATGTTCCTGACATAGAATCCTTACCACCGATTGATGGAAGTCCTAAGCCAATCTGTGCCTCATATGCACCAAGAAGTGCTGCAAATGGCTGGCTCCATCTTGAAGGATCTTCTGTCATTCTTCTGAAATATTCCTGATATGTAAATCTAATCTTGCTGTAATCACCACCAGCCGCAACAATCTTGGCAACTGAGTCCGTTACTGCATACATAGCTCCGTGATATGGACTCCACTTGGAAAGATATGGGTCAAATCCATAAGCCATCATAGTTACCGTATCGCACTTGCCCTTAAGCACTGGAAGCTTGGCAACCATAGCCTGTGTCTCTGTAAGCTGGTACTTTCCACCAAATGGCATAAGTACTGAACCAGCACCGATTGAACCATCAAATCTTTCAACAAGTCCCTTCTGTGAACACTCGTTAAGGTCTGCAAGTGTCTTAAGCCATCTGCCCTTAACATCATCTACTGGCTTAGCTTCAAGGTAATTAGCCTTGTCATCTGGGATATCTACAAGTACTGATGTCTCCTGATGTGCACCGTTAGTATCAAGGAAAGCTCTTGAAATATTAACGATATCCTTGCCTCTCCAGTTAAGTACAAGTCTTGGTTCTTCTGTTACAACTGCAACCTCAACAGCTTCAAGGTTCTCCTCTGTGGCATACTCTAAAAATGCTTTAACATCTGCTGGGTCAACAACAACTGCCATTCTTTCCTGTGACTCTGATATAGCAAGTTCTGTTCCGTCAAGACCTTCATACTTCTTAGGAACTTTATCTAAATCTACTGTAAGACCTGCTGCAAGTTCACCGATTGCAACTGATACACCGCCTGCACCAAAGTCATTACATTTCTTAATAAGCTTAGTTACTTCCGGACGTCTGAAAAGTCTCTGCATCTTACGCTCTGTAGGTGCATTACCTTTCTGAACCTCTGCTCCACAAGTCTCTATAGACTCCTCTGTGTGAACCTTAGATGAACCTGTAGCACCACCACAGCCATCACGTCCTGTACGTCCACCAAGAAGGATAATAATATCTCCGGGATCAGAATTCTCTCTCTTAACTGCACTTCTTGGAGCTGCCGCTATAACCGCACCAATCTCCATACGCTTAGCAACATAATCCGGGTGGTATATTTCTTTAACATAACCTGTAGCAAGACCAATCTGGTTACCATATGAGCTGTAGCCGTGAGCTGCTTCTGTAACAATCTTTCTCTGTGGAAGCTTGCCGTGAAGTGTATCTGCTACCGGAACTGTAGGGTCTGCCGCACCTGTGATACGCATAGCCTGATATACATATGTACGTCCTGAAAGTGGATCTCTTATAGCTCCACCAAGGCAGGTAGCAGCACCACCAAATGGCTCTATCTCTGTTGGATGGTTATGAGTTTCGTTCTTGAAGTTTACAAGCCACTCCTCTGTCTTTCCGTCAATCTCAACAGGAACAACTATAGAGCAGGCATTAATCTCATCAGACTCTTCCTGATCTTCAAGCTTGCCTTCTGCCTTTAACTTCTTCATACCCATAAGGGCTAAATCCATAAGACATACGAACTTATCTTTTCTGTCTTTATATATAACAGCTCTGTCAGCAAGATACTTATTGTAAGTTTCTTCCATAGGAGCTCTGTAATATCCGTCCTTAAATTCTACATTCTTTAATTCTGTAGCAAATGTTGTGTGGCGGCAGTGGTCAGACCAGTATGTATCAAGAACTCTGATTTCTGTCATAGATGGATCTCTGTTCTCTTCATTCTTGAAGTAATCCTGAATAAATTTGAAATCCTTAAATGTCATAGCAAGACCAAGTGAATCATATAATTCCTTAAGCTTGTCCCCGCTCATATCCTTGAAGCCATCAAATACAACAACATCTGCTGGTGTATCAAACTTAGTAACAAGTGTATCTGGAAGCTTCTCATCAGCTACTCTTGAATCTACCGGATTGATACAATGGTTTTTAATCTTAGCCTTATCATCATCTGTAAGCTTGCCTGATATAATATAAGTAGTTGCAGTCTTAATTACAGGAGTTTCATTCTCATTAAGGAACTTAACACACTGCTCTGCCGAATCAGCTCTCTGGTCGAACTGTCCCGGAAGATATTCTACAGAAAATACAAAATCATCATCTGAAGCCTTAAATTCATTCTCATACACATCATCAACAGGTGGTTCTGCAAATACTGTTGTAAGTGCTTTCTTATATGTCTCATCAGAAAGATTCTCAATATCATATCTGATAAGCACCCTTACATCTGTAATTGTCTTAATACCGAGATAACCTGTGATTTCATCGTGTAACTCCTTTGCATTAACAGCAAAAGGTTTCTTTTTCTCAACAAAAACTCTTTTAACGCCACTCATTTTAATTATTTCCTTTCTTAATCAGCTGTACTCCTGTCACTACTATTTCAACAAGAATGTAGAATATTTTATCATATCATTACTAAAGAAACAAGACACAAGAACAATGTTGTGTATATTTCTATATTGTATACACTATTCATGCATACGTCTTATAATCTTGTATACAACTTCATTACCCATAACAAGAGGGGCTGTATGTGCAAAGAATACTATGCCATCTGTCGGTGATAATATCTCACTCTTGACATATCCCTCACACGGATCAATAACCTGACCTATTACCTCATTATGGACAACCGGATCCCCCGGTTCTTTAAGCCTTTTGTAAAAACCTGCATCATATGTCTTAACGGCTGATAAATCATACTCGTTAATGACACTTGCTATGTAACCACTGTGATTATTATATTTTAATATTCCCATTCTCGTAAGAAATCTTAACACTGACGATACTGCCTGTCTTGCAGACTTTTCATCAACTATATCTGTGCTGTTTGTATATATCGAAAAAGCATTTGTTCCATTCATCTGCCAGCTATAATTAAGCGTTGCCGTATCCATAGGCTTTGGCTTTCTTATAACAACATACTGCAGTCCAAAAAGATTGGCAAGGCTCGCACTCTGATATCCCGTTTCCATCATACGTACATGAGGTATGAAATCTCCCGGCATATAAAAGCTTGCAAACTGTATTCCATAGCTGTAGCCCTTACTGCTTTCAAATATTGCAGCAGCTATCTGCTTGGTAGTATCTCCCGCTTCATCACCAGGAAACATTCTGTTAATATCTGTATTATCTACAGGCCAGAACCTCTTTTCAACATTCATAGAAAATCTGTTAGCTGACGGAATCACTAAAATCTCGTGGTTATGCGATATTGCACCTCTCATTTCAAGGTCTTTTAACACCTTTATAAGCTGTGAGCATATGTATAACTGCTGTATCTCATTACCCCTCATAGCTCCGACTATACATGCAGACTTCTCACCATGCCCAAACCTGTAGCCTTCTATTTCAAAATTCTCTCTGTATATTCCCTTAAGACTATATAAAACTTCTTTTTTCACTACACTCTTCCTCCGTGTACTCTCGCAAGAAGCGCTCCCTTGTATACAACTGGATTTTCCCTCAATGTGAATACAATGCCATCAACTGGAGATTCAATATGCTGTATTATCCTTCCCTCTATTGGCTCTATTATGTCGCCTATTGCATCTCCCATATGGATATTGCCACATGAATTAATAGATGGAACAAATATGCCGCTTTCCTTCGCTGTCAGGAAATTAACCTCTCCCTCTGTTGAGATAATAGGCTCTCTGACAGCTATTTTATTATCAGCCTCTGGTATTTCCCATATTCCCAGATTACTCATAAGGTTAAATATTCCATCAATAAGCTGCTGGCTGTATTCCCTGTTAATTCTGTTACCAACGCCCATCTCTGCTACAAGAGTAGGTACACCAAGATGATTAAGGCTGTATGCCAGTGTCGCATCAAGCACTGTTATTGATGAAAATATCCATACAAAATCCGCATTTAACATCTTTGCAAATGGAAGCAGCCTTTCCGCATTTTCCTCATTCAATCTTACCTGTGGCATCTCTCTTACAAATATATTGCTTGAATGAATATCAAGACAGAAATCACTTCCGATTATATCGTTGACAATTCCTGCTGCAACGCTCTCTGCCACAGCTCCATTATTATCACCCGGAAATACCCTGTTCATATCAAGCTCAAACATAGGAATTCCCCTTGAACCTGTATCTATTCCAAGGGGATTTACATCTGGATATATATCTATAATTCCTTTTAATCTTTCCAGATTATTATTAACGCGTCTTATGACTTCGTAGCACACATACTGTCCATCCAGCTCATCACCGTGTATTCCTGTAACAATAGATATTCTTGGAACAGGCTCGCCATTATAATCTTTCGGTGTGAGCCTGTTCTTCTTAATAACCATTCTCTCATGTACAGGAAGCTCTATTGAAACAACCTCTTCTATCATAAACTAACCTCTGTAAATATATTCTCACTACATAGAATCATAATTTCTTATCAATACACCCTGTGAAGTCTTCTTTAAGGCAATATGCGTAAATACAGTACTAGGAACATACGTCTTATCGCCCATAAATACACGGCTTCCTGGATATATATTCTTATCAATCCTTACAACTGCCCTGTCTGACTCCCTTACAAGTGTATAAAGATTACGGCTTTTTTCTTCATATTTGGCTTTCTCTGCTGTCTTAACAATCTTTGACTGCAACAGCTTTCTGTTAAGTGTTTCATCAAACTTATCAGAACCTGCCTTCTTTAATATATCAAGCTTCTGTAAAGCCTGATTAAATCTGTCTATCTGCGTATCTATATCCTTAAGCACCATAAGCACCTTGGCATATTCACTGCTTATCTCCTTAGTTACACCAACTCTTAATACAGTCTTAGAATAAGACTCACTTCCACAAGCTTTAATACATATGCCCCTTACGCCTGTGACATCTCCGCCTATTACAGAACCTCTCTTGCCCTCAAGATATATTCCGCCATATGCCAAAGCTGTTGTATTAAGCATATAATCACACTTTATATCACTATGGCTTATAATATGTGCATTCTCGAAAAACCTTGCTGATATATTGCCCATAGCTTCGATTCTTCCGTTCTCACCTGCATTAACACCATCCTGTATAATAATATCCTGCCCTGACCATATATCTGCATCTTCAACATATCCGCCTATGTATATATTACCCATAGCGTGTATCTTGACACTGCCTCTGACACTTCCGTTAATCTCTACGTCACCATTAAAATCTATGCTTCCTGTTCCAACATCAACATCACCGCTGACATTATATACATTACTTACATTAAGGTCGTAGTTACGATATTCTACTTTGCCGCTTAACTGGGCATAATAAGACTTGCCGTCCTCTGACACTGTAAAGCCCTTGCCTCTTAACTTAGGTCCTGGTCTTCCTGGCTTTGGAACTAAAAGCTTTCCAAATATATCATATCCAAATTCACCCTTGGTAGGTTCTATATACTCTGCAAGCTTATCATCTTTATTAACCTTCTCAAAAAGCTTTACATTAAAATAATCAACAGAACCATCTTCTCTTAATGTAGGCTTATTATCTCTTTCATACTCTGAATCAAAGAAGAAGTTGTAATAACCATCAGTACCGTTAACTGCACTTTTACCTTCTGCTACCACGATTTCAATATCGTACAGCTTATTAAGAATAACTTCGCGTATTCTCGCTTCATTAATTCCTGTACGCACACCTGCCTGTGAAAGCTTGTCTGCAATCTCCTCATATGTATAAGCTTCATCACTGCCTATGCCATTAAGGACTATACTTGCTTTCATATGATCATTATCAACATTGACAACTACTTCTTTGGTATTTAACTGTATCTGTTCTCTAAGTACATCATTCAATTCTGACTCCTCCAATCAACCATAGCACATTGTCTTATGTCATCTTTATAATCGAATTCCCCTTATATGTATGTCCTTAATTACTGGTCTTTATATATTAATAATTCCGAAGGATCAAGACCCCTCTCAAGCATTATTCTTATCTGCTCCATCTGTCTGCAAGTATATCTTGCATCGGCGTATACGCTTACATCTACACCACTCTGAAGTCCAAGCAATATCTCCTGACTTTGAAGTTCATTAAGCTGTGGTTCTTCCTGAACCTTGCCATCATTCTCAATCTGTTCTCTCATCTCTTTCATCTGGACAGCATTGATAAATGGATCTGCATATGGACTTACATCTATCCCTTCTTCTTCTCCTAACCTTATCTGTTCCATCTGTCCTGAGGAGAAACCTATCATATTATACTTGGTAATATCTATTCCAGCCTCAAGTCCTAACCTTAACTGTTTCATCTGGTCTGCTGTATATTCATGAAGCATATACTTCGATACATCTACACATTTTAACAAGCCTATTCTAATCTCGTTAAGCTGGTGTGCATCGAAATTCTCATCAACGAAAAATGTTAAATCAACATCATCTCTCTTAGCCAGCCTTATCTGTCTTAACACCTCTCCAGAATATCCAAGCCTTGCGTATCTTGTAAGATCAAATCTGTACTTTAATGCAAGACGAATCTCTCTCATAACAGAATAATCGTACTTCGGATTGCATATAAGCGATAAATCAATACCCTCTTTTATGCCTTCTTTAATCTGCTCCATCTGCATATAATTATACTCCGGATCTGCCATAGCACTTACATCAATCCCTTCCTCAAGTGCCATTCGTATAACCTTCATCTGCCTTGAATTATATTCGGGACTGGCATATATTGAAATGTCAACGCCATTATCATTACCTTTAGTAATCTCAAGCACCTGAAGTTCGTTAAATCCAGCTTTCTTCCATTCATCTATTCCCGCATGGGAATCCGCTAAATTCCTGATTTCATTCTCTCCCATAGTTCTCTCCAATATAAATAATCATATAATTAATTGTCACAGTCCGTATTTATACTAAAATAATAGCATATGTCTGACAATTTCTCAACATATTACTTGCCGAATTTCACCGTAATCGACAAATTTCCTCATAATTCCCCATATGCCTTATAATCTCCAGAAATCCTCAATACATTTTCCTGTATTATTAATATCTACAGGGTACACTTTATCCCATTCCCTTGGATACTGCATCTGGTATTCCTGTGTCATAAAACGGTCATCTAACAGAAGTATTATACCCTTGTCATCTGCAGTTCTTATAACTCTTCCAGCCGCCTGCAGCACCTTGTTCATTCCCGGAAATACATACGCATACTGATAGCCATTCTTACCTATACTGTCAAAATAATTTCTTAATATATTACGCTGTCTGCATATCATAGGTATACCTGTTCCTACAATACACGCCCCTATAAGTGACTTATCCCTTAGGTCAATTCCCTCAGAAAATATACCGCCAAGCACACAAAAGCCCGTGACATTTCCACTTGTATTATCCATAAATACTGACAAGAAATTCTCTTTATCGGCTTCCGTCATATTATTATCCTGTATCAATACATTTTCTCCCTCAGAGATATGATAAATGTAGCTTCCATCCTCAACATCGTGCAGATCTATAACATTGCAGGCATATTTTTGTATATATATATCATACACCTCTCTCATATAGCTGTAAGAAGGAAAGAATATCATATATTTGCCTTGCTTCGACTGCGTAAGTGTGTGGATATAACCTGCAATCTTAGCATACTCATTATAATTACGCCTTGTATATCTGCTTGTAACGTCACGTCCAATAAGCACTCTCTTATTATCTGTATCAAACGGCGAATGTGCATACACAGCATAGTCATCTGCATTTCCTGAAAGCATTTCCTTAAAATAATTCACTGGAAGAAGTGTCGCCGAGAACATTATTGTCGATATTCCCTGACTTAATCTCTGCGATAACTGTCCTGACGGGTCAACACAGTACAGATGAAGTGCAAAGTCACCGTCATCGATATGCTCAGCATATATAACATACTTCTCATCTATGCAGTCATACATATTAATAAAATGTCTTATCTTAAAGAAGAATTCTATTATCTCATCGCACACCGGCTTTCCTTTATTCTTATCCAAGAACTTCTGCATATACGAATAACATGATTGCAGATTAGCTAAAAATGTGCCACAGTAATCATCTATTATTATATATTCTTTATCACAGGCTCTCTTTAATTCAAGAAGATATTTGTTGCATTTTTCAAGGTATGAAGTCAGCCTTTTGTCCATATCCTTAACTACTCTTTTGCAGGCAAGAAAATCTTCCTTGACAAGCGTTGCACTATACATCTCCCTTGCCCTGTCAACAAGATTATGTGCCTCATCTACAAGAAATACATAATTGCCTTTGCCGCCATCACCAAAATATCTCTTTAATGAAGCATCTGGATCAAAAGCATAATTGTAATCGCATATTATTCCATCGCACCAGTATGAAACATCAAGCGACATTTCATACGGACACACCTTATGCTTCACTGAATACTGCAATATCGTATCCCTGTTAATTACCGCTTCATTAGTGATTATATCGTAAACAGCTTCATTTACCCTGTCAAAATGCCCCCTTGCATACTCGCACACCTCTGGATTACAGTTGTGCTCATCAAGATGACATATTTTATCCTTCGCCGTCAGTGTCACTGTGCGAAAATGCAGTCCTGCATCTCTTAGTATCGCATATGTTTCCTCGGCTACCGTTCTCGTTATTGTCTTGGAGGTAAGATAGAATATCTTGTCAGTTAAGCCATTACCGCACGACTGCACGGCTGGATATACTGTTGATATAGTCTTTCCTACTCCTGTCGGTGCCTGTATATATAACACCTTCTGTTCTTTTACCGTGTGGTATACACTCGCAACCAGCTTCTTCTGCCCCTCCCGGTACTCAAATGGAAAATGCAGTTTCTGTATTGAAGCATTCCTTTCTGCCCTTTCATCAAATACATAATCCATCCACTTTTTAAAGCCAGCTACAAGTTCTCTGTACCATTTTATAATTGACTCACTGTCATATTGCTCTTTAAATCTTACTATTTTCTCAGTTTCTGTATTACAGTAAGTAAGCTGTACATCAATGCTCTCCAGATTATACTTTGTTAAATATATATAAGCGTACACCATAGCCTGTGCCTTATGCACATACACCGGCTCTTTAAGCTTTGTTACATCTGCCTGCATAGTCTTAATCTCATCAATTGTAACCCCGCCAATCGGAAGCTTACTGCCATCCTCATCTTCCTCTATATCAGCTATTATTCCGTCTGCCCTGCCCTCTATTCTAAGCTCGTATTCAATTCCGCCCTTTGATGTCAGCTCCTCTTTATTCCTAAGAAGCACCTCTGCCCTGTAATTAGAACCCATAGAGTGCTGGATTTTCCTGTGAAGCCTCGCACCCTCCTGCATAACCTTAACATCAGCAACACCTGTATCCCTGTTATCAATATCCCCACCAAGGCACATAAATTCAACCAGATTTCTTACTGATATATTAAATGTATTATCTTTAATTACATACATATCTGTGCCTCCTTATATATCATATTTCTGCGTATTTTTTGTGCTCATTATATCATAATTTTTGTGCAGCTTTTCAGCGCATATAAAGTTCCGCAAGGAACTTTTAAGATGAGCACTTTTGTGCTCATTATACTAAAATTCTTCTGTGACGTTATAGACATACCCATTCTTTACTCTGCCAGTACGCTTTACTATCTCAAGATAATTAAGAATATTAAGCGTATATCTTGACGCTTCAACACTGACCCCAGCCGCCATGGCAAAATCTTTCACCGTAAACTCTTCCTTCAAGTCTGCCGGTACTAACTGCATATAATCTTCTATCCTGTCAAATCTTACTATTCTTCTTATTCCGACTGGTACTCTGTCATATCTTGTTGAGCCTCTTTTCTTATCATAACTCCAGCCGTTAAGAAGCTTATATTCTTCCATATCCATAAGCACAAGATTGATTGAAAGATTAGGATTTTTCAGATAGCTTTTTATCTTATATAACTCGTAAAATGCATCATATTCCGTAAAATGTCTTGGCGACTTTCTCCTGCCCTGAACCTCTCCATTATCAGGATTAACCCAGCTTAACCATTTGTTAAATGGAAGTGGATACACCACAGTAACGTGGTAATCTTGTAAAAATACCGAAAGCTTATCCCTCAGTTTATTAAGCTGGCGTGTCTGTATCTCTATTATTCCTTTGTCATTATATATATCAGCATAATAACCGCTCATAGCGACCTCGTGCTTGTCCTCATCAGGTTCATAATACAGCTTAAGGACAGCGTGAAGTGTCTTTTCTGATAATGTTCCTATCCCCTTGTTATTATGTGCCTTGCCAATTATCCTATCTTTAGCCTTGACAAAAGCCTCGTAATCTTCATATTCTGATGTTTCATATAATATATTGTTCAATGTTCTGTCCATAACCTGTCTAAAACTTATATTTCAATCTATTGTATACATATATGTTTATTATATAATAATTTTCTTTTGCATTCATTATATATGCTTACATACTTTATACATTGAATTCCATTATAAGGCAGAACATATATTCTTACAAGAAAAAAGCAGTAAAAGCTTTTTAATATATTCTCATTACCTGTCTGCCCTGTAAAACGAATATATTTTAGATAACCACTTGTGCCTTTACTGCCTTTTATTATTTTTTATTATTTATTATTTGTACTTATTAATCACAAACTTTTATATTATTAAACACTCATATACATATTTCACAAATATATCTTTGTCTGCCATTTTAATAATTATTATCAGGAGTTATTTTTTCTTAAAATGTGCTATTTTAAGTGTTGCAATAAGCCCCCTTAATGTATCTGCCTGTGTACTCATATCCTGACTTGCAGCGGCACACTCCTGTGATGTGGCAGAATTAGTCTGTACTACATCATTGATATCTTCAATGCCGTCATCAACCTGCTTAATTGTCTCTGTCTGAGTATTGAGAACATCTGCAATGTTATTAACTTCATCAACTATATGCCTTGAATTATCCACAACCACACCAAGCTGGGAAGCTGTGTCATTGGCAATAACCATACCTTTCTCAACTGCCGCAACAGATGTATCTATTAATGAAGCTGACTCCTTAGCAGCTTCTGCACTCTGTGCCGCAAGTGCTGATACCTGATCTGCAACTACTGCAAAGCCTTTTCCGGCATCTCCAGCCCTTGCTGCCTCTATAGAAGCATTGAGTGCCAGAAGATTAGTCTGTGAAGCTATCTGGTTGATAGTTTCTATTATCTTGCTGATTTCTTTGGAAGCTTTTTCTATTTCACTCATTGATGTGACCATCTCACCCATTTTGCCGTTACTTTCATCAAGCTGTGTTCCTAGTTCATTTACTTTGCCACTTATTTCTCTTGCATTCTGTGAATTCTGTGCAACACTTTCTGACACACTTGCAAGGGAAGCTGTAAGCTCCTCAACTGAAGCCGCCTGATTAGTCGCTCCTTCTGCAAGCTCTGTTGAACTTGAGGCTATCTGTTCTGAACCTTCTGCCACCTGGTCAGCTACTCTTTGAAGGTGCTTTACAAGATCTGCCATACTTGCTTCAAAGCTCATAAACGCATCTAATATTTCCTCAAAATCGCCCTTCCACTCAACCTCTGGCTTAACATCAAAGTTACCATGTGAGAATTCCTGCATAGACCTTTTAATATCATCAACATATGAACTTAATGTTCTTATTGACTTACGCAGGCTGTGGGCTAATGCTCCTAATTCATCATCCGAATGGTATGTAAGCTCACTGTGCAGGTTGCCACTAGCAAGGTCTTTAGCTACATTATCTATTTCCCTTAATGGTTCTATTATCATCTCTGTAATCTTAGCACCTATTTTCTTTGATATAAGGCTCGCTATTACAATAAATAACACAATAGCCACACCGCCTATGACAGCCACAACATTGCTTGACAATATTGCCTGATTCGCCTCTTTGTTGGTTTCATCCTCCATTTTATCCGCAATACTCATAAGATTGTTAAGTGCAGGTGTACATACTGTGTGGATTTTATTCTTGGCACTTGCAAGGTCACCCTTTTCAATCTGGTTAATTATATCGTAACCGATACTGCCCCATTCATTAAGTGCTTTAACATACTGGTTATACAAATCATCATCTATTATATTGGTATTCTTTATAATATCAAGCTGTGTCTGCGAGTCTGTAAGAACTGCCTTAACATTATTCTTATAATTCTCATAAGTTGAACTGTCGTCATTTAATGCCATCTCTCTTATATTGCGGGCAGCAGAACTAATATCTATAATACTTTCTTTAGCAGCATCATTTGCTTTCTGAGCCCCTTTTACATAAGAATTAAATCTTATATCCAGAAGAGATAAACCAATTATGCTTACGATGCCTGATAAAATCATAAATTTAATTACAGTAGCGTAAATGTATTTTATTTTGTCGTGTAAATTTAGTTGGTGTAATTTAGATATCATTCTTGTACATCTCCTTCTTTAAATTGATGGGGGTGGAAGATAGACGGACACCGGACGCGTTGTTAAAGCGAATAGAAGCAACAAAGACACGTTTGCACTGCGTGTCGCTCGCAGCGGTACTAAGCTGCCAGTTGGAACTGCCAGCTAAGGACCGGCGGCTCCCCAGCGTCTTCTTATGCTTCTATCAGCTTTAGCAGCGCTGGCTTTCTTTCAACCCTGGGTGTATTTTGTTTTATTTATTAAGTAGATTTTATAGCATAGTAAAATATATTTGTCAATATATTATATTTGAATAGCTTTAAAATATATTTCAGTGAGAAAAAATAGAAATTAGAAATAGAGATATAAAAATGGGATTTATGCGTAAAAAAACAGCCGGACAATAGATCTACGAAAAGGGGACGTCCCCTGTTACTGGACAAGCCAGTAAAGCGGGGACTGGGGATTGAGGCTCTATTGTCAGACTGTTGTGGTTATTGTCACCTATTTATTATCTGATTATGATTTAACTATTTGCTGGCTGTTTATGGTGGACGATAGATATTTATTATTTATCGTCTATTTCTTCTAGTTCCAGTTCCTCAGACTCATTGTATTCTTCGGGGAGATCTTTTGTGGTTGATGACTGATATGGGACGGCATCATCAGATACTTCTTCATCTATATCTTCTTCTAAGTCATCATATAAGATATCTTCTTCATCATCTTCAATTTCCATATCGTCTAAGTCTTCCTCGTCTATATCTTCGTCTTCGTAGCCGTCCATTGCTCCTACGAAGGCTTTTTTGCTCTTTGAAAGCTTAATGCTTAAGGCTATAACTACAACTATTAATGCTATTATTACAACAGCAAGGACTGCTAATATAACGAATATATAACTGCTGACTGTATTAAATGCCTTATCACTGTCAGCTGTCTTTGTGTTGGTGTTGATTACCTGTTCATCTGCCATATTGTAACCGGCGTAGCCTTGTATTGTGCCATCATTGACATTGTATCTGAACCAGCCTGTTTCTCCTGTAGAGCTTACGCCGTAGAATAATGCGTAGTTGCCTGTTCTATCAAGAAGGGCATCGACTTCTTTGCCATTGATTACTGTTCTTCCAACATCATAGCCTTCTGGAAGTTCCATAGACGCCTCATCTATGGCAAGTATGCAGTATGTAAATTGTGGCTGGCTTACTTCTACGAATTGTGAAAATGTCTTTCTCACCGAATCGTATACATAATAACCGCTCTCACCTTTGCCATCTGTACTTTCAAGATAGACAATTGTTACTCCTGTATCAATTCCAACACCTGCTGATACCTTTGTTCCATTATAATCATACTCTGTTGGAGTATAGCCATCTGGAAGTGGGTGTTCATCATTAGCAGATACAATCTTATATTCAGCATTATCTACTGTAATATTCGGCTCTTGTATTGCTTCACTGTTAGGATCCTGCACATCAGGAATATTATTATTGTCTGTTGATCCATTAGATGAGTCCGAACCTGTTGCCTGATTATTTTCATTAGAAGCTGAACTAGTTTCCTTGGTTGTCTTTATTGTATAAGTTCTTTTACTGCCATTTTCTGCTGTTACAGTAATTGTTGTTGTGTTAAATCCTGGATCCATTCTCTTGCCAGATACGCTTACAGTTGCCTTTGAATCATTAGGAACTGCACTTACTGTAAGACTTGCACAGTCAGCACCAACAGATGTTGTATAAGTAGTTACATCTGGTGAAAATGCTGGCGATAACACACCAGGACTTATCTGTAATGAACTTAATGTATTATCTGATGAATATGAAGCTGGTGCAGAAGCTGTAACTGAACCTGACGATTTGGATATACTGCACGCCTGCATATCTATATCAATAACCTTGGAATCACCTATAACATTAAGGCTTGAAGTACCAGCTCCGATAATCTTAAATGTTATTGTCTTTGACTGGCTGCTTGCTGTACTTTCGTCCATAAAGCTGACCATCGCAGTTCCCGAATTACTTGAGCTTCCGCTTAATGCTAATATTGATGGGTCATAGGATACATATATTGTAGCTCCACCTATTCCGCTCGATGCACTGATTGACACATCTATGGATACTGTATCGCCTACCGTACCACTTGCTGAACCAATTGATACTCTTGCTGTTCCTGCCGCTAATATATCTGTCTTATTCACAAAAGCCATTACAGCACACATACATATAATAAGCAGTGCTGAAATTATCTTTTTAACCTTATTCATATATGTCCTCTCTTCTTGCAGTCACTACTGCTGGATATATCCTATATTTAATATGTGTCTTTTAATAGCAACGAAATCATACAAATCTATAACTCCGTCCCTGTTAATATCCGCAGCCTCTTTATAACTGCCCTGTGGCTGTCCAATTCCAAGAACTGCTCTCTTAATAGCCACGAAATCATATAAATCTATAACTCCGTCACCATTAACATCTCCATATATAACTATAGAATATTCATCATATACACTTCCGTCTGCCTTGTATACAACTAACTTATCACCAGTAACTACTGTGTCGCCTCTCTCGCTTCCGTCATTCTTTAATATTTTTCCATAACAGCCATTGCTGTATGATACATTATCAAGAACACTTGATGCCTGACTTCCGACACCTATCTTAGTCATTATCTTCTTTGATGAATCGACATTATAATCTGTCTTAAAACCATCTGTATTACCACCAGATTGTGCAGACTTTCTTGTTATATTTATTACATATGTCTTTATGTCACCATTTTCAGCCGTTACAGTAATATTGATTACATTATTGCCAACGCTTAAGCTGTGGCTTCCACGTCCGCTTACTGTTGCATTGCCATCTATAAGTCCTGCCGATACATTAACACTTGTAATATCATTTTCTACAATGAGACTGTAATCAGTATTATCAGATGAAAATGTAGGAGTTAATGTATAACCATCTACTGATAATGAACTAAGCCTGTTATTCGCACTCTGGTTGCCATCTGGTATTATACATCTTGACGATGGCATATTATCATATACCGGAATGTTAAACTTAAATGTTGTATTATTAAGCGTGTATGAACTATATGCCTTCTTAGCCCTTGTCGCTTCTGACCTTGGTGCAAGCACATTAGTCATATACTGGTGTGAGAAGTTCTTAACATCAAACTTCTCATAATATATAGTATCCTGACCCTTGTTAATGTACCATTTTCCAAGATTGACAGCACCACCTACAACAGCCCTGTAACGTGAATTCCAAGGCCTCATATTAGAGCTGTCGGTCTGTCTGGCATATTTCAAACCATTCTGGACTGCTGACAGACCGCCGCTTGCATAAGCGTTCTGGCTGTAATAATTATAATAGCCCTCGTATCCGCTTACATTTCCAGATATCTGGTTGCCTCGTCCGTCTGCACCCTGTTCCTGAATAATTCTTGTTGCAAGGTGATATGGGCTTACCTTGGATACTTCACCTGCATACATAAGCAGTGAAGCATAGTCATAGCCGTCAAGATTGTGGCTTGAATTCTCCATAAATGTTCCGCTTATAATATTGCGCACACCGTCTATATTATGTACTGATGAGTCATAAGAAAGACTTTCAAACATAAATATGTATGTATCATCAAGAAAGTTTCTTGGGTCAAGTGCATATTTCACAAGTCCCTCAGATGCCTGAACCCAGCCACCACTGTCAAGCTCTGTATACTCACCTGTATTCCAGTCATAACAGCCATCAGCCGTAGACTTCCACGAAGCATCTGCCGAACTGTATATAAGACTTCGTCCTAATACATTCTGGGCATTAACCATAGTATCCCAGTCCCTTCCATTATGGTCTGCTACAAATACCCATAATGGATATGCACTGTGAAGCTGCCTTAAGCTTTCCCTGTATGAAGCCGGAAAATTCTGTGCCTCAAGATAATCTTCAAAATTATTATCCGGTGTATAATCTGACTTTGCTTCCTTAGTAGTATACTCTGATGTTATATATCCTCTTGTGTATTCACCATTGAGATAAAAACCTATGCTGTACCACTTATATGTCGCACTCGTATTCACTTCTTCGTATATATCGAACTTAAATCCACCATCTACTTTAGTAATTACACTTCCATTAACAGGTGCTGTCCTTATTCTAAGGCTTGTTACATCATAATTAACATAACCTGTAGTAATAATTGTATCATCTGCTTTAGCAGTAAATGTATACGAAAATCCTGTCACCATACATACAAGAATGACTGCCATAAGTACTATGGCTACTGCTTTTTTTATAATCTCTCTGTAGCTTACGTTCATCTAATCACCTTGTTCCTTATTAAATCTGCAATTTAGTTGTTCTTTCCAAACTCAGATAACTTAAGTCCCTCATTACGTTCAAGCACCATATTAACTGACCAGCTGTTAGCAAATACCAATAACGGATTGCCCTTAAGGTCTTTAATCTTCTTCATATCAGAAGTACCGACAATTCTGTTCACATCAACTTCTTCTGGATTTTCAATCCATCTGATATGTTCATATGGAAGCGGCTCTAACTTTATATCTACATTGTACTCATTCTTAAGTCTGTATTCAAGAACTTCAAACTGAAGTACACCGACAACGCCGACAATAATTTCTTCCATTCCAGTGTTATATTCCTGAAATATCTGAATAGCACCTTCCTGTGCAATCTGGCTTATTCCCTTAATGAACTGCTTACGCTTCATTGTATCAATCTGTCTTACTCTTGCAAAATGTTCCGGTGCGAATGTAGGAATTCCATCAAACTGGAACTTCTTATTAGAAGTACATATAGTATCACCTATTGAGAATATACCCGGATCGAATACACCTATTATATCTCCTGCATAAGCTTCTTCTACAATGTGTCTTTCCTGTGCCATCATCTGCTGTGGCTGTGAAAGCCTTATCTTCTTGCCACCCTGAACGTGGTTAGCTTCCATACCGGCAGTGAACTTTCCTGAACATATACGCATAAATGCAATTCTATCTCTATGTGCCTTATTCATATTAGCCTGTATCTTAAATACAAAAGCAGAGAAATCTTCCTTAAATGGGTCTATAAGACCTACTGACGAATTACGTGGAAGTGGTGATGTAGTCATATCAAGGAAATGCTGTAAAAATGTCTCTACACCAAAGTTAGTAAGTGCTGAACCAAAGAATACAGGTGTTAAATCTCCTGCCTGAACCTTGGCAAGATCAAATTCTGCACTTGCACCATCTAAGAGTTCCACATCTTCTTCAAGCTTAGCCCAGTAATCATCACCAATCTCTGCCTTAAGCTCATCATCATCTATTGATATATTCTTAGTATCTACTTCCTTCTGTCCATTCATTGCCGCCTTAAAGAGTGATACCTCTTTCTGCTTTCTGTCATATACACCCTTAAATGCCTTACCACAGCCTATAGGCCAGTTGATAGGACAAGTAGCAATTCCAAGTACATTTTCTATCTCATCAAGAAGCTCGAATGGGTCGTTGGCTTCTCTATCCATTTTATTAATAAATGTAAAGATCGGAATATGTCTCATAACACATACTTTAAAAAGCTTAATAGTCTGTTTCTCAACACCCTTTGAAGCATCTATAACCATTACGGCTGAGTCAGCAGCCATAAGAGTTCTATAAGTATCCTCTGAGAAATCTTCGTGTCCAGGTGTATCAAGAATATTAATGCAATATCCATCATAATTAAACTGAAGTACTGAAGATGTTACAGAGATACCTCTTTCCTTCTCAATCTCCATCCAGTCTGATACTGCGTGTTTCGCTGTCTTCTTACCCTTTACAGAACCAGCAAGATTAATAGCACCACCATATAACAAGAACTTCTCAGTAAGTGTTGTCTTACCAGCATCCGGGTGGGATATGATTGCAAATGTCCTTCTTTTCTTAATTTCACTTGTAATATCTGACATAATTTCTCCATTTCTTAAATCATTTTACACTTTAACTAATCTAGTATATAGTATCCATCAATTTAATTCAACTACTTAGTGCCGGACTATTTTATAAACTACTCAGTTTATTCTATTACCTATTCCAGATAATTACTCTACAGTTAAGCTTCTTCCCAGTGCAAAGGAATATATTACTTTTTCTTTAACCTTTAAGCCTGTTATCTGTGACAGTGCCATAGCATAGTAATCAAGCTGGATAGAATATCTTCTTCTAAGCTCGTCCTCTCCTGCCCTGCCTCTTAACACCCGGTCAGTCTTATAATCAACTATAACAAGCTGTCCGTCCTCAATAAAATACAAGTCAATGACCCCCTGTACAAGCTGTCTGTCATATTCAAATACAAATGGCTGTTCCCTTTTCACCCCGCCGTAAGCATATGCACGCTTAATTCTTTCACCTATTGATGAGCCTGCAAACGTATCTATATCCTTAAGCTTTATGCACTCAGCCTGTTTTAATGACAGCTTTTCTTCTCTTACCATTCTGTCAATTTCATTCTTTATATCCTCAGTACTTCCAGCTTTTGAATAATTCAGACATTCCATAACCCTGTGGTATGCCGTTCCACGTTCATTACTTACAAGCTCTTTTTCTTCACTGCTTATAAACTTAGGAACTGTTGGAATATATTCGTCTGCAGCTTCAGGTTCTGTCCCGCCGTCTGCTTCTTTAACACCGCCAGCCGCTTCTTTAATTCTTTCTGCCTCCATAATGCCCGCAGCCTTTTTGATACTGTCTGCCGCAAAAGCATTTTGCTCGTAATCTGCTTCATTCTGCATTTTCTTTAACTCACTGACAGTTACTTTTACTTTTCTGTCTGCATCAGGGTCTTTAATATATGGCGGAAGCTCCTTTAAAGGCGAAGTTCCATAGGCTGTTTTTTCGCCTACCTGACTTTCATCTGTTGCTTGGCTTCCGGCCTGGTCTATGTCCGATTTGTTCAATAAAGAATTAATTTCTTCCACGCCAATAAGCTTTATATTGAATTCTCCTTTATTGTATTCCTTTCCAGTAAGTACAACTGGAATTACCATATCTGCGAACTTGTCTATCTTCTCGCAGTCAGCATAAGAATATATTCCAGACATTCTAATCTCATCAGCAATTGAATTCCAGCCTGTCATTGCCTTGTCTGTGTCAGTGACATTTCCCATCATAATAAGCTTTTCCCTTGCTCGTGTCATTGCAACATACAGAACTCTTTCTTCCTCGGATATTCCATCTCTTACAATCTTTCTTGCAATCGCCCCTTTTATAATAGTAGATGTCTTGGTCTTGCGGTCAAGATTAACATAATCAGCACCTATGCCCAGCTCTTTATCAATAACAATCCTGCTTCTTGCATCCATTTTATTAATCTGCTTGTTAAGTCCGGCTACAATTACAACCGGAAACTCAAGACCCTTGCTCTTATGTATGCTCATTACCCTTACAGAGTCGCCGTTATCCCCCATACCCTGTGAGTCGGTTATATCTATGTCGTATTTCTGCAATCTTTCTATATATCTTAAGAAATTAAAAAGTCCGCTGTAGCTTGTTCCCTCAAATGAAGATGCCCTGTCCAGAAGCACATCTATATTAGATTGTCTTTTAGCTCCTGCCGGCATAGTTCCTGCGTAATCATAATAACCTGTGTTGTATACAATCTCCCACAGCAAATCATAGATAGTCATTATTCTTGATTTATCTCTTAAGGCATTAAGCTTATCAATAAATGCACTGCATTTCTTATAATCGCAATCCTCGTCCTCATTCTCTGCTATGCTCTTCATCTGCCTGATAAGAAACTTCTGTGAATATTTCTTTCCTGATATTCTTATCTTGCATAATTCATCTTCCGTAAAACCTCCAAAGTATGACAGAAGCACAGAAGCCATAGGTATATCCTGCAATGGATTGTCTATGCAGGTAAGCAGGCTTATAAGTACCTTTATCTCCCTTAATTTAAAATACTGCTGTGCAGTATCTGCCATAGCCGGCACTCCGCAGTCAAGCAGTTCATTGACAAGCACATCTGCCCAGCCTGTAAGCGTTCTTGTGAGAATAACAATATCACCATATTTTATTCTCCTGTAATCTTCAAGGTCAGCATCATACACGTAATAAGCATTATCTTCTGACATAAGTTCTCTTATTCTTAATGCGGCATATCTTGCCTCTGCCCTTATTCCATCGCCGTCCTCATCACCCGACATATCAACAAGCACAATATCTGTGCTTTTCTCACTGTCCTGCCCGAAGTTTCTTTTATCCTCACACGCTGGATAATCTAACCCACAGTTAAGCTGCTGCCTATCATCATACTGTATGCCGCAGAAATTCTTATTCATAACACGGAAGAACACATCATTGGTACTATCAAGAACATTACTTCTGCTTCGGAAATTCTTCTGTAATTCTATCTTACAAGAACTTATATTCTGCTCACCACCGCCAAATGATGTATCTTCGCAGTCATTATACTGTGCTGTATCTTTGCAGTTATCATTCTGCGATGAATAATTATCATACTTGCTCATAAATAACTCAGGACACGCAAGTCTGAACTTATATATACTCTGCTTAACATCTCCAACCATATATACATTATTGAAATAACCGGACATTCTCTGCCTTGATACAGCAGTAAGTATTTCTTCCTGTAACTGGTTGGAATCCTGATACTCGTCTATTAATATCTCATCAAAGCTCTCTGCAAGTTCATCTGCTGTCCTGGTATACTCAATAATACCAGCATTATTCTTTACAAGAATATCAAGTGCAAGATGTTCCATATCATTAAAATCTATTATTCCACGGTCTTTTTTCTGTTCTGACATTCTTTGTGCAAAATCATTAGCAAGCTTTACCATCATAGCAATCATTGGTGCATTAGCTTTCACATCTTCCATTAATGTATCAATATCTGCTGTGAACACACCACTGATAAGGGAATTAATATATTTCTTGAAATTATTTCTTTCATTCTTGACATATTCTTTTAAATCTTCCCTCGCATCAGGCATTTTCTTATTGCTTAATCTGTCAAATACCGTCTTTCTTATTCTTACCGAAAGGTCATCAAAGTCTGGTGCTTCAAGTATTCTTTTGATATTCATATAATCTGAATTAACTGCATCAAGGTATGACACCGGACCGTCTACACGCTGGCAAAGCTCAATCATATATTCATATTTGCGGCAGTAATCACTCAGCGAATTGATAATGCTTTCGTACAGGTCAGCTATCGCCCTGTTGTTAGAATTATCTGGTGCTTCATACATATCAAGCGTTTCCTTATACCATTCAGAAGGCCATGGATTGCTTCGTGCAAGATTATATATTTTCTTAATAAGTTCTTCTATATTCTGGTCATTACGTCCTGTTCCATACGCCTCTACAAGATTAATAAAATCCTCATCTGCCTCTGTATAATAGTCCTCAAGAATCTCCTGCATTACATCATTCTCAAGAAGTGTAATCTCTCCATTATCTGCCGCCCTGAAACCGGGGTCTAATTCAATCTCTGAAAAATGATTTTTTATTATCCACAGACAGAAACTATCTATTGTTGTTATATGTGCATTGTTAATAAGTGCAATCTGCTTTAAAAGATTGGTATCTGCCTCATTATTGTCAAGCATATCATCAAGCCTGTTTCTTATTCTTGCTTTCATCTCTGCCGCGGCGGCCTTGGTAAATGTAACAACAACAAGTCTGTCTATATCCGTGCTGTTCTCACCTGTAATCATATTGATAATTCGTTCAACAAGAACCGCTGTCTTTCCTGAACCTGCGGCGGCTGACACAAGTATATTCCTGTTCTTAGTATCTATTGCCTTAAGCTGTTCATCAGTCCATTTCTTTGCCATCATTACACCTCTGAATTACTGTCAGTTTCTTTGTTATATTCTTCACTATCGTTATACTTTTCTGTACTGTTATGCTCTTTACTACTGCTGTACGCTTCACCGCTGTTATTCTCATCTATTAATTTCCATATATCTTCTTTGCTTAAATTCGGAAGTCTTCGATAACTTGTACCCGGCATATCTGTGCTAAATCCACACACACTGTTATACTGACAATAAGTACAACTGTTCTCATTACCCTTAATATACGGATTGATATTAATGCTTCCATTAAGTATCTTTCCTGCGTTATTGACATTTTCTTTATCAACATATTCACCAAGCTTATCGAACTCATCAGTTGTCATAACCCTGCTGTATCGCATATCAAGTTCACCAGATTTATTGTAACTGACAGGAATATTAACAGATGAACCCTCTGTTGAATCCATCATACTTATAATATTCTTATTAGAATTAACAACGCCCTTCATTCTTAATTCTTTTCTTATAAGTGCCTCGACCTCGTCATCATCTTTCTTCGCCTCAACTATCGGGTCCTGAATATTATAATATAAAAGCCCTGCTGGAATTATATTCTTGTCACCATATTTCTTCTTTTCATATATCATTGCTTCCCTCATATATGTAAGGAGCTGGATTTTCAAGCCATAATATGTCTTTAAAAGATTAAAATCTGACTGTCCTGTCTTGTAATCCACGACTTTGACATATAAATTTTCGTCATCCTCGCACACATCTATACGGTCTATCTTGCCCTTCATATAAAATAGTACATCGTGCGGAAGTTCTTCTATCTGTGTAAGAAATCCCTTCTCAAATGCATCTGGCCTGAATATTCCGTCAGCAAGCTGCTTTCCAATTGCCCACAGTGTCCTGTCAGCGTAATTCTTCATTCTCTGTATAAGATACTCATTACGGCTTGAGTCCTTAAGTATCGTATTGCCATAATTCTCAGCTATTGCATTGATACTCTCTGATACCATCTGGCTTCTTTCCTCATCACTTAAAAGCACGAAGGATTTATTGTTCTGCTTTATATTTTTTGACACATCTTCAATTACAGCGTGAAGAATTGTACCAAAGTCATTAACCGCAAACTGATATTCTTCCCTCTCTTTAAGCCCAAGTCCATACTGGCAGAAATATGCGAACTGGCACGAAGCGAACTGTTCAAATGATGTTACGCTTCCTGTAAGCTCCCTTCCATATAATTCAAGTGCAATTCCCTCTGCAAGCACTTTATTAAGATTGCCCTCGCTCCATACAATGTCTGCTTTTGGAATTCGTATATATGCGTGTTCTGCAAATGTATCCTCTCTTGCGTACTCTTTAACAAGCGGAAACATTTTCTTAATCATTCTTATTATGTAAGAAGGAAGAACCGCTTTCATATCCATGCCATTGCGTGCATAAGTTATATAAAGCTTTTCTGATGTCTTTGTCATAATAAGGTATAAATAAAATCTCTGAATAAACGCTTTTTCCCTGACTGACATTGATAATGATACGTCCATACCCTTAAGCCTGTCCCTGTCTGTTTCTGAAAGAACGCTTCTGTTGTCGCTTTTTTTTGGAACATACCCATCATTAACGCCCGCAAAGAACATTACCTTTATATTATCAAGTCTTGTTCTCTCAATATCACCTATTACAACGCAGTCGTTAGCCGGAGGTATAAGTCCTATCTTAATCTCCTCCAATCCAGATGCTATAATATGATTGTATTCTTTTAATGTAACCTTCTCACTGCCTAATAATTCAACCATCTTATCTAATAGTTCTATTATCTTCTTATATATCTGTCCATATTCTTCACTATCCACATCTATAGATGACAGCTTCCTTTCACAATCAAGTCCGGCTATGAATTCATATAAAGCCCTGGTAATGGCATCTACATTTCCATCTGCCTCCTTAATATCTTTGTGAAGAACATCTATTGGAGTAATGACTTCGCGTCTTAATCTGTTAAGAAGTCCAAGGTCTGTATCTTCCCTTCCTGTCCTGAACTTTCTTATCCATTCATTGTTCCACTGCTTCCTGCCCTTTATGCCAACCGCAAGACAATAATTATCAAGAATATCTATCTCATCTCTTGTAAGTTGGGTAAATCCTGTTCTTAGATATCTGAACATACTGTCATAGGCATAATTCTTCTCGATAATATCAAGTACTGCGGTAATCATTTCCACTAAGCAGTTATCTGTTATATGACGTTTCTGGTCTAAGAAAAATGGTATTTCATTCTGGGAAAATATATTAGCGGCAAGCTTTCCATACACACCAATATCACCTGTAACAACCGCTATATCACTGTATCTGTAGCCTGACAGACGTGTAAGCTCAAGTATCTTTCCTGTTATATACTGCAATTCGTCCTTCGGCGTTGTCCCTGCATACAAAGCTATATCATTTACTTCACCATTATAATGCCTGCTTCCAGCCCTGAATATATTCTTTTCAAGAAATGCAAGCTCCTTTGACGACTTAAAACGTGATATATTATCATCATCAATCATCACAGCATTTTCTATATTAATATGCTGTTCATCACATATCTTATACAAATGTGCCACTGTATCCTTAGTCATATAGAAAAGGTTCTCAATGCCCTCATTGACATTAACCTTCTCACTTGTATCTATAGTCAGTGCCACCTTAATATCCGTGCATATATCAAGAAGCAGACCAATAAGCCTGCACTGTACAGGCGTAAAGCCAGTAAAACCATCAAGTGCTATCACACTGTCTTTAAGCTTTTCTGACTCCTGCACTTTCCTGCACAGAAGATCAAGTATCTCCTCTGATGTAATGTAATTATCTTTTATAAAATTCCTAAATCCACTATAAACAACATTAATGTCACTTAATTTCATTCCAAGCAGACTGTTATTATCAACAGTTTTATTAATTTCATCTATCTTATCAACAGTTATATCATACTGTAACATCTCTGATATGACTGATTTCATCTCAGCCACAAATCCGGTATTGGATATATTACCACTAAAGAATCGAAGTTCTTTCTTGTGCTGTTCTAATATTCTTCTTACTATAAGATTCTTTCCTGTATCATCAAGAACCGGATAGTCAGAAGCCCCGACCTCCTCAAATACTCTATAAGCAAGCCTTTCAAAGCTTATGACATCTATATTAAGAATTCCCTTTCGTGGGTGAAGCTCAACTACACGCTTCTGTGTTGCCATAGTGTACTGCTCTGGCACGATAATTATATAATCTGTGTCTGGATTGTTAATCGACTCCTCTATTATTGAACTATATAAATATGTTGACTTGCCAGCACCCGATCCTCCAAGTATAAGTTGTAATGACATAATAATCCTCATTTCCGTGCACATTTTTATTCAATGAAACTCATTTAAGTATACCATATATAAGTTCTATTTATATATGAATGCTCATATATTTTATCAAAATAAATGTGTGTTATATGAGGGGGATATATGAGCGGTTCAACCAGGATTGTGGTAATTCCACTTAAGAAACTGATAATTATGGTATGCGTAATTGCTGCTCTTATTATATTAGCGGCAATATTTATATTTGGCGGAAGTAGTTCAGATGCTGCCAAAAGTACAGGTGTTAATATAAGCACCAGCACTGACACAGTAAAAAAGAATACATCTTGTCCTACATATTCACCAGGTGTATACACTTCCTCAATACTTCTTAATGGTACTCCTATAGATATTCAGGTTACAGTTGACTCCGACAATATCAACAATATCGAAATGATTAATCTTTCAGAGTCCGTGCAGACTATGTATCCTATGCTTAATTCTTCATTTGATGAGATAAAGACCGCCGTTATCAACAACGGCTCAACAGATAATATCACCTACAATGCAGGTAGTAAATATACAGCAACTATGCTGTTATCAGCTATAGACAGTGCACTTGCCAAGGCAAGGAACTAACTGCGTAAAGCATTTAAGTCTTTCAGATAAACTTTTTACATCAGACACAGCCGTCTGTAACACACTTTCTATACAGACGTATGTAAAAACTTCGGGTAATCTATATCCAGTTTGTTCATAGATTACCCGAAGTTCTATTTTAATTATTAGTTCTCAAAATAACTTATCCCGTCATCATTACTTACATTAATAAAGCCTGCATAACCTCTTTCTTCAAGCTTTCCTAAGAACTTGCCCATCTTCTTTGGCTTAACATAAAGTGAACATATCTTGCCTTCTGCCCTGTACTTTTCTGCAAGCTTATAAGCTGCTGTAAGCTCGCCCTCATCGTACATTACTGCTATCTTATTGCCCTTATTAGGAAGGTCAATTCCGTGTTCCATAAGTATAGAGAATATTCTCTCAAATCCGATAGAAAATCCTACTGCACTTACCTGCTGTCCTAAGAACTTGCCAATAAGGTTATCATATCTTCCACCGCCTGCAATAGCGCCCTTAAAGTCAATGCTTTCAACTTCAAATACTGTTCCTGTGTAGTATCCCTGTCCTCTTACTAATGAAAGGTCAAATACAACATTGAACTCGCCATTACAAAGCTCATTAACTGACTTCATAATATATTCAAGGCTTTCTGCTGGTGCTTTATCTACAAGAATATCTTTAACTGACTCTAAAGAAATCTCCTGTGGATTACTTACATTTGCAAGAAATCCTGTAAACTTGGCTATAGCTGCTTCTGCGAATTCCTTCTCCTCAAGTTCATTCTTAACGCCTTCAAGACCAATCTTATCCATCTTATCAAATGTTATACATACACTGTCAAGCTGGCTTTCTTCAAATCCGCAGTCCATAAGAAATGCTCTTAAAAGTCGTCTGTCATTAACTTTAACCTTAAAGTTCTTCATTCCTATAGCTTTAAGTGCCTTAGTTGTTATAAGTATAAGCTCAACCTCTGAATCTCTTGAATCAGAACCTATAATATCTATATCACACTGTACGAATTCTCTTAATCTGCCCTTCTGTGGACGTTCTGCCCTGTACACTCTGTCCATCTGTATACACTTCATTGGAAGTGTAAGCTTATCCTTATTATTAGCAAAATATCTGCTTAAAGGAAGCGTAAGGTCATATCTTAAGCCCATATCTGCAAGAACATTTTCATTCTGTGAAGTAACTCCGCTTGCAAGTGCCTTGTCAAGCTTGTCGCCTCTCTTCATAATCTTAAATATAAGATTAAGGTTTTCGCCACCATCACTCTTATCAAGATTTTCAATATCTTCAATAACCGGAGTTGTTATATGTTCAAAACCATTCTCTACATATACTTTTAATATTTCATCCTGGAGATAATCTCTTATCTCTACTTCATTAGGAAGATAATCATTAGTACCTTTTACAGATGTAATCTTCATTCCATTGTCCTCCATTATTACAATTATTACACAATAACTCCCACCATTATATGTGGCGGGAGTTACTTAAACACATTCAATTAACAATTATGCTTCGTCTATAGCTTTACCTATATCGTGACGCATATATTTATTATCAAAATTAACCCATTCTGTCGCTTCATAAGCATTAGCACGGGCTTTCTTTAAATCCTCACCTAATGCTGTTACGCCAAGAACTCGTCCACCATTAGTAACAACCTTGCCTTCTTCGTTGAACTTAGTACCAGCGTGGAATAAAAAGTATGAATCTTTACCCTTGAAATTCTCCATACCTGTTATCTCAAAGCCCTTCTTGTACTCAAGTGGGTAACCGTCTGATGCAAGAACTACGCATACACACGCATTATCAGTAAACTTAAGATCTATCTTATCTAATGTTCCGTCTATGCACGCTTCAAATACATCAATTATATCATTCTCCATTCTTGGAAGAACAACCTGTGCTTCAGGATCACCAAATCTTGCATTATATTCAAGTACCTTAGGACCTTCTGGTGTAAGCATAAGTCCAAAGAATATAACACCCTTAAATGGTCTTCCCTCTGCCTTCATCGCATCAACTGTTGCCTGATATATGTGTGCCTTGCAGAAATCATCAACTTCCTTAGTATAAAATGGTGATGGTGAGAAGTTACCCATACCACCTGTATTAAGCCCCTGATCTCCGTCCTTGGCTCTCTTATGATCCTGTGCAGAAGACATTATCTTTATAGTATTACCGTCAACAAATGAAAGAACTGAAACTTCGCGTCCTGTCATAAATTCTTCTACTACAATTGTATTACCTGCTGAACCGAACTTCTTGTCAAGCATAAGCTCGTCTACACCGTCAAGTGCCATCTGTTTGTCTTCACATATAAGAACGCCCTTTCCAAGTGCAAGACCATCAGCCTTAAGAACGATAGGATACTTAGCTGTTTCAAGATACTTCTTAGCTTCATCAGCAGATGTAAATGTCTCATATGCTGCTGTTGGTATATTGTATTTCTTCATAAGGTCCTTAGAAAATGCCTTTGAACCCTCAAGTATAGCTGCATTCTTTCTAGGTCCGAATACTCTTAAACCTTCTGCCTCAAATGCATCAACAATACCGCCAACAAGTGGATCATCCATACCAATTACAGTAAGGTCGATTGCATTTTCCTTAGCAAATGCAACAAGCTTATCAAATTCCATAGCTTTAATATCAACACATTCCGCAACCTCAGCAATACCTGCATTACCAGGTGCACAATATATCTTATCAACCTTAGGGCTCTGGCTTATCTTCCAGCATATGGCGTGCTCACGTCCACCGCTGCCTACAACTAAAACCTTCATCTGTTCTTCCTCCAATATAATCTAGTCTTTCTAGTTATCATGTTCATTAGCTATCTTGTTAATAGCGGCAGGCAGTAACTTCCATTCTGCCTGTTCCATAACTCTCTTTTGAAGAATTTCTGGCGTGTCACCATCTTTAACTTCAACAGCTTTCTGGAATATAATCTCTCCTGTATCCATTCCTTCATCTACATAATGCACCGTTGCACCTGTAACCTTAACACCTTTGGCAAGTGCAGCTTCGTGAACGTGAAGTCCGTAAAAGCCTACACCGCAAAAAGATGGGATTAGTGATGGGTGGATATTAATAATTCTATGGCTGTATTCGTGTACCATTTCTTCTGGAATTTTAACAAGGAAGCCCGCAAGCACAACAAGGTCTACATTAAGCGAATTAACCTTTTCAAGAAGTGCTTTATTAAATTCATCTCTTGTAGCATAATCCTTAGGTGATACACAATAAGCTGGTATTCCGTTCTCTTTAGCTCTTGTAAGAGCATAAGCATTAGCATTATTACTTATAACAGCAGCAATCTGTGTATTAGTAATTGTCTTGTCCTTTACACCATCAATTATAGCCTGAAGATTAGTTCCACCTCCAGATACCATAACAGCTATTCTTAGCATAAAGTTACTCCCTTCTCACCTGCTTCAATATTACCGATAACATAAGGTGTCTCACCAGCAGCTTTAATAGCTTCCATAGTTGTATCTACGTCCTCAGGGGCTACTGCAAGTACAAGACCAATACCCATATTAAATGTGTTATACATCATATCTTCTTCAATCTCGCCATCTGTCTGTAACATCTTAAAGATTGGAGGAACTTCATAGCTGTCTTTCTTTACAACAGCTCTTACACCATCTGGTAACATTCTTGGAATGTTCTCATAGAAGCCGCCACCTGTGATATGGCTGCATCCCTTAACACGAACTCCTGCGTTCTTAATAGACTTCATAGTCTTAACATATATCTTAGTTGGAGCAAGTAAAGCCTCTCCAAGTGTCTTGCCAAGTGAATCATAATATGTATTAAGTGACTCTTCTGTTATTGTGAATACACTTCTTACAAGTGAAAATCCATTAGAATGAACACCACTTGAAGCAATACCGATAAGTGTATCGCCCGGCTTAATATTCTCACCTGTTATAAGGTCTTTTCTATCTACAACACCTACAGCAAATCCAGCAACATCATATTCATCTACTGGCATAAGTCCTGGGTGTTCTGCTGTTTCACCTCCGATAAGTGCACATTCTGACTGACGGCAGCCCTCTGCTACACCACCTACGATTGTTGCAATCTTTTCTGGATAGTTCTTTCCACATGCAATATAGTCAAGGAAGAAAAGAGGTTCTCCACCTGCACATACAACATCATTAACACACATTGCAACTGCATCAATACCGATTGTATCGTGCTTATCCATAATAAAGGCAAGCTTAACCTTTGTTCCACAGCCATCTGTTCCTGAAAGAAGAACCGGGTCTTCCATCTGCTTAATCTTCTCAAGTGAAAATGCACCTGAAAATCCACCGATACCACCTAACACTTCCGGTCTGAATGTAGACTTAACCGCATCTTTCATTAATTCAACTGACTTGTAACCTGCTTCGATATCAACACCAGCATTCTTGTAATCCATTGTAATCCTCCATTCTTACGCAGCTTATCTGCGAATAACTATGTATGCTTTATAAGCACCATTTTATAATTTAACGACAATCTGATATTTTAATTACTTTGAGTAATTCTTGTATCCTACTTCCTGAAGTCTTGCATCTTTAGCCTGAACACTTTCCTTTAATTCCTTAGTATAATTCTTAAGCCTTTCAAGAAGCTGTTCATCTGATGTCGCAAGAATCTTAGCTGCAAGAATACCTGCATTAGCACCACCATTAATAGCAACTGTTGCAACAGGAATTCCTGTTGGCATCTGTACTATTGAATATAACGAATCTCTACCACCTAAAGAAGTTGTGTGCATTGGAATACCAATAACTGGCATAGGGAATATTGCCGCACACATTCCTGGCAGATGTGCTGCCATTCCTGCTCCTGCAATGATAACCTTGAATCCTTTCTGTTCTGCTGTCTTCGCATATTCAAAGAATACATCTGGTTCTCTGTGAGCAGAGATAATTGTCATCTCATATGAGATACCTAACTTGTCTAATATGTCTGCTGCCTTTGCCATAACAGGCATATCAGAATCACTACCCATAACTATTCCTACTAAAGCCATGTTTAACTTCCTCCATTCTGATAGAAATACAACTATCATCTTAAAATAATATTAAATCACTTATCATTTCATATTATCTGATAAATCATCCATCTGGATAATTAAACAGATAATATAATACAATACCTATAATATTTTACTTTGTTTTAGATATATCGTCAAGGAATTTAACATAAACCGTGTTATTGAACCAATGTCTGTTTTAATCTTCAAACGGTTCGTTAAGCATATCAGTTCCTGAAAGCACAAATCTTCCATTTTCTATTATGCTTGTTTCTTTTCCTGAATAGTCTACAACTGATATTCTTCCAATTTCATCATATGGAATTGTAATATCTGTATGACAATTGTAATATGCCTTGTCAGGCTCACTCTTTCTTAATAAAGACACCTCATTATCCCTTGAGATTATCTCCTTGCCATCAGGATTGAACACTGCAACATCCTCTGACCTTGAATAGCACGTATCACCAAGTGCAAAATGTGGTCCCATTTTCTCAACAATAAGAATTGGAAGTAGATACACAATATCATATCTGTTCGCTGACACATATGCTGTAGTATTAGTTCCTATTGCAAATTCACCGATTGGAAGTGTATTGTGGTTAAACAGGACATTTTCTTTAAATAAATCCTTGCAACGCTTCTCATCATCATAATTATCACACATATAATCCGTGACAAAACCATCTTTAAAATGCACCTTAAGGTTCTTGAAATTAATGTCGTTAAGATATACCCTGCTTACATTAAGTACGCCCTCTGTTCCCTTAAGAACCGGCGATGTAAATACTTCACCAAGCGGTATATTAACATCTGCAAGACAGTTCTCAAATACTGTCTGCTTACTGCCATCATTAACCTTCATTATAGATACTTTCATATCTGTTTCATTACCATTACAGCCCTTGACCCTGACATACTCTGCTGTATCAAGCACATCTATAATTCTCTGCTGGACAACCTTGTACTTGTCATAATCAAGAGTATTTATCTTGACAATCTCATCAAAAATCTCAGTGAACTTATCGCCTGTCTCTGGTGATGGATAAGCTATTATAGTAAAGCTTCTCTCCTCGCCTTTAATATATGAATTAACTATAGCTCCTGATTCATTATTATATTTGACTATAAGCTTCTGCTGTTTATCATCAAGATGATAACATTCCTTAGCATCATCTGGCTCAAATGGCTTCTCACCAAATACTTCCATGACAGCAGGTCCGCCGTGTACATCGGCAAGCTCTTTATGCTTCTCATACGCATTTTTTAATGCACCAAGCTTTCTCTCAACAAAATCTCCGTCAAGATAGAGTGCATTATCAAATCTATGGTCAAATTCCATCTGTTTATTAGGACTTGCACCATAATAGCCTATCTTAATATGCATACGCTTGTTAATTGAATTAACTGCCGCCCTGTATATAGTAGGCTTAAGTCCCATTGCCTCAAACTGCTTTATCTCTTCTCTTACAAGTCTTTCAAAACCTACGCAGTATCTGATATTGACAGTCTGCTTCTTCTCTAACGGCTTATTGCCAAGAATAAATCCCTTGCGGTATCCTTCTGTAAATGTTGCCGCCATATCCTTTATCTGCTGTTCGGGTAATGAGTTCAAATGCTGTGCCATTTTAATTTCATTATCAGTAATATATTCCCCATATCTGTACAGATATCTTAAATCATTCAAATCGCTGTCCATAATAATTCTTACAGCAAAATCCAGTGATGGGTCTATAAGTTCCCTTATCCTGTATTCAATATGGTCATCACTATAATCACTTACATACCAGTAGACTGCTTCCTTAAGATGCTTATAATCAGCCTCTGTATTATCAGCCGCACAGTCCTTAACTATGCAGTAAAGCTCAATAAACAGCTCAATAAGTGCTGTTGCATCTGCTAATCTTCGCTCATACATATATACAATCAGACCCCTGATTTCCATATATACCATTGAGAATAATCTTCCGCACTGCTCTCCAAAGCACCTAACACTAACTCTTGGATTAGCATAACTTGTATTATAGGCTTCTCCTGTCACATCTTTATATAAAGCCCTGTTATATTCGCCAAGCTCCTCTAATGAAGCGTTATCAAATGCTTTGCCAGCTATATCATTCTTGAGCTTATCCATAAGCAGTATAAACGCCGATACATTTTTAAAATAATCAGCATAACTGCCAGCGCCATAATCTGACAGCTCATCATCTTTATTAATCTCTGATATTCTTTCTATTGCAAGCGAATATCTTTCTTCTATATTATCATCAAACATATTAATCTCCATTTCTATAATAAATATATATATTAATATCCATTACTATATATATAACAATCATATTATTTTACATTGTCACACAACAAATGTACTAATCTCTAATACTGCACAACTATTATATTATTCTTTATTGTTACACAAAAATATATTAGCAATTACACTATACCCATAAGGAATACCGCTGCCATAAATACTGCGAGTATTCCACATAACAGTGAGCCCACCTTTGATAAAGTATAGAATTTATCATCTTCCTTAAAGCTAAGAAGCCCGATTACTGAACCTATTATTGAAAATAACAGACTTAACAATCCAAGACTTCCTACCTTTAAACCTGCATATCCTTCAGCTTCGTAGGATAAATACACGCCATATATCAAAGAAGCCAATGCGAGCAGACCCATTATGGTAGATATTATTCCACCAAGCGACTGCCTTTTATCCGAAAATTTGTATTTATTAAATAATTTCACGCTTAATCCTCTCTTCTAATAATTTTGCACCAGACTGCATATATGATGTATCCTGTCAGTCCTCCCAGACAATTTAATATCAAATCATCTACATCGCAGCTTCCAACCATAGTTATAAGCTGTGTAAGCTCTATTGCCAAAGAAAGACTAAATGAATATAAAGTTGTTGCTATTAATTTAATTCTTCTATGAGATAACACTGGAAGAAATATTCCAAAAGGAATAAACGCAACAACATTTCCTATAATATTAAGTCTTGCTATTCTTCCAAGTGAATCATTGTCTAATATATATTTCCAGAACCTTTTTATTTCTTTAAAAGGTTCGAGATTGTATATGTGTCTTGTCTGCGATGTTCTTCCCATTGACTCAGCAAAGAATACAACGTATATAAGCAGACACATATATATAACAAAAATTATCCATTTCATAGCATTATGAAACTTCTGCTTATTCATAATCTCTCTCCACACAATATAATATGCCTGACATACCATTGCAACGCACTGTTAAAGCATTGCAATAATATATCAGGCAGTATATACATTTAAAATAATATATCTGATTTATGTGCAAGAAGTCTTGCTCCATTAACTATCATCATAACACCAGCTCCAATACCAAAAGCGATTGTTACAATTCCAAACACAAGATTTGATACGCCAACTGACTTCATTTTTTTATATAATTTTTCTTCCACAACAATCCTCCATTCCTGCCAGATTAATAAACTCAAACTGACTGATTAATTACGTACCCCATATTGTTCATAATAAGCATCTATAGCTGTCTTTAACTTATCGTCAATGACAACCCTGCCTTCACATTCTTTATTATAAAGATGTTCTACAACATCTGCCATTGAAACGATTGCACTTGTTTCAAAGCCATATCTTTCCTTAATCTCATCTAACGCACTCACCTTGCCGCCAAGACCTACTTCCATACGGTTAAGTGATACCATAAGACCGATAATTGTAACATCAGCCGCTCCTCTTACCTTAGGAACTGTCTCTTCCATTGATTTACCTGATGTTGTAACATCTTCTATCATAATAACTCTGTCGCCATCTTTTAACTTGCTTCCAAGGAAACTTCCCTTATCTGCACCATGGTCCTTCTCTTCCTTACGGTCTGAACAATAACGCACTTCCTTACCATAAAGCTTAGCATAAGCAACGGCTGTAACTACGCTGATTGGAATTCCCTTATATGCTGGTCCAAAAAGCACATCAAAATCATCACCATATGTCTCGTGAATTGCCTTAGCATAATACTCGCCAAGACGCATAAGCTGTGTACCTGTTACATATGCACCTGCATTCATAAAAAATGGTGACTTTCTTCCACTCTTTAATGTGAAATCTCCAAACTTTAACACATCACTCTCAACCATAAAATCTATAAATTCCTGCTTGTATGCTTCCATTGTATCTAAAACCTCCTGTATATGCGGCTTCGCACTGTTATTGTTATATTGGGTCTATTCTAACATAAAACTTTATTGGTTTCAATGTGTATTTGCATTATCAACACGCTCTGCGTTGCTTGGTAAAAATTATTTTAAATCTGTAAAATATTACAGACCATTTGTTTTGTGTTATAATATTTATAATTATTTCAAACTAAAAAATCCATGCATTTGCATAATTACAAATGCATGGATTACATTCATCTTAGCCTCAGAGAATAATAAAGTTCTATTATAAAGTTCTATTTCGATTTATTCACAATCGTTTCTTTTACTTTTTACTGTTAATCCTGTCATTATTGTTAAAGCTGACATAAGCAATATCAACCAAAGTCTTATGTCTGTTGTATCTCCTGTCTTTAAGGATGCATTACTATCTACATCACTCCGACTGTTTTCGACATTGTTATCTTCCGCCTTTTTATCATCGATAGTATTATCTTCCACTTTATTATCTTCCAGCTTATTATCTTCTTCGGTTGTGCTTCCAGCAACGGTGAAATAAGTAGCTGCTGAGCCATCGGTCCATGCAATTTCAAATGTATGCTTTCCAGCTGGCAAGGTTTTAAGATACTCAGTCTTCAAGGTAATTATTGTTGAACCTTCTGTTACTGTATAGTTCTTTACGTCTATAACTACACCATCAACTCTTACCTCTTTGAACTTGGCAATTGCCCCGTCTCCTCTGATTACAAGGCTGCCATCTGTATTTGTATTCTGTGTCCATGTGCTTTCAGCACCATCTATAATCTTATATGCTGGTAACTCTAATTTTTTGATTTCTTCTTTTTCAAGAATCGCGCCACAAGTTTCACATTCCTTATGTCTGCTTCCTGCTGTTTCTACAGTTGCAGGCTTGTCTATAATCCAGTCTCCCAAAGTATGTCCTGACGCCTCAATAACCTTGCTATCCTTTACTTCTTCACAGTTCCTGCAATGGATTGACTTGCTTCCTGTTTCTGTGCAGGTTGGCTGTTTGTCTACTGTGTAATCAGTATTCCATACGTGTCCGTTTGCAGCTATATCCTTTATCTCTATATATCTGCAGATATCACATACACGCTTTACGCTTCCTCTACCCATACATGTTGGTGCTTTAACCTTCTCCCACTTACCAAAACTATGACCGGTGGCTGGAATCTCCTCCTGTGCCTTAATTATTGTATTACATACCAGGCAATGGATTCCTGCTGTCTTTCCAGCAGTAGTACAGGTTGCTGCTACTGCGGCGTCCTCTGCTTCTGTGTGACCAGTAGCAGGAATTGTCTCTTTCTCAGTTTCCCTGCAGCGGCTGCACTTTCTTGCCTTAACTCCACTCTCTGTGCAGGTTGATGGCTTAGTTACTGTCCATTCACCTGTGAAATCGTGACCTAATGCCGGTATTTCTATGCTTTCTGTTATCTCTTTTCCTTCTTCATCTAACAGCTTGTCACATCCGGTACAGGTATAATACTCAATATGTCCTGGTATAACACAGGTTGCTTCTCAATAATGCTGCTCATTCGGCAGCATTATCGAAAAAAAATTGCATAAATAGGATTTTTTTGACAGAATTCGGAATATTTCAATTATACCGGAGTGTATAGTCCTATTGCCGCACCCACCAGCGCAAATGCTGCATATGCACGATATAAATTCATTCCCACAATATATCCATTAAATGTTCCATAGAAAGCTGCACCTGCAAGCCCAGCTATTCCACCTAATACGGCACCTGCTAATACACTGACTACAAGCATAGTATTTATATTGCTGAACTTTTTACTTTTTAATTCCGTTTTATCAGCCTCTATTTCCTTAAAGTACTTCCCGTATTCCCTAGGAATTGTCAAATATATTTTTTCAGCCTCTGCCTTCACTATCACTCTGTTAGTGAGCCACCTGCAATACCTGTTAGTTTTAAGATAAATCTTTTCACCATTATTTTCAGTTTCTGATTTTCTTCTGGTCTTGTCACATATTATATGTTCAATACTTTCTTCTTTGCCACTTTCATTCTTAAAAGTCATACCAATTAATTCTGCCTGTCTGCTTGAAATATAAGCCACTGGCAATACATATACTATAAATGCCACAATATAAGTCAAAAGTGGATTTAATAATGACACTCCATCTATAACGCACAATACTGCGTAGATAAGCATTATTATTGTGATAATAAATGTAAAATTCAGTAAATATTTCTTGTTCATATTCTCCCCTCCTAATCTTTCTGTTTTCTATCACCTTTCAGTATTTTCATATACCTTTATTTCTATTAATTCGATGAATTCTCAGCTCAGCGAAATAATATTTATTATCATATGCACTAACACAGGACATAATATATCTTGTGTCTTTGCCTGTATATACGCCAGTCCAAGTCCCATAAAAAATAGCGGTATTACTGCTAATATCTGACTGAATTCCATATTCAGAAAAATCGCTATATCACAGTGGTAAAGAGCAAATATTAATGCTGAAAATACCACCGCACATTTAACACCTGCAATATTTTGTATAAATGTGTATATGTTCTTTCTAAATATTATTTCTTCAACAAATGGTCCTGCAAACACAACCACTATATATGTTATCAACGTATTATCAGCTACATCTTTATTAATCATTTGCTGATTATCACTTTGTCCTACTCCTATACCAGACAAAATAATTGCCGATATTACCATTGTTATAATAACAAAAGCTGATGTATATGCAATATATTTTAAATAATCTTTATTTAAGCATTTTATGCAATCTAAAATGTACTGCCTGTACACGATTATAAATACCAGCATAAAACTTCCATAAAATATAATCTCAAAATATTTGTCCCAGAATAGATTATTATTGTATATTTTTGCTAATAATGCATTAGACCAATTCGTCTGGAAAATAATTGTTAATGCAAAATATACTATCACAATTATGTAATTGTAGACTACGGGAATATCTCTTTGCTTTATGTTCATTGCTTTATGTTCATTTCTTTTGTAATCATTAGTTTACTCCTGATTTAATTATAGTTGGAATATATAGTCTTACTAATTTGTTATTTATTTTCTTTGTTAATGTAACCCTAGCAAAGATAAGTGCCTGTTATCTAATTATTTCCTATAATATGTGCAACAACCATATTTTTACCTGCCTATATGCCATAGTTATTCTTTAATCCACTAAATCTATCTTATTTAGTACATATCTGATTACACTTTGCTCATCTGTAATTATCTTTGCCTGACACGCCATTCCATTTATGACATCGACTGATTTACCTTCTTTATTATATAATTTAGTCTGTTCACAACACACCTTTACAAGATAATACGCACTTCCTGTACTACTATCAACCTTTATGTCTTTAGACACAACATCCACCTTTCCTACAAGCATTCCATATTCACTTGCCGGATATGCAGCTATTTCTAATTTAACATTCTGTCCTTCTGTAATCATCCCTATATCCTGATTAGGGACATAAACTTCTACATAATATGCATTTATTCCATTTGGAATAATTTCACATATACTTGTACCGCCTTGAATATATTGTCCAGTTTCTACCTGTGTTATTATGCTAACATATCCGCTATACTCAGCTTTGACATCACACTTATTTATGTTATCTTTTATTGTCTTAACACTTTCTACATATTCTTTTTTCTTAACTTCATAATTAGTTATCTCTGTACTTATTGTATTCTTTTCTGTTAACACTGCTGTTTCATTAGAATATTTTTCCGTTCCATTTTTTGCTATTGAAAGTTCAGTCTGTGCTGTATCAAGATTACCTTTTAATGTCAGCTCTGTCCCCTCTATAGATGTTATCTGTTGCTGTAATGCTGTTATCTGCTCAAGTTCAAGACTACTTAACGCTTTCTTTCCATCTTCAGTAATTATACTTTCATTATCTTTATACTTTTCATTTATCGTCCTATAAGACATAAGATAATTATCAATCAATGAATAATAATATGTATCATCTTCACTAAAGCTATTTATTTTATTTTTAATACAATTGATTGCCTCATTATATTTGTCTTTTTGACCTTGATAATATGTTAATGATTCTTCTATATTTTTTATATTTTGTTCATACTGTATAATTTGATTTTCTTTGGTCTGTTCTGTTGCATCTTTGTTCGTCTTAAGAATATCAGCACGGCTCTGATATTCTTGATAATATGAATTACCTTTGTATATTTCAAGTTCCGCTATTTTATCATTGAGATAGTCCATATAACCATTTAGCATTTCAAGCCTTTCATCTGTTTCTGCCAATAATCCTTCGTATAATTCTAATTGCTCATCATCTTTTTTATGTTCTATAGTTAATATAGTATCCCCCTCATTTATATACATTCCTTCATTTATATTAACTTTTTCCACTTTACCAGTTACCTGTGTACTAATTACATTAGTAGCATCTTCCATTTTAAACATTCCATTACTTTTTATAACAATATCAAGTTTCCATAAACACGCCCATACCAATGCTATTGTCAACATTCCTAATATTATGTAAATAAATATTATAAATATTTTATTAGGTTTAGCATCATATACCTCTGTGCTATCTGATATATCTTTCAAATCTATAATTATTGGTTTCATCTTCTATTCCTCTTTATCCAATGATTGCTGCTTTGCTAACATTGAATACTTTCCACCCAGCCGCTTTAATTCCTCGTGTGTTCCTCTCTCTATGATTCTGCCTTTGTCCATAACAAATATCTGATCGCAATTCTTAATTGTACTCAATCTATGAGCTATAAATATTGTCGTCATATTTTCTGAGTATTCACTAATTGTTTTATCAAGCTGTTTCTCAGTAATTGCATCAAGATTACTTGTTGCCTCATCCATTATTAATATATCTGGTTTCTTCAGCATTGCTCTTGCAATAGATAAACGCTGTCTTTGTCCACCAGATAGATTAGCTCCATTTTCCTCAAGCCTTGTCTCATATCTCAATGGTAATTCATTAATAAAATCATGTGCTTGTGCACTTTTTGTTGCTTCTATAACATCATCCATTGTTGCATAATCTAATCCTAATGAAAGATTATCTAATATGCTTCCACTAAACAAAAATGTTTCTTGAGAAATATATGCTATCTTTTCTCTTAATTTTTCTATCTGTATATCTTCTATATTGTTATCATTTATTAATATATTTCCACTTTCCGCCTTATATAAATGTAACAATAATTTTGATAATGTTGTCTTTCCCGAACCACTTTCTCCTACAAATGCCACTTTTTGTCCTTTTTTAATTGTAAGATTAATATCTTCCAATACAAGCTGTCGTGTACCATATCTAAAACTAACATCTTTAAAAACTATGTCCCCTGATAAAGAATCCGGACAAAGCTTTTTTCTTTCATTTTCTCCTTTTTCTGCCTCCAAATCTAATATTTCACCTAATCTATCCGCAGCTACCACCGCCGTCTGCATCTGTGGCTGTAAATTTATCAAATTCTTTACAGGATCTAAAAAATATACAAGCAAAGAATTAAATGTTATTAACTGACCTATTGTAATCTGTCCTTTAATAACACATACACTTCCAACCCATAAAATCACGACCCCTCCTACAAGTTCAACAAATATTTTAAGTGAAGACTGTAAATTACTTACCCAACTTAAATCAAATATACTTTTTAATAACTTGACAAATTTAATCTCTGTTTCTCGATTTGCTTTTCTTTCTGCATTATAAGCTTTGACTGTCTGAATACCATTTAACGATTCAACAAGATACGATGTAAGTTGTGAATTATCTTCCATCTGTTTTCTATTTAACTGTTCATACCATTTATTAAATGCAAGCACTATAATTAAATATAGCACTACCATAATAACCGTTATTCCAAACATCTGCACATTTTGCAAATATAAAATTACGGCTCCTGCCACAGCCATTAATGTATCTATCATTATTGTAAGTGTTGCTCCCGAAATAGCATCTCTTACCTTTGAGGCATCATTAAATCTAGATACAATTTCTCCTACTTTTCTTGTTCCAAAAAAATTCATCGGAAGTTCCAAAACGTGTCTGTAATATCCTAATAATAATGCTATATCAAGTTTCTGACTTAAATATAATAAAAGATGTGTTCTAAAAGCATTTAAAATAACTTTAAAAATATTCAATACAATTATTCCAATTGACAATGTTGTGAGTGTCTTCATCAAACTGTCTGGTAAAATATCATCTACTAAAACTTTAAAATAAAATGCTGCTAATATGCCTAATATTGTATATATAAGTGAAGCTATAAATATATGAATTATCAATTTTTTCTGTGGTAATAATAAATGTATAAATCTCTGAAATAAACCTTTAGTTTCATCTCCTGTTTGAAAACTTTCTGATTTCACAAGAAGTATTAGTACTCCACTCCACTGATATTTTGGTGGTTTTCCCTCCTTATGAACATCTCCAAAGAACTCCTCTGGTGTAAGTTTTACAATGCCTGCTCCTGGATCAGCAATAACAACTTGTTTTTTTGTTATTTTATGTATAACTACATAGTGCAATAAATTGCCATCAATTATTACATGTGCAATGCAAGGTAATGGAAACTCTGAAAAAAATGCTTCTTTATCTCCTTTTACACCTTTAGCACTAAAACCTAATGTTTCTGCGGCTTTTATTATTCCATAGACATTCGTTCCTTGCTTATCTGTTCCGGCAACTTCACGAATTCTGGTAATTCCAATTTTATAATCATTTTGCTTGCAAATTGTTGCAAGACAGGCTGCCCCACAGTCTGTTATGTCGTGTTGTTTTACACAATAATATCTCATTTGTCTAGCACTCCAATCGCTGATACAATTTAAACCTTAATTGGTAATATTCTTTAGTAAATGTTTTATTTTTCTAATAAAATTTTTTTAATTTTAAAGAAATCCTCATCAAAATAACGATCTATTCCAACTTTTTCTCCATTTGCCCAAAATTCAACTTCATATACTCTGCCTTTAAATGTATTTCTTTCCTTAGTAATATGAATTTCTTGAACATAATTCAAATTTATTATTTTTTTATCTGTTAAAATAAATTCATCCTTAAATCCAGTTGTTATATCCAAAAGCGGCTCAAATACCAACAAAATCACAATCGTAGTCATCCATACCCAGTAAATATCATATAATGTATACCTTTGAGTAATTGTTAAACCTATAAATATATTAATATCAGTTCCTATCGCTATTATTATGCTGACAGGAAAAATCATTTTAACTTTATTAATATAAAAGTCTGTATTTTTTCCCATTTCAAAGCCTTTTGAAAAATAACTTGTCTTGACTTTATATCTTATGTAGAACTCACAAATACATATTATATATATAAAAATCATTCCTAACATAGCAAGTACATCGTTTTTTTGAATCTTCTTGAAATAATAAACTATAAAGACTGCTAAACTATAAAAGAAGATCACAAAACCTCCAAACCATACTGGATATATTCTTGTAACATTGTTTTTAAACGTCGCTCTTTTAAAATATGTGGTAAAACCCATAAGTCCTCCATATAAAATGGGATTATAATTTTTAAGAACTATAATCCCACTGTTTTAAATAATTACAAAAACTCTACATACTAATATACTATTTCTTAATCTGTACAACAAAATACTATGATTGTAAGTGCTGCACCTGCATATGGATTTAACGGAATGCAACACAAAGCACCACCTAGCATCATCCAATCACTCAGCGATTTTTTACCACCATCAATCGATTCCATTTCTACAGAATTTAATTCAACAAAAGTTTCCATATTTTCTCCTTAGTAGCATCCAGTACCTTTACCTATAAGACTTGCTCCAGTCAATGCCAAAGCTCCACACGCTGCCCATCCTACTCCCGGGATAAATGCTGCAACTGGTGCCCAAGCAACCATAGTAGTTCCAACTCCTACTGCTGCTGCTTGTTTTGCTGAACCACCATCAACAATCTGCATTTCTTCTGAACTTAACTCGTAAAAATTATTATTCATTTTTAATTCTCCTCATATAATAAGTTTTCTTTACACTTACTAAGATAAGTGATATGTTTTACCTAGGTACTTTTCTTAAAAGTGCTTGTGTTTTTGATGCTCTAATGATTTGCACAAATTCATTAGAGTATCTTTTTATATAAAACAGCCTGTCCTTGACAAAGCTGGTTTATAACTATCTTTTTTTACCTTAAACTAAAGATATTAAGGACTTCTCGTTATAAATTTTAATATCTAACTATGCTCTTTTCTTGCTGATTATTTAGCATTCAAATTTTAAATAATTCTTATCATTTATTAAATATTTTATATATAATAGCAACTACACCATTAATACACGAACTTATTGCATCATACCCGCCACCTTTAATATCAAATATTTCATTTTCTTCTAATTCTTTAAATTTTATATATTGCATATTTATCATCTCCTCTCTGTTGCTCAACATAACATTTATAAATAATAAATACAATAGGTATGTGCTATTTGGTATTTAAACGGTGCTATTTGGTAAAAATTGACTTAATTTTTTTATCAGGTATAATAAATACGAGTTTTAAATAAGGGGATTTTAAATGGATTTTTATTCAATATTTTTTCATATAGTAGGCGATTTTTTTGGTTACTTACTTATAAATTTATTCATTCAATTTAATACGAAAAATGATAACAGACGGCGAATTCTTCAACCTTTTTTTCTTTTATCAAGAATATTATACGATATATTTGCAGTCAATTCTTACTCATATATTATAGAACTCTTAACTTGTGCACAAATTCTTATATGTTGTGATAAAAAAATATATAACCGTTTACTTGTACTTATACAATACTATACATACAGCTATTTATCTTCTATTATAATAATTTGTATCCGTATAGTTGTATTAAGGGATATTCAACAATTATATAATAACAAACTTTATATTGATTACAATACACTTTCAAGTATTATCATTTCTTATATCATAGCCTATATATATTTTAATACTAAAAAAATCAAATCATTAAGTACAGCAAAACCCTACATATTTCTATATGATTTTATATCAATTGCAACTATCATCACTTTATCAATAGCACCTATTCTCACTGAACCAACAATACTTAATTCACAGATGCTTATTCCTATGTTTTTTATATTAATCGCGCTAATAATCATATTTTGTCTTACTACTTATAGTAGAATTGCAATTACTCTTGAAGAAAATGCTATGAATAAAATTCAAATTGAAAAAGCTGCTATGGAATCTGAATATAATTCTCAGATTGACGATAAATTACAACAGCTCCACACATTAAGACACGATATGAAAAATCACCTTCTTATTATTGACAGTTTGTCTGCTGATGGTAAAAATAAACAAATTCACGATTACATACATAAGATAACTGATGAACTTAACCAGACTCAGACTATATCTTCCACTTCATCTACCATATCAGCACTTCTTAACTCTAAAAAGCTCATATGTGATGATAATAAAATAGCATTTGATACCCAGCTAGATTTTAACAACATCTATATAAACGACTTTACTCTCATAACAGTGCTTGGAAATATATTAGATAATGCTATAACTGCCGCTTCAAAACTCGATAACGGATATATTAATCTTGCTATTAAACAGGCAGATACATATCTGGCAATACATTGTGAAAATAATCACCACGAAAAAATCAAAAAAAGAGAAGGTCGCTTTATCTCCAGCAAACCTTCTTCTGGCTCTAAGGCTAATCCTTTGCACGGATTAGGTCTTATTAGTGTTACGAATAATGTTAATAAATACGGTGGCACAATTGATATTAACTACAATGATACTACCTTCATTGTTGATATACTTATTCCTAATTACAGATAATAGTATTTAATTATTATCTGTAATTAACAATAGTGTTATCTCTACATTTTTCTTTCTTCAAGCAGCTTTCTTATTTTACTCATATGCCTATTCTTCACTTCTTTATAATGACTTCTGCTTAATGGCACTTCAACGCCATCCCCAAGACATACCACATTTTCTTTAACTTCTTTTATTGCATCAAAATTGACTATATACCCTTGATGCACATATATAAATATATTTTGATCTAACTTACTACAAATCTTCTTTAATGTTTCATAACACGTTATCTCTGCATCTGTACAATGTAAAACGCATTTATTTCTTCGTTTTTCAATATACTGTATAGTCCTTACGTCTACTATTCGGGTATTTCTCGAAACAGGAACCTCTATGTATCGTTCCTCTGCTTCCTTATAATCAAATGTATATTGCACCAATACAACAGCTCTTGACAGCACTCTTTTCAATTCAGCATATGCAACTGGTTTTACAACATATGCTAATGCTTCAACACCATAAGCTTGTATTGCGTATTTATCAAAACTCGTCACAAAACATATTATTACATCTCGTGTAATTTTACGTATCTGCCTTGCTATATCTACTCCATTAATTTCTGGCATTTCAACATCAAGAAATATAATATCATACTTTAAATCATCATTTTCTATATCCTTCAACAATTTCATTCCTGAATTATATGATGTTATATTAATATTTATTTCAGATTCTTCCGAATATACATCTATATATTTAACAATTCTGTCTATATGCACTTGTTCATCATCGCATACTGCTATCTCTACTGTTTTCATACTAATCCTCATTTCTTTATTTATAAATAAAATGTATCACAATGACTATACACTTTCAATTCAGATGTGTTATTTGGTACTTAATCAGTGCTATTCAGAATAAATTCTGTATCTAAACACCTATATGATAAATATTATCGCTTTGAGTTATTGACTTCTAATCCACGTTAGTTTATCCTAACTCTTGTGTATAAATCATGTGGACTCCTTTCATTATGTGTTTACAGCAATCTTAATCTGTTACATTAAGATATGGTTGTCAGCACATTTTCAGGTACTGCTGATGCCTGAAAGAAGTCCACTTAACTAATGTAATTTAGCCTTATATTGAACATAAGCTGAATTAGAATGGAGGAATTATGTCATATTTAGAAATCGAAAAAGTAATAGGACGAGAAATTCTTGATTCAAGAGGTAACCCAACTGTAGAAGCAGAAGTTTATCTTATTGATGGAACTGTTGGTCGTGGTACTGCTCCATCTGGTGCTTCAACTGGTGAATTTGAGGCTCTTGAGTTAAGGGATGGTGATAAGTCAAGATATTTAGGCAAAGGAGTTACAAAGGCTGTTGATAATATTAATACAATTATCAATGATACACTTGTAGGTCTTGATGCGTCTGATATATATGCTGTTGATGCCGCTATGATTAAGGCTGATGGAACTAAGGATAAATCTAAGCTTGGTGCTAACGCAATACTTGCTGTATCAATTGCCTGCTGTAGAGCTGCAAGCATTGCTCTTGATATTCCTCTTTATAAATTCTTAGGTGGAATTTCAGGCAACAGACTCCCAGTTCCTATGATGAATATTATTAATGGTGGCTGTCACGCTTTATCATCTGGACTTGATGTTCAGGAATTTATGATTATGCCTGTTGGCGCACCTTCATTTAAAGAATGTTTAAGATGGTGCTCAGAAGTATTCCACGCACTTGCTTCTATATTAAAGGAACGTGGACTTGCAACTTCTGTTGGTGATGAAGGTGGTTTTGCTCCTGCATTAAAGTCTGATGAAGAAGCTATCGAAACTATTCTTGAAGCCGTTAAGAAGGCTGGATATGAACCATACAAAGATTTCAGAATTGCTATGGATGCAGCTTCTTCTGAATGGAAATCTGAAAAAGGAAAAGGTTACTACAAGCTTCCTAAGGCTGGTACAGAATATACGGCTGAACAGCTTATTGAACACTGGGCAGCTCTCTGCGAAAAATATCCTATCATCTCTATCGAAGATGGTCTTGATGAAGAGGACTGGGAAGGCTGGCAGAAGCTTACAGCAAGACTTGGCGACAAGGTTCAGCTCGTCGGTGATGACCTTTTCGTAACTAATACTGAAAGACTTTCTAAGGGTATAAGCCTTGGTGCTGGTAATGCTATTCTTATAAAGCTTAATCAGATTGGTTCTGTATCTGAAACACTTGAAGCTATTAAGATGGCTCATAAGGCTGGCTACACAGCTATCAGCTCACACCGTTCAGGTGAAACAGCCGATACAACAATCGCTGACCTTGCAGTAGCTCTTAATACCTGCCAGATAAAGACTGGTGCACCTTCTCGTTCAGAACGTGTTGCTAAGTATAACCAGTTACTTAGAATTGAAGAAGAACTCGGTGACTCAGCCGTATATCCTGGAATTAAAGCATTTAATGTTCATTAATTAATTGTATACATAACAATAAGCTGTAAATGCTAAGATGATTTGCATTTACAGCTTATATTTTTATTTCTCTCGAATTTTATCGGCACTCTTTATATCGGCACTTTTTTATCGGCACTTTCCTTATTCCATCCCTTTCTCAAGCCACTTAGCAATATTAGAAAAGTCTATAGCAAGGTCTCCACCATAGATATTCACTGGAACCGGCTTGTCAAATCCATATATAACAGGATAATTATCACATTCAAAATAATATACAAGTATCTTCGCCTGCACGAAATCCACTATCCAGTATTCGCGGACGCCAGCTTCCATATACTTTGACAACTTAAGGGCATAGTCCCTTTTCTTAGTAGATGGAGATATTACTTCAAGAACAAAATCCGGTGCTCCATATATTCCAAATCTCTTAATCTTGGAAGGGTCACATATTATGCCAACATCTGGCTCAACCATTGTCTTATTATCGCAGTCAAGCTGTACATCTACCGGTGCAATAAATGGACGGCAGCTTCCGTTATGCTCCATAATATAATTAGCAATCTGACGATATATCTCCCCACCAATTGACTGATGTCCAAATGTAGGCGACAGCATTGTATAGAAATATCCATCAATTAACTCCACTCTCTGATCCTCTGGCAGTGCATAATAATCATCAAGCGTATAACTTCCATTCCTGTCAGTCTTATAAGAAGCAGCAGCCTCGCACACTACAGATTGCTCTGTAAAAATCTGTTCAAGTGCCAGAAGCGTATCATAACGTGGACTTTCTGTTTCTCCAGAAAATATCTTCTGTATTGTTCCTAATGGTACTCCCGATAACTCTGCCATCTGTGCATATGTGTAGCCTTTTTCTTTCTTCTTATCCCTCATCTCCTGAATAGTCATATGCAGCACCTCCGTATAATAGGTCTAATGTCTATAAGTTACTTTAATTAAAGTATAGGAGGCAAGTTTCCATTTGTCAACCGATATTATATATAATTTCAACCGTTAATGTAATAAAATTTCCATTTTTTAACCGTTTACCTTTATTAATTTAGCATTTAATCTGTTAACAATTTAATCATTGTATTAAATGCCCATTCCATATGCTATATACTATATAACCTTCTTAATCCACTTACCGCTAAAGTATCTGCTTACAAAGACTATTCCTCTTACTGTCCAGTCTGCGAACATACCATACCACACAGCCATTGGTCCCATATTGAATACCTTAACAAGACCAATACACAATGCAACCCTGCAACACCACATAGTTGTCATTGATGTTATCATTGAGAACTTTACATCTCCTGCCGCTCTCATTCCGTATGCTGGAACGAATGAGAATACCCATGCAATTGGCTTATATATTGTTATCGCACCAACCATCTCTATACACATTCTTGCACTGTCTGTCTCCATTCCGCCAAGAACCGTTATAGGACGTACAAGTGCATACACAATAATACAAGATACAATAATTCCAATCTCTGCTATCCCACACAATTTGACTATGTAATACTTGGCTTCTTCTTTTCTTCCTGCTCCAAGACACTGTCCTACAACAGTCATAAGGCACATACCAACACCTATTCCAAAGACACCATTAACATTTTCTAATATATTAGTCATAGCCTGTGCCGCAATAGCTGCTGTTCCCATAGTTGATACTGTTGACTGGATTGCAAGCTTACCGAACTGGAACATACTGTTCTCAATTCCTGACGGAACACCTATCGCAAGTATCGAACCTATAAGCTTATAATCCGGTCTTATCTTATGATATTCTGATACAACAATATCTATCTTTGGCTTGGATAATGCTATAAATATAACAACCATACAGAACACTCTTGATACAAGTGTTGATATAGCTGCACCTGCAACTCCCATATTAAATACAAACATAAGAAGTGCATTTCCACATACATTTATTACGTTAGAGATTACTGATACCATCATAGGATATCTTGAATTACCACACGACCTGAATATCGCTGAGCCTGCACTAAACAGCGCAAGAAATGGATAACTTAAAGCTGTATACAGAAAATATGTTACTGCATTGCTCATAACCTCAGGTTCTACTTTACCAAATATAAAACTTAAAAGAGGTCTTCTTAATATAAGTCCTGCTATAGTTATGACAACCGCTATTGTGGCAACTGTAAGCACAACCTGTCTTGCCGCCTTGTTAGCACCCTCACGGTTTTTCATTCCTATATAATGTGAACATATAATTGCCGCACCTGTAGCCATAGCAGAAAATAACTGTACGATAAGGTTATTAACCGAGTCAACAAGCGATACACCCGATATTGCCTGGCTTCCAAGGTTACTTACCATCATAGTATCCACCATACCCATAAATGAGTTAAGCAGCTGTTCGACAACTATTGGTATAAGAAGTGCAAACAGTGCTTTATTGTGAAACAGCAGATTATCCTTATCAATATCAAATAATTTCTTTTTATCTGCTAATAATTTACTCATAAAAAATTGACGCTCCATTTCTTAACTAACTTACCTCGTATAAGATAATAAATTAATAAGCGAACGTCAACCTTTATTTACATATTTAACTGCAATATTTACATACTTTAACTACAATATTTGTATATTTAATTATATAATGATGCCGGGGTCAAAAGCCACGACTTTGATACCTACTAATATCAAATCAGTATACTGCCTATACTGTCATATTATCAGCAAATACAACTCTTATAGTAGTTCCCTTTCCTAATTCACTTTCAAGCTCTATATGTGCATTATGGTGTTTGGCTACTATATGCTTTACAATCGCAAGCCCAAGTCCTGTACCACCAGTAGATTTTGACCTGCTCTTATCAACTCTGTAAAATCTTTCAAATATCCTGTCCTGATGTTCCTTAGGTATTCCTATACCATTATCCGCTACTTCAAGAACATTTTCTGTCACACCATTATTCTGTCTTGTATACACAGATACCTTAACTTTTCCACCCGGATTATTGTAACGTATCGCATTATCACACAGGTTATATATAAGCTCCTCAAGCATCTGCTTATCAGCAGTAATTTTAACATCACTTCCTGTAACATCAATAATAATACTGTGCTTCTGTGCACTTATCTCAAGCATCTGCACCGTTGACCTGGCTGTTTCATACAGATTAACTGTCTCGAATATTTCTTCTGTCGATATGGCATCAAGCTCTGATATTCTTATAATATCATTGATAAGTGAGAGAAGTCTTTGTGAGCTTTTATGTATTTCACCTGCAAATCTCTTGGCATCATCACCTGCCGCCATACCACTTTCAATAAGCTCAGAATAACCTGATATTGATGTCAGCGGTGTCTTTAATTCGTGCGAAACATTTGCCGTGAATTCCTGCCTCATATTGGCATTGCGCATAATATCCTCATGCTGCCTTTTAATAGTTGTAACAAATGGAACAAGTTCCTTATATACTTTAACCGACTCCGAAGCATCCATATTATTGGCAAGATACTCAATCGGCTCAACAATGCTTTTTGTCAGAAAATGTGAACTTATCATACAGATTATAAAGAGAATTACACATAACACAATTATAACAGGGAACATACTTGTCATAATACTCGTCATACTGCTTACTTCCCTTGAAACTCTTAGCACATATCCATTATCAAGTGCAACTGCATAATAATAAGAATTATTATTAAGTGTTACGGACCTTCTTATGTCACATCCATAACCATTCCGTCTAGCCGCAACAACCTCAGGACGTTCGTTATGATTTTCCATTTTATCAATATCAACAAGTGTATCGACTACCGCATAACCCTGTGAATTAATAAATGTTATTCTAAGATTTCCATCGTAATTATCAATTACCTTCTGTTCAACTATATTATCAGGGTCTGTTACCATTCCCCATGCATCTGCACCAATAAACACATCTATGTAATTGTGCATATCTTCAAGCACTTCATGCTTTAGTACATTGTAGAACACAGTACACGCTATAGATACAGATGCCACAATAGTAACAAGTGCCATTATCATATACAAAAGATTAATTCTTTTTTTCATTATCTGGCCTCATCATCCATAAAATATCCTACATTACGGACAGTCTTTATATAATTACCAGCCGCACCAAGCTTATGTCTTAATGTCTTGATATGAACATCAAGAGTTCTTGACTCACCCTCGTAATCTGTACTCCATATTCTGTCCATTATATTATCTCTTGTCAAGACAATTCCACGGTTAAGTGCAAGATATTTTAATAATTCATACTCTTTATAAGTAAGCTCAACAGGTTTATCATCGACATATGCAACTCGTTTTTCATCGTCAATAAAAAGACTTCCAATTCCTATAAGCTTCTCTTCATCAGAACTCCCTGTCCTTCTAAGAAGTGCTTTAACTCTTGATATTAATTCCATAATTCCAAATGGTTTGGTTATATAATCATCAGCTCCAAGGTCAAGTCCTTTAACTTTATCAAGCTCTGTTGTCTTAGCTGTAACCATTATAACAGGAACTCTTCTTGTTTCTGGAGTCTGTCTTATCTTTCTTAATATCTCTAATCCATCTTCATCTGGAAGCATAACATCAAGAAGTATCATATCTGGTATTCTGTCTCTCATAAGCTTATGGAATTCTTTGCCGCTTGCACACTCAGCAACTGTATGTCCTGCATTCTTTAAAGCAAAGCTTTCAATCTCGCTTATATTTTTATCATCTTCAACAACATATACATATGCCATAATATCCTCGATTTCTGCGACAGATTTCAGCATATTAATACATTTTATCTTTAAAAGATTATACAAAATGTATCCGCTGATATCTACGCTTTACACAAATTTTCTAGTTTCTGGAAGTCTGTATTTTTCCTTGTATTCTTTATACTCTCTTGCAAACTGCTGGTTATCCCTGTTCTTCATTGCATCAAGATATTCGTGTGTATCAAAATTTTCCTTATCTGACTGGATAACATCTACTGCTATATTAGAACAATGGTCTGACACTCTCTCAAGATTATTAAGAATATCTGAATGTGCAAATCCCAGTTCAATAGTACATTTTCCTTCTCTTAATCTTCTTATATGTCTTGCCTTAAGCTCAACTGTTAATGTATCGATAAGTTCTTCTAATGGTTCAACTTTATCTGCTTCTTTAATATTATTAGTCTTAAAGGAATCAAAAGATATATCTACAACCTCTCTTACTGCCGAACATAATATATCTAACTCCGTCTTAGCTTTAGGCGAGAATTCCATCTGCTTATTATGCAATTCTCTTGCAGAGTCGCACAGATTACAGGCGTGGTCTGAAATTCTTTCAAAATCGCCTATGCTGTGAAGCACCATATTAAGTGTCTCTGAGTCATCTTTATTAAGTATCTTGGTACTTATCTTCATAATATATGTACCAAGCTCATCTTCATATTTATCAACCCTGCTCTCAAGCTCACCAACATACAATGCCTTATTCTCATCATAATTACCGATAAGTCCAAGTGCTGTAAATAATGACTCCCTTGATATATCAGCCATATTGCCTATAACTGTCTTACAATGTTCAACTGCAAGGCTTGGTGACTCAAGAAATCTGTCATCTAAAAGTGCAAATTCATTAACACTCTGTCTTTCCATAAGAGCCTTTTCCCCATCATCAACCCTTATAGTCATATATGCGAGCTTCTCAAGCACATTTCTTAACGGAAGAAGAAGTGCAGTTGTAATAATATTAAAGGTTGTATGTATTACCGCAATTCCCATCTCATTAGCTGTATCATTCAGAAATGAAAAATGTACAAACATATTAACTGTATAGAACACCGTCATAAATACAACTGTACCTATAACATTAAAGTACAGATGAACTATAGCTGCTCTTTTACCATTCTTGCTTGCACCAATACTTGATAACATAGCTGTTGCACAAGTACCGATATTCTGTCCCATTATTATAGGAAGAACAGTTGCATAGCTTAATATTCCTGTAGAACATAATGCCTGTAATATACCAACTGAAGCTGATGAACTCTGTATTATTGCTGTAAATACAAGTCCTGCAATCATACCAAGTATTGGGTTTTTAAATGTTGTTAATAAAGCCTGAAACTGTGGAACTTCGGCAAGCGGCTCTACAGATGAACTCATAGCTTCCATACCATACATAAGAAGTGCAAATCCAATAAATATCTTAGCCGGATTTTTAAATTTGTCTTTCTTTAGGAATACAAGCATCACAACACCAATAACTGCAAGGATTGGTGAAAATGATGTTGGTTTCAACATTCTTATAAAGAAATTATCACTCTCAATACCAGTAAGGCTTAATATCCATGAAGTTATGGTAGTACCTATGTTAGCACCCATTATAATGCCAATTGCCTGTCTTAACTTCATAATACCTGAATTAACAAAACCTACAACCATAACGGTCGTCGCTGATGATGACTGTATAACCGCTGTAACACCAGCTCCTAAAAGAACAGCCTTTATCGGGTTAGAAGTAAGCTTTTCAAGTATATTCTCTAACTTTCCTCCTGATGCTCCCGTTAAGCCTTCACCTAATAAATCCATTCCATAGAGGAATATCGCCAATCCTCCAAGTAATGCTAATACACCAAATATATCCATTTTTCCTCCAAAATTTCTTATAGACTTTACTTTTTGTTTACGTTTTGGAGTGTAAAACAGTTATATGAAACTTATATGAACCTTATGTAAATTCAATGTAAAATGTAAAATTAATGTTAAATAACCATTATTGATTATTATTTATCATCTGGGTGCTGACCTGTTATAGAGAATATAACCCATTCTGATATATTAGTCGCGTGATCCCCTATTCTCTCAAAATACTTGGCAGCCATCAGCAGATCTGATGCCTGCTCACCTGCATTAACATCTTCGTGAATCATAGCTATAAGCTCAGCCTTTACCTTGTTGAATAAATCATCAACAACATCATCGTGTGCGATAACCGCCCTCGCCTTATCCATATCCTTGTTAACAAATGCTTCAACACTCTGTACTAGCATTACCATAGTTTCTTTAGCCATCTGCTGTATATGGTCAAGCTTCTTAATATATGATTCTTTAGAAAGTTCTATTGTAATCTCTGAAATATCAGTTGCATGGTCCCCTATTCTTTCCATATCTGTAATCATCTTTAATGCTGCTGATATAAGTCGTAAATCCTTTGCAACCGGCTGCTGCTGTAATAATAACTTAAGACATAACTGTTCAATCTCACGTTCCTGATGGTCAATCTCCTCGTCATATTCTATTACATTTGAAGCAAGCTCAATATCCTGATTAACAAGTGCCTTTACTGTATCAGATATAGCCTTCTCAATCATGCCACCCATTTCAATTAATTCATTATTAAGTTGTACTAACTGTCTGTCAAATCTATTTCTCATATTAACCTCTTTTCCTGTGCTTCTATTGGCACACGGTCTAACACTCAATTATTTCAATATTGCTGACAGGTTCTATTAAGTTAATATGATGAATTCTCTGGTCATTACAGATTATCTTTTTCTATATATTATAAAACGTCTGTTTAATGCCCTTAACGCACTTCTGAACGCTTTTGCTCTCTTAGGATACTTAAACATCGCCCCAATCTTGTTATACATATAAAAAGAATATACGAGCACTTTGTTAAGCTTTCCTATCTTGTCCTTGGTTGTATATATATATCTTGTTCCACCAACCTTAGGATGATTGCCATCTTTATAATATTTTATAAGGTCGTCCTCTGTCTTTATTGTATCTGGAATAAGTGCATATCCCATACCAACACAATTACTGTTATGGGCATCACTTCCGCCTGTAAGTGCTACCCTGCACCCCTTGGCGAACTTTCTTGCATACTTATTGCTTTTCTCACTCTCGCAGGCATTATAACCTTCTACGAAATCAAAATGAACCATATGTGCAATCTGCTTTGACTGATTCCAGTACATAGTAGATGCAAAGCTCATAAATGGTTCTCCATAAGGATGTGCAGGTCCTAATATTCCATCACAACAATGGACAATATATATAAGCTTATCTAAAGTAAGGCCCTTATATCTCATAAGCTCATACACCTCTTTAGGTGTATCCTGTGGAAGAATAACTATAAAATGTCCGAACTCCAGACTATCATATTCTATGCCTCTTAATACCACGAAATCATCATATTTCTTACCATATGAAAGATACGCATCATATCCATCATATGAGTCATGGTCTGTTACAACCATTCCGTTAAAACCTTTGCTCTTAAGTATCTTGATATAGTCATCTATCCCAACCTTGGCATCTACTGAACCCTCGGCTGTATGACAGTGCATATCGAATTTTACATATCCCATATAATAAATACCTCGCATTTGTATATCTATATTAATTAATCACATTACAACTAATTAACTTCATTATACTTCTTAAAGATTTTAATAACAAGGTACTAAAATATGTAATTATCAGCCAAAACGTCCTGTGATATAATCCTCAGTCTTCTTGTTCTTAGGCATAGAGAATAACTGTTCTGTCTTATCGTATTCAATCATCTCTCCTAACAGGAAGAAGGCTGTATTATCTGATATTCTTGTCGCCTGCTGCATATTGTGTGTTACCATTATTATTGTATAATCATTCTTTAACTCAATCGCAAGGTCTTCAATTCTTGAAGTTGATATTGGGTCAAGGGCTGATGTCGGCTCATCCATAAGAATAACCTCAGGTTCAACTGCAAGAGTTCTTGCAATACATAATCTCTGCTGCTGTCCACCTGAAAGTCCAAGAGCTGACTTTTTAAGTCTGTCCTTCACCTCGTCCCATATAGCAGCCTGCTTTAAAGCTTTTTCTACTATAATATCAAGTTCTGCTTTCTTGTGCACTCCAAATAACCTTGGTCCGTAAGCTATATTGTCATATATGCTTTTAGGAAATGGATTAGGCTGCTGGAATACCATTCCAACCCTGTGTCTTAATGTTATGTCGTCCATCTCTGTAAATATATTGGCTCCGTCAAGGTATACTTCACCATCAATCTTAACACCCTCAATTAAGTCATTCATTCTGTTAAGTGTCTTTAAAAATGTAGATTTACCACATCCAGATGGTCCAATAAATGCTGTAATCTGATTCTTAGGAATATTCATATTAATATTTTTTAATGCGTGAAAATCTCCATAATGAAGATTAAGATTTTTGATTACAAATTTATCATCACCTGTATAATTACTGCTTCCATTTTCAGAATTCTTATTCATATCTATATTACTCATACTTATCCTCATTTCTACGCTTTTTCACCAGAGTTCTTCTTATTTATCTTATTACTTAACACATTAGCTCCTATGCTGAATGCAAGCACAAGTATAAGAAGTACCGCTGATGCAAGGTTAGCCAGATCCTGATTTTGTCCATTAACCTGTAAATCCCATATCTGCAATGATAATGTCTCTGCTGAACGAAATGGGTTAAGTGGACAGGTTGATGATGCAAGATTCCAGTTGCCCCATCTTATGTTAGTTCCTGAACCTGTTGTATACAAAAGAACTGCCGCTTCACCAAAGCCTCGTCCTGCCGCAAGTATTACACCTGTCATAATTCTTGGAAGGCAGGCTGGCAGTAATATGTGGAATATTGCCTGCCAGCGTGTTGAACCAAGTCCCATACCCGCTTCAAAATATCCCTTAGGGAGTCCTTTTATGGCATCCTCTGTTGTTGTTGTTATAAGTGGCAGTGTTATGATTGATACGGACAATGCTCCAGCCATAAGGCTTTTATCCAGTCCTATAATTACAAGAAAGATGAGGTAGCCAAATAAACCAACAACAATAGATGGAAGTGACGAAAGTGTCTCTATACATATTCTTATGAACTTTGTAATAAGTCCTCCCTTGGCATATTTTGCAAGATATATTCCTGCAAATGTTCCAATCGGTACTGTTATAAGCAATGACAAGAATACAAGATATATCGTATTAAAAAGCTGGTTGCCTATAGCACCACGCCTTGTAAAGCCGAACATTGAAGGTTTTGCACCAGCAAAGCCCTTAATAATTACATATCCGGCAAATGCCGCAAGAAGCACAAAGAAGAATACGGCTATGCAGTAAAATATAACTGTCATTACTTTATCCTGTGCCTTGGCACGTTTTATCCTATTCATATAATCTCCATTTCTGTGCACGCTTCTGCGCACTAATATCCATTTTCACCCTTTATTAACTTTAACGGGCGATTTTAATTAGTCTTTGCACTCTTCTTTTTATTTCCAGATTCCTCTGACTGCTTAGCAGACAGAAAATGTATTAAAAATATGAACAAAAGTGATATAAGGAACAAAAGCAATGCAAGTGTCCACAACGCTGTCTTAGTTTCTCCACCTTCCATCGCATTTCCCATCTGGGCTGTTATCTCTGTTGTAAGTGATTTGGTTGTTGAGAATATGCTGTCTGGAAGTGCGGTTGTCTGTCCTATTACCATCGCAACTGCTAATGCCTCACCAAACGCTCTTGCAAGACCAAGTATTATGCCTGAGAATATTCCAGAAGCTGAAGCTGGAAGCACTATCTTATATATTGTCTGCCAGCGTGTTGAGCCCATTCCATAAGCACCCATTCTGTAATCTTTAGGAACTGACCTGATTGCATCTGCTGACACACTTGTTATTGTAGGGAATATCATTATTGCAAGCACAATACCTGCTGCTAATATTGAATGTCCTACCTGTCTGTGAAACATATCTCTTATAAACGGCACAAGCACGGTAAGTCCGACCCAGCCATATACTACTGAAGGAATTCCTGCAAATATCTGGATTACAGGACGGTAAAATTTTTCACCAAATTTAGGTGAAATCTCTGTCATAAATATAGCTGAACCAAGTGCAAATGGTGTTGCAATAAGCAGTGCAAGACCACAGGTGCTTAATGAACCTACTATAAATATAAGTGTACCTACTGAACCGCCGCCTTCCATATTGTCTATAGGTGCCCAGTCAGGTGAAAACAAAAACTCAACGATTGAATGATGGAATTTTAAGAATGTTCCTGAACCCTTGTATACAAGAAATCCACCTATCCCAAGAGTAAGCACTATAACGAAAAGACCACATAGGGTGACGATTGTACGCCATAGGTACTCTTTGGTAAACATACCTCTTTTAATATTCATACTTTCTCCATTCTTAACATATAAAATGTGGCTGTTATTATTCAACGGCGGGGGGATTAATAACTACGGACGTTGTGCGGAGTGTTATATTACCGCTGGGCACGCTTATGCTACTTGAAACCGTAGCGGTACTAAGCGGCTAAAGGACAGCCGCTAAGTGCCGACGGTTTCAACAGTACCCAGCTTGCAATATAACACTCCACACAACTGGATTGCGATTAACCCGCGTTGAATTATTTATCAGCTTTATGTATCTTCTTTACTCTTTGTTATTTATTCTTCGTTATTTGCTCTTTGTTATTTCTTTTTTACATTTTCATTTTATATGTTATTAATTTCTATGCGTTTAGGCGGGCAGGAAATCCGCTCGCCTAAACTGGTTACTTATTTGATAACCTATTTCTTTGTGTTTTTGATTGATTTTCTTTCAATCTTTTAATTTGGGTTGCTGGTGATTTGTAAGATTTTGTCTTACTTTTTAATTAAGGGGGTTTTAACAACTATTTTTTAGTGTTCTTTTACTGTCATCTTTGATGATACGCCGTAGCCTAATGATTCCATTTTCTTGCCGTATTCATCTGATGTGATGTAGTCGAGGAACTTCTGGGATACTTCATCTGCGTTGCCCTTTGTGTACATATGCTCGTATGTCCATACTGGGTATTTGCCAGCATATGTATTCTCAAGTGTTGGTTCAACACCATCAATTGATACTGTATCAACGCCTGGGTTATTTACGAGGTAAGATAAAGCTACATATCCGATAGCACCCTTCGTTGTCTTAACATTCTGTAAAAGTACACCTGAATCATCTGTCTCCATTGATTTGTTAGAAGCTTCGCTTGCACCGTCTAATGCATATTTCTTAAATGTTGCTCTTGTACCAGAAGATTCTGGACGAGTGATAAGTACAATTGCTTCATCAGCACCACCAACTTCTTTCCAGTTAGTAATCTTTCCTGTAAAAATATCTGTAAGCTGTGCCTTTGTAAGGTTCTTAACACCACCTGCTGTTACATCCTTGTTTACGATAGGTGCCATTGTTACTACACATACCTTATGGTCTACAAGTTCTGCTGCCTTAGCTGCATCAAGCTTTTCTGCTGCCTCTACATCAGAGTTACCAATGTTAACTGTTCCCTCTGATACCTGCTTAAGTCCTTCACCAGAACCACCTGCATCGATTGTTATGTTAACATCTGGATATTTTTCATTAAAAAGGTCTGCCGCATCATCAACAAGTGGCTTTAATGCTGATGAACCTGCTGCTGTTATGCTTCCGCTAAGGTTAGAGTCTGCATCAGCTCCATTATCTGCACTGCTGCTTCCACAGCCAACAAGTGCTGTTACCATACATACTGTACTAAGAATTACAGCTGCGCTTTTCTTAAAATTCATCTTTCTCATAAATTTTTTCCTCACTTTTCTTTTTAAAGGTCTATGTCTTATCGACAGATAAAAGAATAGCAGTGGTATGTAAAATGCAATACCACTGCTACAAGAAATCTATGTAAAGTCTTTGTTAAATTATAATTTTACTTAACGCAGCCAATAAGCTCGTTAATATCTGCTACTCCATTTTTAGCACAATAATCTCTTATTCCGTCCACAACCTTAATTGTTGTAAGAGGGTCATTAAAATTAGCTGTACCAACTGATACCATTGTCGCACCTGCCATAATAAACTCAAGCGCATCATCTGCATTTGCAATTCCGCCCATTCCAATAATAGGAAGTGCTACAGCATTGGCAACCTGATATACCATTCTTACTGCAACAGGCTTTATAGCTGGACCTGAAAGACCGCCTGTCTTATTGGCAACAGCAAATGTTCTTCTATTAATATCAATCTTCATTCCTGTTAATGTATTAATAAGGGATACCGCATCAGCACCACCTGCCTCAACAGCTTTAGCCATCTCTGTAATATCTGTCACATTAGGGCTTAACTTCATAATTACAGGCTGCTTGGCAACCTTTTTTACCGCCTTTGTAATACGCTCTGCTGAAGCTGGAACCTGTCCGAAAGCAATACCCCCCTCTTTTACATTAGGGCAGGATATGTTAATCTCAAGCATATCAACTGGCTGTTCGCCTAACTTTTCCACAGCATCAACGTAATCTTCTTCTGTCTTTCCACACACATTTACTATTATCTTAGTATCATACTGCTTAAGAAATGGAATATCTCTCTTTACAAATGTATCAAGCCCCGGATTTTGAAGTCCGATTGCATTAATCATTCCACCGTAAGTCTCTGCTATTCTAGGTGTTGGATTGCCCGGCCAAGGTACATTTGCCACACCCTTAGTTGTGACCGCACCTAATTTATTAAGGTCTACATACTCACAATATTCCATACCTGAACCAAATGTTCCTGAGGCAACAGTAACAGGATTATTAAATTCAACTCCCGCAATATTTACTTTCATATTAACGTCTGCCGGATTAATTGGATTTACTCTATTAGCCATTATAACTCTACCTCCTTAACATTGAATACAGGGCCTTCTTTACATACTCTCTTATTCTTAACCTTTGAATGGTCATCAATATCTGTTGACTGACATACGCAGGCAAGGCACGCTCCTATTCCGCAAGCCATTTTTTCCTCTAAGGATACGAAACAGGCGATATTATTGCTTACCGCATATTCCTTTATTGCTCTTAACATTGGTGTAGGGCCGCAGGCAAATATTACATCTGCTGTTAAGTTATTCTCTCTTACTGCATCTAATACATTACCTTTAGTTCCAGCACTTCCGTCCTCTGTTGCAACATATACATCCGCAAACTGCTCAAATTCATCTTTTAAAAACATCTGTGAGTTTCTGTAACCAAGTACAGCCTGCTTCTTACATTCAAGCTGCTTAGCAAGCTCAAGCATTGGAGGAACACCAATTCCACCACCAAAAAGAATTGCCTTTAACTCTGTGTCCGCACAATCATTTCCTGTGACATTCTTTACATATTCCATAATAGACTTAATATCATATCCATTGCCAAGAGGTCCTTGAATATTAACATATTCCCCCTCCTTCATCTTAGAGAACTCCTCTGTCCCCTTTCCAGCAACCCTGTATACAATCCTTAAATTATCTTTATCTATTCTGCATATGCTTATTGGTCTTGGAAGAAGTCTTGCTCCATCGTTAGAATATACCGCTATGAACTGTCCCGGTACAGCCTCTCCTGCCATCTTATCTGTCTTTAACCACATTTCATATATGCCTTCGGCTAAACACGAAGTCTTAATTATTAATGCATTTTCTCTGTATGACATATGTATTCTCCATTCTTAATTATTTCAAATCCTTGTATACAACATTTCCATTGCATATAGTATATTTTATTTTACCATAAAGCTTCTGTCCGATAAATGGTGAATTACTAGCTTTCGATACGAAATTCTCTGTAACCTCCCACTCCTCATCTGGATTAAATATAACCAAATCAGCTATCTTTCCAGCCTCAATACAGCCTTTGTCCATTTTGTAAAGCTTTGCTGGATTAACTGTCATCTTAGTGAGCAGTTCCTCAAGTGTTAAATAGCCTTTCTTTACAAGATTAGTAATTCCAAGTGCAAGTGATGTTTCAAGCCCTATCATTCCGCTCGGTGCTGCCTTGAACTCCTTAGCTTTCTCATCCTTGCTATGTGGTGCGTGATCTGTTGCAATTATGTCTATTGTTCCGTCCTTAAGGCCTTCAATTACAGCAAGCCTGTCAGCTTCTGTTCTTATTGGTGGATTAACTCTTGCAAGTGTGCCTTTCTCAAGCACAATGTCTTCTGTAAGCGAAAAATGCTGTGGAGTAGACTCTGCATGTACATCTGCTCCCAGCTTCTTAGCTGTCCTTACAAGCTCTACTGATACCGCTGAGCTTATGTGCTGTATACATATTGTTGCCTTGGTTTCAAGTGCAAGCATACAATCCCGTGCTACCATCATATACTCTGAGCAGGCTGGTGCTCCACCTATATTAAGCTTGTCTGATACAACGCCTTTATTAATTCCCTGTTGTTCTATATATGCAGGATTTTCCTCGTGAAAACTTAACGGCATATCCAGCTCTTTAGCTTTCTGCATAGCTTCCTTTACAAGCATTTCACTCTTAAGTGGAATACCATCATCTGTAAATACAAGTGCCCCGCCATTCTTAAGTTCCGTAAAGTCAGTAAGTTCTTCTCCCTTAAATCCTTTAGATACTGCCGCAGCTGAATATACATTTATCGGCGTAGTTCTTCCCTTATCTATTACATACTGCAGCGTTTCTTTATTATCTACTATAGGATTAGTATTAGCCATACAAAGAACTGTTGTAAAACCTCCTGCCGCAGCTGCCGCAGCTCCTGTATTAATATCTTCTTTATAAGTAAAACCTGGATCCCTGAAATGAACGTGTGTATCTATAAGACCAGGTGCTACCACAAGACCTTCTGCATCAATTACTTCATCTACAGCTATGTCGGATACAGGCACATCAAATGCTTTTACCTGTATTATACCGCTTATTATTCCATTTTCCACAAGAATATCTGCCTTATATGACATATGTCTTGCTGGATCTATTATATGTCCATTCTTAATTAAAGTTCTCAATATTATCTCCATTCTTTATAAAAGCGGCATTACCAGTCTGTTGCTGAGTGGTACTGCCGCTTATTATAATAATTATTTACTTTCCAAGTGCTCCATTAATATCTGCAATCATATCAAGAGCTGCCTGTCTTGAAGCTTCACCGAAATTCTTAGCTCCAAACTTAGCATACTCATCTTTAGCATATGCAGCTATAATTCCTCTTGAACTATTAACTATCGCGCCAAGTCCGTCTGGGTTAAAGAAAGCTGTAAGGTCTTCAGCCTTGCCACCCTGTGCCCCATAACCAGGAACAAGGATATAAGCCTTTGGCATAACCTTTCTTAATACCTTACCCATCTCTGGATATGTAGCACCAACTACCGCACCTACATTACTATAAGCATCGCCCATACACTGGCTTCCCCATTCATTAACCTTAGCACCTACATGCTCATATAATGGCTTGCCGTCTATAAGCTGATCCTGAAATTCTCCACTTGAAGGATTAGAAGTCTTTACAAGGATAAATATACCTTTGTCTTCTTCATTGCATACCTTAATAAATGGATTAATTCCGTCAGAACCAAGATATGGATTAACTGTTGCAAAATCTTCATCAAATGGTGTTAAAAGCTTAGAACCAACTTTAACCTTTCCAAGATGTGCTACTGCATAAGCCTCAGATGTTGAACCTATATCGCCTCTCTTAACATCACCGATTACAACCATATCCTTCTCGTGACAATAATCAACAGTCTTCTTAAACACCTTAAGTCCTTCAATACCGAACTGCTCATACATAGCAATCTGTGGCTTAACTGCTGGTACAATATCATATATATTATCAATGATTGCCTTATTATACTGCCAGATAGCTTCTGCCGCACCTTCAAGAGTTTCTCCATACTGCTCAAAAGCTTCCTTTTGAACATGCTCTGGAATATACTTCATCATAGGATCTAAGCCTACAACTACGGGTGCATTTGTCTTAACGATTTTGTCAACTAATTTGTTAATCATCTATATTCTCCTTACATATCAATTAATCTATCTTATATTACAACTTTGGAACATCTTTATCAATAATAACTTCTGTTCCGTTGATATTAGAATATACAATCTTACCACCAGCTATTGTATACTTAATCTCACCACTTACCTTCTTGCCGTTAAATGGAGTGTTCTTGCCTCTTGAAGCAAATGTCTTACTGTCTATAACATACTCTGCATCCGGATCAATTATAGTAATATCAGCAGTCTTGCCAACAAGAAGTGTTCCCTTGTCTATACCGATAATCTTAGCAGGTGTATAACTCATCTTATCTGCCATCTCAAGAGGTGTAATAACATTTTTCTTAACAAGATCTGTCATTATAATAGCAACAGCTGTTTCAAGACCTGATATTCCAAATGGTGCTTCTACAAAACCTCTGTCTTTCTCTGTAAGATGATGTGGTGCGTGGTCTGTTGCAATTATGTCTATTGTTCCGTCCTTAAGACCCTTAATAAGCATATCTTTATCCTTATTAGTTCTTAATGGTGGATTAACCTTGTAGTTAGCATCATCTTCATTAATATCATCTTCTGTAAGTGTTAAATGGTGTGGCGTTACCTCTGCTGTAACATCAAGACCTTCTTTCTTGGCTGCCGCTATCATTCTTACGCTGTCCTCTGTTGAAACATGGCATATATGAAGCTTGGCACCCGTATTCTTAGCAAGGAGTAAATCTCTTGCCACCATAATATCTTCTACAGAATTCATAATTCCGTAAAATCCAAGTTCTCTTGCTTTATTGCCGGCATTCATAACTCCCCTTGCTGCAAGATCCTTATCTTCACAATGTGCAAATACCGGTATTCCTACTTCTGCCGCAAGCCTCATAGCCTGTCTTGCTACTCTAGCATTCATAACAGACTTCCCATCCTCGCTTACTGCTACAGCTCCTTCCTCATAAAGCCTCTCATAATCAGTTATATACTCTCCGTCCTGACCTGCTGTCATAGCTGCTATAGGAAGAATATTAATATCTGTTACTTCTTCTGACTTATTCTTTATGTATTCAACCATCTCAACGCTGTCAATTGCAGGCTTAGTATTAGGCATTGGACACACTGTTGTAAATCCACCTCTTGCCGCAGCTCTTGCACCAGTTCTTATTGTTTCCTTATGTTCAAAGCCTGGTTCTCTGAAATGTACATGCAGATCCACAAGTCCTGGCATAACCATACAGCCCTTAGCATCAATAACTGTATCTGCTGCCTTGTCAATATCCTTTGCCACTTCTGCTATAACCCCATCTTCAACAAGAATATCCCTAATGTCATCAGTGTTACTTGCAGGGTCAATAACTCTTCCGTTCTTAATCAACATTCTCATATATTAATCCTCCCCTTAAAATTTAATCTTTCAAACTCGTAAGCAGGTTCAGGTTTACCATAATAGTATCCCTGTATGAAGTCAACACCCAGCTCTCTTAATATATCTAACTGGCTCTTATCCTCAACACCTTCTACAACTATCTTAGTTCCTATAGTAGCAGACAATTCAACTATAAGCTTAATGAATGCCTGTGCATACTCATCTTCCGTTATATCATCAATAAATGTCTTGTCAACTTTAATAATATCAAAAGGAAGCTGTTTAATGTAGTTAAGTGATGAATATCCTGTACCGAAATCATCAAGAGCTATCTTTGGCCCTAATTCTCTTATGCCATTAATTATATTAAGAACCCTGTCCATATCATTAATAGCAAAGCTCTCTGTAATCTCCAGCACGATATTCACAGGATTAACTCCTGTCCTCTTAAGCACTTTAGCTACTGTATCTACTATATCTTTCTGAAGAAGCTGGACAACCGACAGATTAACATTGATATGGAAATCCGGCATACCATGTTCATTCCAGTATCTGCACTGTCTGCAAGCTTCCTCAAGAACATAATCACCAATTGAAGTTATAAGTCCAAGATATTCAGCAAGCGGAATAAAATCACCCGGACCCATAAATCCAAGCGACTTACTGTCCCATCTTACCAGTGCTTCGCACGATGCACATTCCTCTGTATTAATATCAACTACAGGCTGGTAGAATACAACGAATTCATCAATTCCTGTCGCAACAGCCTGCCGCATATTATTTTCAATATCAAGGCGTCTTACAGAATTCTGTTTGTTGCACACATCATAAAAAGAATATCCATTCTTACCATTCTTCTTAGACTCATACATTGCTATATCAGCCATTCTGATAATCTCGTGTACATCTTTGCTGTCATCTGGAAATACCGCAATACCCATACTCATAGTACAGAAATATTCTGTCTCCATAAGATACCACGGTTTGTTAAATATCTCTTTAACCTTATTGGCAATTCTCTCTAATTCAAGGAACATATCAGGCATTACTATGGCAACAAATTCGTCACCACCCATTCTGTAACATCTGCCTCTAAGACCTACTATACTCTGAAGTCCTGCCGCAATCTGCTGTAAAAGAATATCTCCATACTGGTGTCCAAGACCATCATTAATGTGCTTGAAATCATCAAGGTCGATAAACAAAACCGCCCCCTTAACACCATCTCTTATAGCTTCGTTAATTATAGTCTTTAAGTCTGACTCACACTTCATACGATTATAAAGACCGGTAAGGAAATCGTTATGTGCCTGAAATTCAATCTTCTGCTGATTCTTTTTCTTCTGTGTTATATCAGAGGCTGTACATACAATTACCTCACTTGCATCTATCCATATAAGCTTGGTAAATCTTACTTCAAACCACAGACCTGACTCAGCATTATACTTCTCCACAGGTCTTATGTATTCTCTTGTATAATCAGAAAAATCATAATATCCATCAATATTATTGCCCTCAGCATTATTAATATATTCTTCAAGTGTCTTCTCTACATCTTCTTCTGTCGGTACAAGAATATCCTGCATACATTCTTTTATTGTATCTTTAATCTCCTTCGACTCAGCCGCCACCTTATTCTCAAACAGAATATTGCCTGTAGTTGTATCACATACAATAATACCCGAACCTATATTATTAAGAATATCCTTTAAGACTTCATATGATGAGAGCAGTGAATTATTAGTTACTCTCATCTGAGCAATACTCTGAATAATACCTGTAACATCATATATAAAATGCATATTGTCCTCATTATCGGACCATTGCTTTATATTGTTCTTATCATATATGATAAAATGCATAGCATCTATGTCATTAATCTTAACAGGAACGCTTATGCTGTTCTCACCATTCAGTGCCATAACATCGCATTTCTTAGCTTCCTCTATACATTCACCCTCAGATGCAATTACTGTCCATTCATCATCTGAACCCTTCTGAAGCAATGCAATACAATCAGCATTAATGTATGCTATAGTCTTATGTAATATTAGTTCTACTGTATGCTGAAATGTATCTCTTGACTCAAGGCTTTCTATCAACTCTGACAACACTTCAAACTTCTTATTAGTCTCTCCCAAAACTCCTGCCTCCAGAATGTTTTACATAGACTAATTATATAATATTTATACCAGTTTGGGAACTGTTTTTATATATTTTTTAAATTACATACGAAATGAAATTCAATTTTTAATTGTTTTATTAAACTATGCGTGATATTATGAATATTATGTTTTTATGCAGATTTTATAAACTCATTCTGCAAGTGTTTTCCAACTGGTGTATGCAGAACACTTAATTAAAATATTGCAGCACATTACTATGTAAGAACAGGAGAATTTATGGATAATATTTACAAATATAATACTACCCTGAAAGCTTCAGGCAATGATTACAAAAAGATTGTATTCTGGAACAGATTTTTAAGAAACCCTGTCGAACTTATACTTTCGTGGGTTCCTGCCGTTATCTCAATAATTATGCTTGCCTCTGGCAGATACAACACATTTTTATTAATTATATATGCAATATGCTGGTTCTATCCTATATATATATTTGCATTCCAGTTCAAATCAAGCGTTAATTACCACTTGAAGCACAGAGATGCATCAGAAGATGCTCCCTGCACAATAACATTAATGGATAATGCGATACTTGCTGATATTCCAGACCATAATTTAATATACACTTACGAATGGGAACAATTCACAACTGTATATTTCAAATATGGATATTATATGTTGTTTAACGGGAAGCAAATGGTTGTAATGCTTAATAGTAATGATATGCCTGAGAATATCAAGAAGAATGTGGGCGGATTTATTATGGAGCATGTAGATAGAAATAAGTGCAGGATAGTGTACTAAGAGGGGGATTTTAACATATTTCGTGACAAGCATACTCTTACTTTATGACAGACGGACGTTCTTATGGCATACGGACGTTGTGTAGTTTTACTATATTACCGCTGGGCACGCTCTCGCTGCTTGTAGCCGTAGCGGACACGTAAGCGGCTAAAATACAGCCGCTAAGTGCCGACGGCTGCAAAAGCACCCAGCTTGCAATATAGTAAAGCTACACAACTGAGTATGGCAGAATGTAAAATGTAATTAGCGAAATTATGCGAATACTAAATAATTATCGTAAAATGTTTATGTTAAAATATTTTAAAAATGTGCTTACCAAATAAAGGGAGATATCGACACGGATTAAATATGTTTAATTATGAGGAAACAGGCAGACTTTAACATCTAAACTTCGTTAAAGTCTGCCTGTTTTTTAGTTGCGGTTTTTATCAACACATTTTGTCCTATAAGTCCCATTTTGGTATATAAGTCTAAGTCTATAAGCAAAAAAGAGCTTTCCTTTAATTGGAAAGCTCTTTTAATAGCTATTTCATAATTTTTTGTTTTATCTTGCCAACCAGCCGCCGTCTACTGCCAGGGTAAAGCCGTTGACGTAGTCTGAGGCTTTAGATGCAAGGTATATTACTGCACCTTCCATATCTTGTGGTGTGCCCCATCTGCCTGCTGGAATTCTGTCAAGAATAGCTTCGCTTCTGTCGGCATCATCTCTTAACTGTGCTGTGTTATTAGTTGCCATATATCCTGGTGCAATTCCATTTACATTAATGTTATACTTTGCCCATTCATTGGCTAACGCTCTTGTTAAGCCTATAATTGCACTCTTGCTTGCTGTGTATGATGGAACTCTTATTCCACCCTGATATGAAAGCATAGAGCATACATTAATTATCTTTCCGCCTTCTCCCTGCTTCATAAGCTGCTTGGCAAATGCCTGACTTAAGAAGAATACCATTTTCTGATTAACCTGAATTACCGAATCCCAATTCTCCTCTGTGAATTCAATTGCATCCTGTCTTTTAATAATTCCCGCATTATTAACAAGAATATCCACTCTGCCATATGTATCAATTGCTGCTTTCATAACTACATCTATTGAAGCCATATCTGAAAGGTCAGCTATAACCTCTGCGAACACGCCGCCATCTGCTTCTATCTTATTCTTAGTATCTTCGCAGGAACGTCTTGCAACGCCAAGAACCTTAGCTCCTGCCTGAGCTAAAGCTACTGCCATTCCCTGTCCTAGACCTGTGTTAGCACCTGTGACAACTGCTACTTTTCCGTCAAGTTTAAACAAATCTAATATCATAGTATTCCCTCATTTCTGCACACGCCATTTTAATTAAATCCAATAAGTTTATTCATTACTTTATAACCAGTCTTAGATATTCCTCTGCCGACTTTGCCCGGAAGATTAACTGTATTGCCAAGTATGCTGTATCTTAACTCTTTATAGAGCTTGGAATCTGAATCCTTAACATACTTCCAAAGTTCCTTTTTCTTAACAAGGTTCTCATCTGTGCCTGATATAATCAGGAATATTGATGATACTTCCATCATAATTCTAAGATATGTCACCATATACTTTCTGCATCTTTCATTGACAGGCTTATTGCCAAGATATGAATCTATAAGACGTCTTGTAACTCTTAACTGCTGGTCAATTCTTGAAATCATAACTGTTTCATTAACTGACTGGTCTTCCCTTCCAATAAAATATCTGTAGAAATTAACATTCATATAGTACATTTTCTGAACAACCGGCAATGGCTCAAATACAAATATATTATCTACATAAAATGTATGCTCAGGAAGCTTCAGACCAAATTCCTTTATAAGTTGTGTTCTGTATATTACTGAGTGCATAAGAATATACTGGTCTACCTTGAAGTGTCCCATCTCATCCCATCCAAACATTCTGTCAACTGGAAGTGCATTCTCATAGTGAATGACTTTCTTTCTCTTAGCACCAACCTTTTCATATACATAATTCGCAATAAGCATATCTGGTAGGTCATCTTCCTCAACAAAGCTCTTAAGCTTAGTTAATATCTTCTTATAGCTTTTAACATCAACCCAGTCGTCGCTGTCTACAACCTTAAAGAACATCCCTGTGGCATTGGCAAGACCTGTATTAACAGCCTGTCCATGTCCACCATTCTCCTGATGTACAGCCTTGACTATGTTAGGATATTTTGCTTCATATTCCTTGGCAATCTTTAATGTATCATCTTTTGTTGAACCATCATCAACAATTATTATCTCTACATCGTCACCACCTGCAAGGCATGATTTGATACATTTTTCCATATATGCTGCTGAATTATAGCATGGAATTGCAAATGATAATAACTTCATATAATATCTCCAATCTCTACATTCTGTCAGGACACTGTATACCTAATAAATCAATACAAGTTTCAAGTATCTCTTTAGTAAGTGTGATTAATGCAATATAGCTTTCCTGCTGTTTCTTATCCTCTTCTGCAAGAATCTTTGTGTTATGATAAAATCCGTTAAATGAGTTAGAAACCTCATATATATACTGGCATATCTTGTGAGGTGCATTATCCTTGTATGCTCCATCTATAACATCTGAGAACTTAATAAGTGCAAGTGATAAAGCCTTCTCTGACTGTTCTTTTGAAGGCAGTATTGTAAGATCACCAACACTTACGCCTGTTTCCTTATACTTTGCAAGAATAGACTTTATTCTTACTATTGTATACAAAATATAAGGACCTGTATTACCTTCAAATGAAGCAAATCTATCTACATCAAATACATAATCTTTAGATGCCTGATTAGATAAATCACCATACTTAAGTGCAGCAAGACCCACAATCTTAGATATATTATCAGCTTCTTCATCCGTCATTGAACGGTTCTCTTTAATCTTATTAAGAATAACTTCATTAATATCAGATATAAGATGTTCAAGACGCATAACACCACCTGAACGTGTCTTAAATGGCTTGCCATCCTTTCCATTCATAGTACCAAAACCAACAAATCTCATATCTGCATCTGGTCTTACAATTCCAGCCTTCTTAGCTGTTCTGAATACCTGAGTAAAATGAAGCTCCTGTCTTTTATCAGCGAGATAAATGTATGTATCCGGCTTATATAACTTCTCTCTCTCAACAATAGTTGCAAGATCTGATGTAGCATAAAGTGCCGCACCGTCTGACTTTCTTACTATGCAAGGAGGAAGTTCCTTAGTATCTGTTGGCTCTGCAATATCTACTACTGTAGCTCCCTGGCTTTCATAGGCAATTCCATCTTCAACCATCTTATCAACCATATCTTTAATATATGGCTGTGCATCACTTTCACCCTTCCATAAGTCAAATGATACATTAAGATTATCATAATTCTTCTTTAAATCCTTCTTGGAAACATTCATAATATGCTTCCATATTGCTGTGCATGCTCTGTCCCCGCTCTGAAGCTTAAGTGTGGATTCGTGTGCTCTCTTAGCGAATTCTTCATCTTCCTTAGACTTAGCACTTGCCGCCGGATATATCTGTTCAAGCTCTGATATCGTAAATGGGGGTTCACTTGGATACTCTCCTGTATACGCCTCATCAAAATATGGAAGTTCAGGCTTTCTGTCCCTTAACTCCTCTATGATAAGACCCATCTGAAGTCCCCAGTCTCCAAGGTGTACATCACCTATTGTATTGTTGCCTGCGTATCTGTTAATTCTCTTAACACTCTCACCAATTACAGCAGATCTTAAATGTCCTACATGTAATGGCTTAGCTGCATTAGCTCCACCATAATCCACTATTACAGTCTTAGCTTCCTCGCTGTTCTCATATCCGTACTTATCATCTTCTGACATCTTATTAAGATAATCTGAAAGATATCCAGCACTTACCTTTATATTGATAAATCCTGGCTTAACACTTTCAATTGTGTCAAACATACCATTAGATGTAAGCTTTGCAACTATCTCATCTGCAATAACAAATGGAGCTTTTTTATAAGTCTTAGCTGCTGCCATCGCGCCATTGCACTGGAATTCGCATAAGTCAGGTCTGTTAGATATAGTAATTCTTGCGTATTCTTCTGAATATCCACATTCTGCAAATGCTTTCTTAAATTCATCTGTCATAAGTTCAATTATGGTCTTCATTATATTCTCCATTCCTGTTAAATTCTGCTTCATAAAATGTATTATTATAAAGTAACAAGAAAAGAATCCCGAAATCCGAGATTCTTTAATAAAATCATCTATTTAGTATAAAACACTTTCAAGGAAAAGTCCATAGCTCTCAGCTGGAAGTGACATAACAACATCCTTGCCAGCCATAATATTCTCTACATCTTCCACCTTCTTAAGTCCGCTTCCTACATCAAGAAGCATACCAATCATATATCTTGCCATATTATGAAGGAAATCGTCTGCTGTTATTCTTATCTCACAACTATCTCCATCTGTAGTTATCTCTACATCTTTGATATCCCTTACTGTAGACTTGCTCTTCTTCGCAGTAGTAAATGCTTTAAAATCATGCTTTCCAATCATATAAAAAGCTGCCTGCTTCATAGCCTTAATATCCGGAGTATTAAATGTATGATAAGCATACTTTCTTGTAAATACATTCGCTACATTAGCCATATCTATCTTGTATACATATGTCTTCTCCCTCGCATTAAGCTGGCTATGAAATCTTTCATCTACTAATTCCACGCGATTAACAGCTATATCCCTTGGAAGATATCTGTTAAGGTAATTCTTAACCTCTACAGGCTGATACTTATCATTAAGCTTGAAATTAGCTGTCTGATTAAGTGCATGAACACCTTTTTCTGTTCTGCATCCAACATATATATCAATATCTTCACCTGTCATCTTCTGAATTATCTCTTTAATCTTACATTCTATAGTGTTAGAATTGGAGTCCTTGCCCATTCTGACCCAGCCGTCATATCTCCCACCATCATATTGAAGTTGTAATCTATAATTGTACATCTATTCTTCCATAACCTTTTCAATTGTATTAACAATCACGTCCATATCAAAAGGCTTCTGTATAAAATCAGCCGCTCCTTTCTTAAGAGCCTCTATCATATTAGCCTTCTGTCCTGCCGCTGTTACCATAATAATCTTGGCATCAGGGTCTATCTCTATAATATCCTTAACTGCATCTATTCCGCCAAGAACAGGCATTGTAATGTCCATAGTTGTTATATCCGGTCTGTATATTCTGAACTTTTCAACGCCTTCTGCTCCATCAACAGCCTCTGCAACAATCTCGTGTCCAGCCTGTTCAAGCATATTTCTTAAGAACTTTCTTGAAGTCTTAGAATCATCTACTATCAAAATCTTCGCCATAATATTCCTCCGTTCCATATGTCTATAATTAATCACCCGGCTTGTGCAGAAGCATTTAGTATCTGTAATCAACTGCAAATACAATATATCTATAACAATTCAACAACTAACAGATAATTGACTGACAATTATTAACAACTTCAGCTTCTGTAATACGCCTTAATTATGTACATATATTTTTATACATTAAGCTTAACTTTATCATCCGCAACCATAAGCAGATTAAATCTATGTCCTTTCATATTAAATGTAACTACATACATTCCATTATCAGCTTTAATCTGTGTATCCTGATAAAATACCGGTGGGTGTAAAGACACCTCTATCTCTTCATAACTGAGTTTAGTCGCATATGCACCATTAATAATATTAATAAGCTCGCATATTGCATCATAAGCATCAGCATCAAACTTATTCATATCTTCCTGGGAAAATGTAGATGCAACACAAAGAAGGTCAGCATCTTCACCTGCTATCCCTAAGAATACATCTATATCTCCGTCCATAATCTGACAGCCAACAAATTTGCCATCAAATTCCTTCTGATATATTATTCTCTCAAGTTCAATCTCTGTGCTCATAAACTGTGTAAATACCTTTAAAACACTCTGCATCTGCTTATTATAATATTCTGTATTCATATCAAGAAATGTTGTAACCATATCATCTATATTACCATCCTTGATAACCTGCAATTCATTGTCAGTAAATACAGATCCAGAATGATTCTTAGCAATATACTTGTTAATCATCTTATCCTGCATACCTCTTCTCCTTGTGCATAACCTTCTATAAATACATTATTCATACAATTTTACTGTAAGATTATTATACATCAAGAAAACATATATTAGCAACATCAATTTTCACTTATAAGCACTTATTATCGGATTTTATTTTCACTTATAAACGCTTATCAGTTTAATTGTTTAGACAGTTTATTCATTTTGCCACATTTATCATATACAACTTGTGCATATTTCACATTTAATATCCCAAAGATAATACACTAAAATTGACGCACAAACAACCCCAGCATTAAAATTAATTAATGCCGGGGTTGATTAAATGTCTATTATTCTAATCTGTTTATAATAGCAGCTTTATATTAAGCGTTCTCTACTGAGTAGTTAGGAGCTTCTTTAGTAATATGGATATCATGTGGATGACTTTCTCTTAAAGCTGCAGATGACATCTTTATAAACTTAGCTGTCTCCTGAAGTACTGGAATAGTCTGTGCTCCACAGTAACCCATACCTGAACGGAGTCCTCCCATAAGCTGGAATATAGTATCTTCAACAAGTCCTTTATATGCAACTCGTCCTTCAACACCTTCTGGAACAAGTTTCTTCGCACCTGTCTGGAAGTATCTGTCCTTGCTTCCGTTCTCCATAGCAGCGATAGAACCCATACCTCTATATACTTTATACTTTCTTCCCTGGAATAACTCAAATGAACCAGGAGCTTCATCACAGCCTGCAAGAAGACTTCCGAGCATACATACACTACCACCGGCAGCAATAGCCTTAACAATATCACCTGAGAACTTGATACCACCATCAGCGATAACTGGAATACCGAACTTCTTAGCTTCTGCATAAGCATCCATAACTGCTGTTACCTGAGGTACACCAATACCAGCAACAACTCTTGTTGTACAGATAGAACCAGGTCCTATACCAACCTTAACTGCATCTACACCAGCTTCGCAAAGTGCCTTAGCAGCTGCACCTGTAGCAATGTTACCAGCGATTACCTGTAAATCAGGGAATGCTGACTTGATATTCTTTAATGTTGTAATAATATTCTTAGAGTGACCATGTGCTGAATCAATTACAATACAGTCAACACTTGCATCAACAAGAGCCTGAACTCTATCCATAACATTGGCTGTAATACCAACTGCAGCACCTGCAAGAAGTCTTCCCTGTGAATCATGTGCAGATGCAGGATACTTAATAGACTTCTCAATATCCTTTATTGTAATAAGCCCTCTTAACTTGAATTCATCATCAACGATTGGAAGCTTTTCTTTTCTTGCCTTGCCAAGGATCTTCTTAGCCTCTTCAAGAGTAATTCCAACTGGAGCTGTTACAAGATTCTCGCTTGTCATACATTCCTTAATTGGTCTTGAGAAATCTTCTTCAAATTTAAGATCTCTGTTAGTAATAATACCAACAAGCTTTCTATCATCATCTGTGATAGGAACACCAGAAATTCTGAACTTACCCATAAGTTCGTTAGCTTCCTGTAATGTATTATCTGGATGTAAGAAAAATGGATCTGTAATTACTCCATTCTCTGATCTTTTTACCTTATCAACTTCCTCTGCCTGCTGTTCAACTGACATATTCTTATGAATAATACCAATACCACCCTGTCTAGCCATAGCGATTGCCATTCTATGCTCAGTAACTGTATCCATACCAGCACTCATTAAAGGAATATTAAGCTTAATATTCTTTGTAAGATTAGTTGTTAAATCGATCATATTAGGTGTTACTTCTGAATACTGTGGAACTAATAACACATCGTCAAATGTAATGCCCTCACCAATAATTGTACCCATTTTCCTTTGTCCTCGCTTTCCTGTGAATAATATAATTAAGTTATATGCGCATAATAACGCAATTCTTTGTACAAAAAAATCCGAATACTCAATTCGGACATTTCTGTGTGGAGAAATCTGATAA
>OGJI01000224.1_pt1 | contig 77723 bp, 81 predicted proteins | sample 1572031 | NCBI WGS metagenome assembly OGJI01 (sample SAMEA2582119, study PRJEB24529) | metagenome | biome: Human gut stool | place: China | collected 2011
TGTCAACAACTTCTGTATGGCCCTTAGCTGATAAGCTCTTGCTTTCAGTTGCACCGCAAGTCTCACATTCTCTGATCTGTGTACCGCTTTCTGTGCAGGTAGCTGATTTTGTGGTTGTCCAATTGCCAAACTTATGACCTGTTGCCTTTATTATCTCCTGAGCCTTTATTACCGCACCACAAACTGAGCAATGCGAACCTTCCGTCTTGCCGTCTGTTGTGCAGGTGGCAGGGATTGCCTTGTCAACAACTTCTGTATGGCCCTTAGCTGATAAGCTCTTGCTTTCAGTTGCACCACAAATCTCACATTTTCTGATCTGTGTACCGCTTTCTGTGCAGGTAGATGATTTTGTGGTTGTCCAATTACCGAACTTATGACCTGTTGCCTTTATTGTCTCCTGAGCCTTTATTACCGCACCACAAACCGAGCAATGCGAACCCTCGGTCTTGCCGTCTGTTGTGCAGGTGGCAGGGATTGCCTTGTCAGTTACTGACTTATGTCCAGTCTTTGCAATGGTCTGTGTTTCTGTTTTTCCGCAAACTGTACATTTTCGACTTTTCGTACCAACTTGAGTGCAAGTTGCATTTTTTGTGGTAGTCCATGTGCCAAAAGTATGACCAGAAACAACTTTTATTTGTGCATTTGCCGTTAATCCGTTGGTTGTTTTTGCTGTAATCGTTACTGTTCCTGCTTTTTTACCAGTTACAGTACCACCACTTACCGTCGCAATAGAAGCGTCGCTAGTAGACCATATAATCGTTTTATTTGTTGAATTTGTCGGTAAAATCGTTGCAGTTAAAGACTTGGTTGTTCCTGCTTCTATAGTTGCAGAACCTGAGTTCAAGTTGATCTTTGAAGGGAGTATATAACTATCAAGTTTGTATATAGCAAATTTTTGTGAATCCCTATAATTCAAACCACAAACTTGCACTTTATCGCCTGTGGTAATATTGCCCTTCACATCAAGCACGATATTTACACTTTTGGGTTTAAAATAATACTCTCCAGACCATCTTCCAAAAATGTACCATTTTTGAGTATTTGACCCACTGTACTTTTTTGATTGAGCCAGACCACCATTTGGACTACAAGAATCTAAATAGCTCCCATCAGCGCAGTTCTTTATAGTATATGAACCATCGCTTTGTCTATCAAAAAACCAAATCTGTCTTGCAGAAGCATTCTCACTTTTCTGTACAGTTATTGAACCATTCTCATTAGTAACATTAAGCCAATTTTTATATATGAGTAACGACGCATAAAAATCATCACCTATATCCAAATAATTTCCATCTGTAACAGTAAACTTTACAATATTAGCACTCATGCTACACTCATAATCATTTCGACTATCAACATAGGCTTCGTAATATCCCGCTGGTAAATCTACAAGACAACTTGTTCCTTTCTCACCCCATAAAATCTTGTAAGCCTCTCCTTTTTGTGCCGTTCCTCTCCATATTTTCACATCATATTCATTGGTATTTGCCGTTTTTAACCAAGAAATTGATGTAGGCGTATAATTCGTGCCTGCGGAAGCAGACACAGTTGTGCTGCTAGGAACAGGATTACCCTTTTCAATGGTAAACTTTACAGTGTTACTACAAGTATATCCTGAATCATTACACGAATCAACATACGCTTCATAATCTCCTACAGGAAGGATCACACTCCAACTCGTTGCGGCAGTAGTATTTTCCTTAAAAAGAGTACCATTCTTACGTATTTTAATTGAATATACTTTTGTATTACTTGAAGCAGTCCAGTTGAACGTCGTGCATTTATATGATGTTCCAGGCTTAACGTTTATTGTTGATTTTCCAGGAAGTAAAGACGTATAATTTGGTCTAATTACACAATAGTATGAAACAGATGAACTTTTACCATTTGAGCGATCATAAACTTTAGAAACGCCATCTATATGACAATTTCCACCTATTGACTTTAAAACACCATTGGAATATCCATACACCAATTCAACATGTGCACCACCATTAGGATTTGATGACGAGCTAAAGAAAACTAAATCTCCCGGAAGTGCTTCACTTTTACTAACAGTATGACCTCCTGCATTTTTTACCGCATTCATCAAGCTATAGCAGGAGCCATTTGCCGGTATTGCAATGCTCTGATTAGCTAGTCTTGCACAATCACTAACAAAATCTGCACACCATTGTTCCGTATAACCAAGTTGTGACTGTGTCATTCCAATTTGTGCCTTAGCAATAGCAACCATATCATTTTGTGCATTTCCTGTTAAAGTATATGATTTGTTAAAATTGTTTATTTTACTTTGCGTTGCACTCACCGACATAGTTGGCATAACGACCATTAAACTAACGATCATAAGCAAACTGGTAAACAAGCTTGCTATTCGTTTCTTCATAAGAATACCCCCTAAAAAAATCAAGTTTATACCAATATAATACTACTAAATTGTTTTAATGTCAATACATATTCAGACAAAATTAAAAATAATTTTGTCTGAATATGTTATAATATTTGCATTCAAAGTATTTAGTCAGTTTGATATCAGTTATTGTTTATTTTATAACAAATCACGCAACTTATATTGACATATTATGTAGAATGTGCTATAATATTAACCAATATTAGTATGTAATCCTATAAAAAATCATATCGTATTATTATTTGGAAGAAGGACGCATTTATGGCAGAAGCTGTTATAACAAAAGCTGTAAGTCCTGCGGCGATCTTTTTAGTCAACATATTTATCCCTCTTTACTATGATCTTTACCCCGACCCTATGTGTATATTATACTACTTTTTTTGCCTGATTTCAAGTAAAAAGCTCCGCCACAGCGAAATGCCACGGCGGAGTTTTTAGGACTTTTGGGAGAAATTACTTGTTGCCTGTTGTCTTGTAAGCGTCGATCATCTTCTTGACCATCTGACCGCCTACAGAGCCGACCTCACGAGCTGTAAGATCGCCGTTGTAGCCCTGCTTGAGGTTTACGCCAACTTCGTTAGCTGCTTCCATCTTGAACTTGTTGAGTGTTTCTCTGCCTTCCTGAGTTGTGATACCTTTCATTTTCGTATCTCCTTTTCATTTGTTTTTCGGGTTTGCAATAATATTATATGTCTGCATGATTTGATTATAAGAGGTAATTTATAGAACGAAATGGGGCGGTTTTTGGAATGAAAAAAATTAAAAGCTAAAATTAGTATGATTTTAAACGGAGCAAAATTCAAAAAAATCATTTACATATAAATTATACTTCTTTTGGAAATTGTGTGATTTTGTATAGTTACTGTTTTCAATTGTCAAAATACCACTGGACACAGTGATTACATGCCCTGCACTGCTGCTGCCGTATTTCAGCACATAACCGTTGAGATCAAGGGTGACGGTGCGGTTGACCACTAATGTGGTGTAAATGGTAATGTCTGACGTCGGTTTGACTGTTCCGTATGAAGCTTCTCTGATTGCTGAAACCAGTTCCGCCGATGTGGAAACTTCCGCCGTCCCACTCGCTGCCATATTATCCTCGGCAAATACACTTGTCGACACAAGGCAAAGAACCATACAAAGGGTGAGCATGATACTGAGTATTCGTTTTTTATTTTCCGTTACCTCTGTTTTCGTATATGTCGGCTCAATCAAGAGCAATGATTGTAATATTATAGACAGCACCGTTCAGCTGTGTGCCGGGGGTCAACTGGATAAATTCATATTGCAGCACAATATCACTGCCGGCATTGTAGATGCGGTTGAATGCAAACGGCATCCACACTCGTGAATTATCTGCATCGTTCATATACCTTTCGATCAATGTATCATTAAGAATGCCTTGTCTGCCTTTCAATACTACCGAGTACCATCCACCCATGTCGTGAGAAATGCAGACCGAACCGCTGAATGAAATACTGTATGTATGTCCGGCTTTCAGCGTTACGGTTCTATTGGCTCGATCCCATACAAAAAGTCCTCCGGAATTGCAATCTTCAAACAACTGAAGCGGCTGATTGAATGAAGCGCCGGTGCCGCCGTTTGAGGCGTGAAAATACCCCGAACAGCTGCCGTTCTGACCGGCATCGCCCTTGTCGCCTTTATCTCCTTTGTCGCCCTTTTCTCCGGCATCACCCTTGTCACCTTTATCTCCCTTGTCACCCTTTTCGCCGTCTGTGCCGTCAATGCCTGCCGCTTTTACGCCGGTGTCGGTTTCTCCGATCCACCAGTTGCCGTTTTCACCAATGAATGGGGTGTTGCCGTCCGCACCATCGGAGCCGTTTTGTCCGTTTGTTCCATCCTTGCCGTCGGCTCCGTCCTTTCCGTTTATACCATCCTTGCCGTCAAGACCTTTCAAAACCGAAAGATCGTACAGGTTCAGCCATATTTCATCGCCGACATAGCGCCATTGCAGGGTGTTTTCGCTTACACGGAACTCCGGTGTCTTTCCGTTTGCTCCGTCTGCACCTTTCTGCCCGGTGGGACCTGTGATGTCGGCTATCGCCACAAGGTCCTGCCACTCATCGCCCTCGTAACGCCACTGTATGTGGGTTTCAGCTCGCTGCACCTCTATGCTTTTGGCGTTAATGCCGTCAGTGCCGTTGATACCGTCTTTGCCGTTGGCACCGTCAATTCCATCCTTGCCGTTTTTTCCATCGGCTCCGTCTTTACCGTCAACTCCGTTAATGCCGTCTTTTCCGTTTGTGCCGTTTATTCCGTTCTTACCGTCGGCACCATTAGAGCCGTCTTTACCGTCTGTGCCGTTCTTTCCGTTTTCTCCGGCAGCGCCCCGCAGCTCGGTAAGCGCCACAAGGTCGTGCCAGTCGGCTTCGTCGCTGTATTTCCATTGAATCGCCGTGCCGTTGTTTCGTACCTCCGGCAGTGCGTCGCCTGTTTTTGCTGCCTTGCTCCATCCTATTGCAAGCACGCTGCAAAGCACCAAAAGAGCGGTGCAAAGCGCCAAAAGTGTACCTGTGAGTAGTTTTTTTCCTGTTTTCATCTTTTTTCCTCCGTTCGGAATTGTTTATCACGGCGGAGCTTTGCACCGCTGCCCACGCCGTAAATGAGCGGCGGTCGATAGGCTTATGCTTGGTTTGCTTTGTACTTATCCACAAACAGGGCGACCCCCTGTTTTAAGACCTCCATCTGGGTTTTCAGATAATATTCATCCTCAAACATCGCATAATGTACGCAGGCACGGACGAATATAAAGATCAGTGGCGTGATGACCGTATAGGGAATGCCGATCTTAGGCTCCAACGATTTAGCATATTCCGTATAGCGTTCGTTCACGCCCTCAAAGAATTTCTTGCCGTGCTCGATATACTTCGGGTGCGTATATATCTGATACATCAGGCGATATTTTTTTCCGTGCTTTTTTGCTGTCCAATACGGGACCTCCTTCACAAAACGGACAACATCCTCGGGGTCGGTGGGTGCCATCTCCATAAAGTCGTCCTCAACCTTTTCCATACAGTATGCCGTTGACTCAATGATCAGTTCATCAAGGTTTTTAAAATACGAATACAAATTTGCTTTCGTGCATCCGCACGCATCGGCCAGTGCTTTAATTCCTGTGCCTGTGAGCCCGTTTTCCGCATAGCACTCGAAGCACTTTTCCATTAGTTCACGTTTCCGCTCATTGTGCTGTTGCTCAGTTGTTTTCATGTTGCTTCGCTCCTTTTATGCTTACCGACCGTTCGTTTATGATTAGTATAACACAGATTTGTAACAAAGTCAAGGATTGTTCAAAAAATAAAGAAAATAAAGTTTCAACATGGTCTTATAAAAAAAGTCCTTACAGCAGAAAGAAAATAGCGGCTTACCTCAACAATCAAAACCGTACTAATAAATCTGTCCATAAGACTTATGGACAGATGGGATAGGCTTATTGACTTCACCTATCCTCATATGATATAATAAATTCATATTAACACAACATTTCTGTTCAGGGGGTATATCAAATGAAAAAGCAAAATGCAGGGCTTATCGCTCTGAGTATCGTTTTTATTCTTATGGGTGGTTTCTCTACTATCTATAATCTCAGCAAGTATGTTTCAAACAGGGTTTTCATGTCAAGTGCTGAGAAAACCACAGGCTATGTGAAGTGGATAGACCATGAGTTGAAAACTTGGGGACATAACAAAAAGGCAAGCAACAAAGCTGAAACATATTACATAACTGTCGCTTTTGATGTTGGCGGCAAGGAGTACACAAGAGAGATCTTCACAGGCACATATTATGTGAGTCAGAACGAAAAAGTGAACGTGTATTACAACACTGATAAAAATGGTGAGCCTGATAAGGTCGTGACCGATATTGATAATGATAAAAGACCGTATCTTACTTGGCCGCTGATACTTTTGCTTGGCATTGTGCTACTTGTGCTTACTAAGAAAAATATTATCTCAGTGGGGAGAAAAAGATAAAAAAGTAATCATTAAAATAGTAACCAAAAGAAACTTTGTGCAACTAAATAACAGAAAAGCAGAAAGGAGATCTTTATGAAGGTGATCTATAAATGTGCTGCCATTTTGACGGCGGCGATATTGTCAGTGCAGTTTCCTTGCACAGCTTTTGCGGATATGGAGCATGGCGGAGATAATGACAGCCCGAAATTCAAGATGGGCAGGATAATTTTTACTGATAATGGTTATGGCTACGAAAAGGAAGGTCTGGAAAAATCGGAGATCGCTGATGAAGATCTGGTCGACACGGAAGACGGGGCTTCAGCTTATGCACAGAAGGCAACGGCTTCGCTGCCTGCGAAATATGACCCCAGATCTAAGAATACGCTGACGACTATCAAAAACCAGTTCCAGACAGGCACTTGCTGGGCGTTTGCGGCACTCTCCTGCACTGAGAGCAATCTTATCCAAAAGGGGCTTGAAAATCAAAACGTGCAGTTTTCTGTGCCGAGCCTTGTCCTCTCTACATATGCTAACGGCGGATTTGACGAGTCAATATGGGATTGCGGCGGAACGTGGATGGATTCGTCCCTTGCAATGGCGGCTCATAGGGGACTTTGCTATGATGAATATGAGCCTTTCGTGTCCGACGGAACGGAAGCCACTATCGTGTCTGAGGAGAAAAAGGGAGTTTGCGAATATCAGCTTAATTACGCTTCCACTATCACAGGCGGACGAAACGCCATTAAAAACAAGATAAAAGAGCTTGGCGGAGTAATGGTGAGCTATTATGCAGACGACATATATATGACCTTTGATAACAAAAGCTATTACGATCCGGAAACTACAAAATATAGTGGAATAAATCATGCCGTAAGCGTAGTGGGCTGGGACGATAATTATAGCAAGTCAAATTTCCTTGCAGGCTATCAGCCAAAGAAAAACGGGGCATGGCTTGTGAAAGGCTCTTGGGGAGTATCCAGTGGCACAGACGGTTATTACTGGATATCCTATGAAGAGGCAGAAATGACCGATTGGGTGGCGTTCGACCTCACTGAAAGCTGTGATAATAATTACCATTATCCTGCTAATAAGGATAATTCTATATTTTATGTTAGCAATGAAAACAAAATGAGCGGTGCTGATGTTTTTACATCAAAAAAAGACGAGCTTCTTGACAAAGTGGGCTTTATGTATCTTGGCTACACCGGAAAGTCTGACTACACCGTGCAGGTCTACACTTCTGTTTCAGACAGCACTCCTGTGGGGATACTTGAATGTGAGGTCAGCGGAAAGGTGCAGAGCGACGGATTCTATACTGTGGATATCCCTGATGTTGAGCTTGACGAGGGCGAAAGATATTCTGTCGTGATGACATTCAGCGGTGATGACGGCTCAGGCTATGTGACCGTTTATGGCTATTCAGACGGGGTCATGAAGCCTGGTCAGGCGTATATTTCCAATGACGGCGACAGTTGGACGGACGTTACCGACAAGGACGCTTATACTGGTCAGCCTATAATATTTGCCTATACCGATGATATAGATAAGTCTGATAAAAGCGAGCTTGAAACACTTGTGGCAAAGTATGAAAAGCAGAGCGGTTATGAGCGTGAGGCCAACAACGGCAAGAAAGTTATTGCAGACGAAAACGCTTCAAAGAACGATATTACCAATGCCAAGCTTCTTATAAAGGCAAAGGCGAAAGAGATAAAGGAACAAAGCCTTGTTATAAAGACAGCGACGGATTGGAAAAACTTCGCAAAGCGTGTATCAGGCGGTGAAAGCTTTGCAGGAAAGCGTGTTGTGCTTGAAAAAGACATCGACTTCGGTGGTGCAAAGATATCGGCAGTAGGAACGGCTTCAAAGCCTTTTTGCGGATATTTTGACGGCAACGGACACGTTCTGAAAAACGCTGTTATCCAAAACAATTCTTATGCAGGTCTGTTCGGCTATGCTGAGGACAGAGCGCAGATAAGAGATCTCAGTGCTGAGAAAATAACTGTCAGCGGTAAGTACGCAGGCGGGATCGCCGGTGAATTTGATGCGGTATCTATCCAACGCTGTACGTTCAGCGGAACTGTCAAGGGTACAAGCTCGGCAGGCGGAATCGTGGGCAAAGCAGGTGGTCTGACCCTGACAGAGTGTGCTTCAGACCTTGCAAAGTCAAGCAGTTCAAATGCTAAAGCTATGGTGGGCAGCATTGATAATGACGCATTTTATTATGGACAGCAATATGCCGATTGCTGGTATAACGGCAACTTTTCTGACAGCAAGGTAAAGAAAACGGCTTTGTCTAACGTTACAAGCTCTGCCGCTTATTCGCTGAATACCATTGGCGGAAAGCAGACAGACAGCGGCAGGTGGACAATGGCAGGCGGCAAAGCAAGGCTAACTCGTCCTGGGGAGCAGGCTTCGCACAAGATAACATTTGAAGCCCCTGACGGCAAGCATTATGTCTGCACTGATAAGGACGGCAAGGTAAAATATCCTGCTGTCAAAGTGCAAAGCGGTTATGCTCTTAAATGGTACAAGAACGGCATTACTGTCGATGCGAACACAGTTTATACTGCTGATAGCACAGTAAAGGCAAGGCTTGTTGAAGCAAAATTTGTCACTATCGACTATGTTTTAAATGGCGGCACGAACAGCACAGGCAATCCGGAATATCTCAGCGAGGGCGAAAGCGTGACGCTTTCTGAGCCGACAAAAGAGGGTGCAGACTTTGCAGGTTGGTATGATAACGCTGCACTTTCAGGTGAAAGGATAGAAAGCATCTCATATTCAGGCGGTGCAAAGACCCTTTATGCCGCATGGAAGCCTTATACATATAACGTTACGTTTGTGGATAAGGACGGCAAGGTGATAAGTCAGCAGACAGTGGAATATGGTAAGTCTGCAAAAGCTCCGAAAGCCCCTGCTATAAAGGGTATGCGTTTTACAGGCTGGGACAAGGATTATAAAAACGTCACAGAGGATATGACTGTCACAGCGGAGTATTCTGACAGCAAGCTTATTGCAGACTGCGAGATATCAGGCTTCAAGAACAGCTTCACATACACAGGAAAGAATATTGAACAGCCTGACGTAACGCTCACCTATGAGGGCAAAGAGCTTAAAGAGGGCGTGGATTACACTGTTTATTATAAGACCAATCTTAACGCAGGAACTGCAAAAATGACCTTTGTTGGAAAAGGCGAATACAGAGGCTCTGTTGCAAAAAGCTTTACTATCCAGCCAAAGGACGCTTCCAAGTTCAAGCTTTATTATGCTACACCACTGTCGTTCACCGGCAAGGAGATAACACCTGATGTGCTTATAAAGGACGGCAATAAGACCCTAGAGCGTTATATTGATTATATGGTGATGTATTCCTCCAATGTGAACGTTGGCACGGGCAAGATAACAGTTGAATTTTACGGCAATTATAAGGGCAAGCAGACCGTTTCTTTTGTTATAAATCCTGCAAAACAGCAGATACAGGTGCTTGAAACAAGATACAAGGGCTTTTTTGTGGATTTTGTGCAGAAAGGATCTGCAACAGGCTATGAGGTCCAGTATGGCACAAGATCTGATTTTTCAGATGCTTCCACTTACAGATCCACCACCAACAAGACGGATAAGATGACGGTACTTGGATTAGGGCCTTCAAAGACATATTATGTAAGAGTTCGCTCTTATACTGTCAAGGGCGGAAAGACCTATTACGGCAATTGGTCAGACGCTAAAAGCATTGTGACGGCAAAGACTAATTTTGCAAACGCAAAGATCAGCGGTATTTCTTCAAAAAGCTTTACCGGCAAGGCGATAACGCAGAAGATCACAGTAAAATACGGCTCAAAGACCCTTAAAAACGGCACAGACTACACTGTGAAATATTCTGCAAACACAAAGGTCGGCACCGCAAAGGTGACTATCACAGGCAAGGGCATTTACGGCGGAGTTATCACCAAAAGCTTTGCTATCTATCCTGCTAAGCAGGTGATACAAAAGCTTTATGGCACATATGCAGGCTTCTTTATAGATTATGCACAGAAAGGCTCTGCCACGGGATATGAAATATCATATTCACAGCGTTCCGACTTTAAGGGAGCAAAAAGCGTAAAGGTAACAAACAACCGCACCGATAAAAAGACAGTTTCCGGGCTTGTGAGATATCAAAAATATTATGTCCGTGTAAGAAGCTACACTGTCAAAGGCGGAAAGACTTATAACGGAGCGTGGTCCGATAAAAAATGGGTCTATACTCAATGATCCGACAGACGATAAAAATGCCCCTGATCATTTTCTGGTCAGGGGTATTTTTGTGTGCCTAGAAAAGTTCTGCTTTGTACTTGATAGAATCCTCCTCTGTTATCTCACGGATAACCCTGCATGGATTTCCTGCCGCAAGAGAATTTGGCGGTATGTCACGGGTGACAACGCTTCCTGCACCGATAACACATCCCTCGCCTATGGTAACTCCGCCTGTGATGACAACATTGCTCGCTATCCAGCAGTTGGAGTGTATTGTGATAGGCTTGCCGTATTCATCATCATAAACAGTGCCGTCAGATTTTTTCTTCATGTTACGCTCCTGCCATCTGAATGGGTGAACAGGTGTGGCAATGGTGCAGTTGGGACCGAAAAACACGTTGTCGCCAATGGTCACAGGGCAGGTGTCAAGCACTGTCAGATTGAAGTTTGCATAGCAGCCTGAGCCGAACTTTGTGAAAACGCCATAGTCAAAATACACAGGACCTTGGAGAAAAAATCCCTCGCCATGGTCGGGCAGAAGCTCGTCAAGGATAGCGTTTCTTCTCTCATCATCTTCATACAAACTGCTGTACTGCTGTGAAAGCTTGTGAGCCTTTGTCCTCAATTCTGCAAGCTCCTTGTCGGAGGAGTCATATATCTTGCCCGCAAGCATTTTTTCTTTTTCAGTCATTATAAAACGCCCTTTCTGCGTGTAGTGTCATTTGATTTTGTTGAGAGTATAGCACAAGTTTCGGGCTGTGTCAATAGTTCTTTGAGGTCGAGTGATAGAACACGAAAACAGTATATAAAAAGTGGAGAATGCTTATGGGCAAAGCATTCTCCGCTTGATGAGTATACTATTTAAAAAGCTTGGCATGGGAGAAAAAGTTATAGGTAAAATCCCTGCATATAATTTGTGTACATAAATGTGTCCTCGTCATCAGCGGTATTGTCACCAGCAGGCTTTTTTCTGACGCTGGCACAGGAAGCCAAAATTATCAGACCGCCTAGCACAATTGCAACGCTCACTCCAAGGGCTACCAAAACCGCACAGAAAATTTTTACTATCATAAACACCGCTCCAATCATATTTCTTATACTTCGCCATAATTACTATTATGATTATATGCTGGTTTTGCCTGATAATCAATAAAAGCCGTGTAAAATGCAGATAAAAATCAAGCCAGCTTTTGTCTGCATCAAAAATCTTGTGGTAAAAAAATTTTTTCAAAACGTTTCATGATTTAACAATTTTAAATGAAGAAAATTATAGCTTTCAGCTTAGTATAAAAATGCACAAACTGAGCTTTTTGTAAATGGTTAGCATTGTATATTACACTGAAAATGTACGATTCTTGAAAAAATATACATAAGCATGGGGTGAATACTTGACTACATTAAAATTTTGTGATAAAATTATTAACGTGAATAAGTGTAATTATGGTTACTTATATGAAGTAAATATGGAAGAGGGAAAAATAATGGAAAAAATAGAACCCTTTAAACAAAAAGTATGGCTTGCGTCACCTACAATGCATGGTGAGGAGCTGGAATATGTTACTGAGGCTTATAATACCAACTGGATGTCTACAGTCGGTAAGAATATAAATGAGGTCGAGAAGATAGCGGCGGAGAAGTCTGAAGTCAAGTATGCTGTTGGACTTTCATGTTGCACGGCTGCGCTTCACTTGTGCTGTAAGCTTGCTGGCGAGAGGCTTTATGGCAAGCCTGCTATATCTCATGGTGTTCTTGAGGGCAGGAGAGTTTTTTGCAGCGACATGACCTTTGACGCTACTCTCAATCCAGTTGTTTACGAGGGCGGTATCCCTGTTTTTATCGACACTGACAGAGATACTTGGAACATGGATCCTGTGGCGCTTGAAAAGGCTTTTGAGATGTATCCTGAAGTCAAGCTGGTAGTAAGCGCTGAGTTATACGGTTTTCCTGGAAGAATGGACGAGATAAAGAAGATATGCGAGAAGCATGGTGCGCTTTTGATCGAGGACGCTGCTGAGGCTATGGGCGCTACCATTGACGGCAGACAGTGTGGAAGCTTTGGCGATTACAGTGCTGTAAGCTACAATGGCAATAAGATAATAACTGGTTCTAGCGGCGGATGTTTGCTGACTAACAGCCTTGAAGATGCAAACAAGGCTCGTAAGTGGTCAACGCAGGCTCGTGAGAATGCGGCATGGTATCAGCATGAAGAGGTCGGGTACAACTATCGTATGTCGAATGTTATTGCAGGAGTCGTTCGTGGTCAGTATCCGCATCTTGAGGAGCATATTGCGCAGAAAAAAGCAATATACGAGAGATACAAAGAGGGTCTTAAAGGGCTTCCCGTTAAAATGAATCCTATCGTTGAGGGAACAGAGCCAAATTATTGGCTGTCTGCACTTATCATAGATAAAGACGCAATGTGCAAGCAGGTCAGAAATGACAGCGAGGCTTTGTACATCAAAGAAGCTGGCAAGACTTGTCCTACTGAAATTTTGGAAGCGATAGCAAGCATAAATGCAGAGGGAAGACCAATATGGAAGCCAATGCACATGCAGCCTATGTACAGAATGCACGAGTGCGTTGGTCGCAACGGCAGTATTAGATGCCGCACAAATGCTTATATTGCAGGCGGTGCAGAAGATGTAGGCGCTGATATCTTTGACAGAGGCGCTTGCCTGCCTAGCGATAATAAGATGACTGAGGAACAGCAGGAGAGAATTATTCGAGTTATCAGGAGTTGTTTTGAGTAAGGAGAGGCAGTTTGAAAAAGAGTAAGAAATTTGCTTTGCTTACGGGTGCTGTTGTAGGTGCTACTGCAATTGCGGCTCATGTTATGAAGAAAAAAGCTGAGAAAACTACATATGAAGCAGATTTGATAGAGCCTATTGAAAAAAGAAAAATGGGCTTCTATGAGAAGTATGGCAAGAGAATACTCGATATAGCCTGCGCTACGGCTGCTATAGTTGTTTTTTCTCCGCTATATTTGGGCGTTGCAGCGCTTGTTAAACTGAAATTGGGAAGTCCGGTTCTATTTACTCAGGATCGTCCTGGTCTGATTGGCAAAGACGGCAAGGAAACGGTATTTAAAATGTACAAGTTTCGTACTATGACTGATGAACGTGATGAAAATGGTGAGCTTCTTCCAGATGATGTGAGACTTACGAAGTTTGGCAAGTGGCTGAGAAATACAAGTCTTGACGAACTTCCGGAGGCATTTAATATTCTAAATGGTACAATGTCTGTAATTGGTCCACGTCCACAATTAGTCAGAGATATGACCTTTATGACGAAAGAACAACGAGCAAGACATACTGCTAAGCCAGGGTTGTCTGGATTGGCTCAGGTAAATGGACGTAACGGCATTACATGGGAAGAAAAGCTTGAATGGGATAGAAAGTACATTCAGAATGTAAGCTTTGCTGGTGATGTCAAGATCATAGTCGACACTGTGAAGAAAGCTTTTATAAAGCAAGAGGGTATCACTCAGGACGATATGGCTACTGCTGAGGATTTTGGAGATTATTTGCTGAGGATGGGGAAGGTAGCTGAGGTGGAGTATGAAGCGAAGCAGAAGCAGGCGAAAAGTATTTTGAATGGAAGTGAAACGTTGGAAAGTGAAAATAAAAAAAAAGTTCTCGTTGTTGCTAGCGTCGTATCATTTATTGAGTGGTTCAATAAAGAAAATTTGGAATATTTAAAGAATAACTTGAATTGTGAAGTGCATGTTGCATGTAATTTTGATTATATGGACGATACAGATGAAACAAGGACTAGAGAGTATATTGCAAAGTTAAAAAAAGAAGGGTTTATTCTTCATAATATTCATTTTGCCAGAAATCCATGGGGAAAAGATAATATCTCTGCTTATAAACAACTGAAAACTATTATCAATAAGAACCGTTTTATGTTAATTCATTGTCATACGCCAACTGTATCAATTATGACAAGATTGGCTGCACGTGATGCTCGAAAGAATGGGTCAGTTGTCATGTATACATGCCATGGTTTTCATTTTCATAATGCTTCTTCTAAAAAAAATTGGATGATTTATTATCCTGTAGAAAAGTTTTGCTCTAGATTTTGTGACTATATTATAACAATTAATAAAGAGGATTATAACCGTGCAAAAACATTCCATGCACCGAATGTTCGTTATATACCAGGTGTGGGAGTAGATATAAATAAAATTAAGAATACCTCAGTAGAAAAAGATATTTATAAGGAATCTATAGGGGTGCCTAGCAAAGCAGTGATGATTTTGTCTGTAGGGGAAATGATCGAGAGAAAAAATCATGAAGTTATTATTCGAGCATTGGGCAAGATTAAGAATCCTAATATATACTATGTTATTTGTGGGAAAGGACCTTTGAAAGATCATTTGAAAAAGATTGCATGTGAAGTTGGTGTAGAGGATAAAGTTATCTTTCTTGGATTTCGACAAGATATTCCAGAACTATGCAATACTGCGGACATAAGTGCATTTCCATCTAAAATTGAAGGATTAGGCTTAGCTGGCATTGAGGCAATGGCAGCGGGTGTGCCACTTGTGTCATCGAATGTTCATGGAATACTCGACTACGTTATTGATGGAGAAACAGGTTATGCTTGTGATCCAGATGATGTTGAGGGATTTGCAAAAGCGATAGACAGACTGGCAAGCGATTCCAAACTGCGTGAGAGCATGAAGACGAAGTGTATAGAGGCTGTGAAGCCATTTGAACTGAATAATGCTTTAAGGGTTATGTGGGATATATACGATGAGATTTTACGGTAAATACGGAGAATGTACTATGGGACTGGATTACAAAAATAAATATGTAAAGATTTTGACGGGAATTGTACAGCACTATAATCCATAAAAGTATTGGAGAATGAGAGAATTTGTGATTTCCGAGAATTCAGGGGAGGTACTGAATAAGGTAATGAAATATTGGTATCTATATAGAATTAAAAAAATGGACGCATTCAATAATGCGAGTATGGGAACCAATATTGGATTTGGAGCGAGATTTGAAAGCGTTCCTAAATTTCCACATGGATTAAATGGAATAATTGTCTCTCCATATGCAACTATAGGAAAAAATGCGTATATTTTTCAGCAAGTAACAATCGGAGACGATGGGATCAATAAGTATAATGCACCAGTTATTGGAGACAATGTGACATTATATGCTGGCTGTAAGATTGTTGGGAAATGCCATATTGGCAATAATGCAAAAATTGGAGCTAATGCAGTTGTTTCGTTTGATGTCCCCGAAAATGCAATAGTTGTATGTGAAAGGCCAAAAGTAAAAATAAAACAGTAGGAGATAAGAAATATAATGAAATATACTTTTGAGGACATAAAGTCATCACTAACCAAAAAGAAGAATAGTCGTAGTTCTTTGTGGGTGCAATTATGGGTAAGGAAGGCATCATTTCCAGTTACATATTTATTTATTAATGCTGGCTGGACAGCAAATATGGTGTCGGTTTTATCCTGGATCGTGATTTTTGTTGCTGCGGTATTGCTTAGTATTGACAATTTTGGATGTATGCTAACAGGCGTAATTCTGACAAATTTTTGGTTGGTTTTAGATTGTGTTGATGGAAACATTGCACGAGTGAAAAAAGTAAAAACATTCATGGGAGATTTCTATGATGCAGTTGCTGGTTATGGGCCGTTCTCTTTTACAACGGTTGGGTTAGGTGTGGCAGCATATCATACTTCATTTCTCATGCCTGAACAATACAGACACCTATTTATTCTTATCGGGGCAGTAGGAGCTGTTGCCAATGTATATATGAGACTTGTTCATCAAAAATATCTTAATTGTTACTTCGCTGGGAAAAAAATACTCGGTGAACTTGATGAGATTACATTACAAGATACAGAAGATAAAAGGAGTTTTGCTTATATCAGAGAGCAGATTGACAAGAACTTTGGCGTTGCTGGTTTGTTTATGCCTTGGTTGTTTGTAGCATTATTTACTAATACTTTTGATATTATGCTTCTATGCTATACAGCATATTATGTCCTTTCTTATCTTGCTATTTGTGTTTTGTATTGTAAAAAAGCAACCGCTTTTGAAAAAGATGCACAGCAGAAGATGGAAGCGAAAAATAGTGAGGAGGCGTAAGCCGTGATTGTCGGTTATACAACAGGTGTGTACGATATGTTTCACATCGGGCATCTGAATATCTTAAAGCGAGCCAAAGAACAATGTGATTACTTGATCGTTGGAGTGAGTACAGATGAATTGGTTCAGCATGATAAAAATAAAACACCAATTATTCCATTTGCTGATCGCTGTGCTATTGTTGAATCAATAAAATATGTTGATCAGGTTGTGGCTCAAGAGAATAAGAATAAGTATGAGGCGTGGGAAAAATACCATTTCAACAAAATGTTTGTGGGTTCTGATTGGAAGGGGACGCCGCAATGGGGTGGATATGAAAAGCAATTTTCTCCTTTAGGCGTTGAAATTGTCTATTTAGATCACACAGATGGAATTTCGTCCACCATATTAAGAGATAGACTAAATAAGGAGTAAATGATGGAATTATTGTACATATCTTGTTATCAATTCAAAAAGAGTGCGGGGATGGAAAGCCTTCCTACATATGGAAATAAGTTTTGAGAAAAGTATCTTGATGTATTTTCTAAGGTTCATGTATTGGGCGAGGATATAAAAGGTTATCTTGATAATGGCACGACATCATTAATTACAAATCCTAATGTTCAAGTGGATATTATTCCCGGAAATACAAATCCTAAAGATTTTGTGAATGATAGGATAATAAAAGAGATTCTTGAAAAAGAGATATTAGAAGCAGAAGCTATTCTGATCAAACCTTCCAATAGAAAAGGAATGATGGCAATTAGAATAGCGGAAAAATATAAAAAGCCATATATGGTAGAGCTTACAGGTGACCTGAATCTGACATTACGAATGCATCGGAATGTTTTGAAAAGAATGTATGGACCGTTTATTCATAAGCAGATTCTAAAAACGATAAAAAATGCACCTTTCGGGTTATATGTAACCGAAGAGTACCTACAAAAAATATATCCTATTGGCGGAATACAATGCGGCGCTTCAGATGTTTTTATTGATAATGTGTCAGTAGATGTACTGGAAGCAAGAATAAGAAGAATTTGTGATATGGAACCGAAAAAGACATTAAACATTGGTTTAATAGGTTCCTATCACGATAACAGAAAAGGAATTGATACAGCGATTCGTGCAGTTGCAGCAATAAATCAAAAGGTAATCAATATTTCACTAAATATTTTGGCACTTGGAACCGAGAAAAATAGAAAAAATGGTATGATTATGCAACAAAATACAATGTCTCAAGTCATCTGCTTTTTCCTCCATCATGTGACTCAACTCAAAAAGTATTGGAATGGATAGATACGCAGGATATTGTGGTATTACCCAGCAGGAGTGAGGGACTGCCACGTTGTATTGTTGAAGCAATGTCCAGAGGTTGTCCATGCATAACAAGTAACGTTTGTGGTATGCCTGAACTAATCAATAACAGATGGCTACATGAACCAGGGGATTACAATAGGTTGGCGACCTTGATTGTAGAAATGGCAGAAAACAATGATTTGATGTTTGAGGCTGCACAAGAGAACTATCAGAATTCACACAGTTTTTTACGTAAAAACATCAATGAACGCAGAAATGTTTTTTTTCTTGAGTTTAAGAACTATTGCAAAAAAGAGGAAGGAAAGAAATAGAATGCAGCTTTTGTATATTAGTACATTTATGTTTCATAAGATAGGAAAACAAACATTGGCACTTCCATCTTGTGCTGATTCGTTTTTCGAGAAGTATCTAGATGTATTTGATACAGTCCGAGTGTTGGGGGAAGATACTAAGAGATATCTGGATCAATCTTCCTTAATTGAAATGAATAATCCTAATATACAAGTTGAGATTATCCCTGCAAATACAAACCCCAGAGACTTCAAAAATGATTTGGTATTGCGAAAGATATTAACTGATGAAATATCAAAAGCAGAAGCTATTCTAATAAAGCCATCAACAAGAAGAGGGATGATGGCGATTGGTATTGCGGAAAAGTACAAAAAACCATATATGATAGAAATGACTGGAGATATACATAATGCCCTTTTACAGAATCCAAGCCGTATTAGAAGAATGTATGCGCCTGTTTTATATAAACAGATTAGAAACAGAATTCAGAATTGCGAATTTGGATTGTATGTGAGCAATTATTACCTTCAAAATAAATATCCAATCAAAGGGAAAATGTGTGGTTGTTCAGATGCTAATATTTCTAAATTAAAACCAGAGATATTAGAAGAACGTATCAAGCGGATTGATGATACAGAGTTAGAAAAAAGAGTCAATTTGGCACTGGTTGGGTTTTACCAAGGAACAGGAAAAGGAGTAGATACAGCAATCAGAGCACTATCCAGATTAGATGAAAGATATCATTTGAATATTTTAGGAAATGGAACTGAGGAAAACCGACATTATTGGATCGAATATGCAGAGAAGAGGGGAGTTATCGGAAGAATACATTTTCCTCAACCTTTATCATCTTCCAAAGATGTAATTGAATGGCTCAAATCTATGGATATTTTTGTTTTACCCACACGCAGCGAGGGATTAAGCCGAGCTATGTTAGAAGCGATGTCAACAGCATTACCATGTATAGTTACTGATATTTGTACGATGCCTGAATTAGTTTCAAAAGAATGGTTGCACCCTCTTGGCGATGACAAACTGTTGGCAGAAAAAATTCGGGCAATGGTTTCAGATAAATCATTGATGAAAAAGGCTGCTAAACAGAATTTTGATAAAGTAGCAGATTATGAATTTGAAAAACTAAGAATAAAACGGAATCTATTTTTGAAGGAATTCAAGGATTACTGCATCAAGATGGATGAAAAATAGATTTTTTCACCCATGGTACTATTGGGTAGTTTGAAAAGTGCATGGGAGGCGGATAAATAATGAAAATTGTTTTTACTATATCGCAACTTGGAGGCGGTGGGGCTGAAAGAGTTGTTGCTTTATTGAGTAGTAAATTGAGTGAATTAGGTCATGATGTATCACTTATTACGTTATACAAACAGGAAATTGTTTATTCTCTAAATCCTGATGTTAAACTCATAGAGCTAAATTGCAAAAAAAGTAGAGTTTTCGGCTCCATTCAACAAGTAAATTCTTTGCACAAATGTTATGTTTCTGAAAATCCTGATGTAATAGTTTCCTTCTTGCCGGTAGTAAATATGACAGCTATTTTGGCTAAAAAAGGAGTAGGATGTAAAATAATTGTTTCTGAAAGAAATGATCCATATCAGAATCCTCGAAAAAAAGTAGTGAGGGTGATGAGGGATTTCCTTTATCATCTATCAGATGGATTTGTTTTTCAGACAATGGATGCAAGAGATTATTTTGGAAAGTATGCTATTGAAAGAGGTACTGTGATTGCAAACCCACTCACAGGAACATTACCAGAACCATATAAAGGAATACGAAAAAAGAAGTTTGTTACAGCAGTTCGCTTAGATCCCCAAAAGAATCTTGAAATGCTGATTGATGCTTTTTCGAGGTTTGAAAAACTATATCCGGATTATACATTGGAGATATATGGAGAGGGTTCCCAACGTAGCTATCTAGAGAATAAATGTAAAGAGATGAATGTGGAAAATAAGGTGGTTTTGAAGGGATTTTCAAAAAATCTGCATGAAAACATCTTAGATGCGTCAGCTTTTATTATGTCATCGAATTACGAAGGAATGTCTAATTCTTTGCTTGAAGCCTTGGCATTAGGAGTCCCTGTTATTTCTACTGATCATCCGATTGGTGGGGCAAGAATGTTTATTAAGAATGGAAATAATGGCATTCTTACAAAAGTCGGAGATACAGATGAAATGTTTAATGCTCTACTGTTTGCAGCTAATAATCCAGAAAAAATGCAAGCAATGGCAGATGAAGCAATAAGAATTCGGCAGCAAATCTCAGTAGAAAAAATCGTTAGCCAATGGATGAGCTACATTGAAAAGGTGTGTGGATAGGATGAAGATGACAAGGATACTTAGGGCAGGTCAAAGGTTTCTGACCAGTGCCAATTATCGTTTTATATATATGGCGAATTTGGGTAGATATAATACGATGCCTGATGAAGAATATCTCAGAAGAATGTTTAAGGCAGTTATTGGAACTGAATTAGACCTGGAACATCCGGTTACTTTTAATGAAAAATTACAATGGTTGAAATTGTATGATCGCAATCCTCTTTATACTACAATGGTCGATAAGTATGAAGTAAAAAAATATGTAGCTGATATTATTGGCGAGGAGTACATTATTCCAACGCTTGGTGTATGGGACGATCCAGATGAGATTGACTTCGAAAAACTTCCAAATCAATTTGTATTAAAGTGTAATCATAATTCTGGACTTGGAATGTGCATCTGTAAAGATAAAAGTAAATTGAATTATGACAAGGTCAGAGCTGACTTGAGGAAAGGTTTGGCTCAGGATTATTACTTACTAAATCGTGAATGGCCATATAAAGATGTTCCACGGAAAATCATAGCTGAAAAATATTTGTCAGATAATTTGGAGACCGAACTTGCGGATTATAAGGTACATAATTTTAGCGGCATTCCACAAATGATTTTAGTGTGCCGTGATCGGTTTGCTGAAAGTGGATTGACAGAAGATTTTTTCGATGCAGAATGGCACCATTTGCCCATTTTGAGAATAACACACCCGAATGCTTCAATACCTGTCAAGAAACCGATAACTTTTGACAAGATGTTGGAGTTAGCAAAAAAACTATCGAAGGACATACCGTTTTTAAGAACTGATTTTTATGAAGTTGGAGATAAGCTGTATTTTGGTGAATTGACACTATACCCTGCTTCAGGTTTTTCAAAATTTGAACCTAATGCATGGGATAAAAAGTATGGCGATTTGGTAGAACTCCCAAATAATATCGGGGGGTACCTTGTAAGAAATGATAATTTCTGCTTGTGGATGCATATTATGCCTATTCACGAGCTTGTGTGTGATGATCAACAAAAGAGAGAAATGTGTACAGAAGGCGAGTTAACTGATTATAAACTTATGTGTTTTAATGGAAAAGTGAAGTGTTCCTTTGTATGCTCAGAACGGTTTTCAGGATCAGGCTTAAAAGTTACTTTTTTTGATACAGACTGGAATATAATGCCGTTTGAGCGCCATTATCCTCAGAGCAAGAACCCTTTAAAAAAACCAAAAAGCTATAACACAATGGTTGGACTTGCAGAGAAACTGGCAAGGGATATCCCATTTGCTCGTGTTGATTTTTATGAGGTACAGGGGAAAATCTATTTTGGAGAAATAACATTTTTCCCTGGAAGTGGTTTGGAAGAATTTACACCATCTGAATGGGATGAGCATTTAGGAAAATGGATAAAGTTAGACGAAATAAAAAGTTGAAACAATATGTGAATTACAGAGAACTAATAGGTGATAGATAATGGTGAAATCCAATTTTGACAAGTACTTATATAGAAACTACATATTCTTGATTGCTGGTTTTGCGATTATTTGTTGCCTTATGAGTGGAAACCTAAATCAATATATGTATGCAAGTGTGGCACTTTTGTGTGTTGGTTTTTTGCTTCGGTTAAGTGTATCGACAATAGTAAATAATAAATGTACTACATTTCAAATGTGGATAATTCTAACATGGGGCTATATATTGATAAATGGATTCTTTATTTCGGAGCAATATTTTGGTTGGAAATCTATTTTTGTTTACCTACTCCCGGCACTGGCAATTATGCTGTTTTACGCTCCATTTAGAGACAAGGACTTGATTTTTGACATTTTCTGCAAAGGCTGTGAATTTGGAGCTGTTGTATCCATCATATATATTGTTATCAATGAATTACCAACTATTTTAGCGGGCAGTGCCCGGATTGGTTGGAGTGCATCTGGAAATGTTAATACAGTTGCAATGAATCTCAGTGTTTTTGCACTAGTAATCTATTATGAGATTCTATTTGAGCAGAAGAAAAAGTTATGGCCTTTATTTGTGATTTGCGCACTATTTATCCTTCTTACCGGCTCAAAGAAGGGTCTAATGGGAATAGCACTAGCAATTATTCTGCTGAGTATATTCAAATATAAATGGAGAGCGTATAAATATGTTTTGCCGATTTTGCTGATTGGCATTATTTTATACATACTAAAGAACAGCCCTTATTTTTATAGTATTATAGGTCGAAGGATCAATGCTTTTATTGTATCATTGGAAACAAATCAAACGAATGGCTCGACTGGTGAGCGTATAGGTATGGTTGAAATAGGGTGGCAGTTATTTAAGCAAAGCCCAATATTTGGAAATGGCTACGGTTATTTTGCGAATAATACAATATATGGTACATATAGTCACAGCAACTATATTGAGATGTTAGTTTCATTCGGATTGTTGGGAACAGGACTATATTACAGTCTGTTTGTTCAGTTAATCATTCGTGGTGTAAAAAAAGTCGCAGAAGATTATCATATAATATTGTTTATATGTCTTATTTTTATGCAAATATCCTTTGATTTTGCATCTGTAAATTTTTATAACAATGCGATGATGTATGTTGTTTTGTTTTTTGCAAGTAAAATAGTGTTTTCATGAGGTAGTCGGTATGAGAAAAAAATCATTGGCATTAACAACCATCTTCTCTCTAATATATCAGGTAGTGGTTGTAATTTGTGGGATAATTCTACCAAAGTTATATATGAAATACTTTGGATCAGAATTAAATGGGTTGGTTACATCTATTACTCAGTTTCTTGGATTTATTACATTATTAGAAGCCGGTGTTGGTAATGTCGTACAATCATCTTTATACCGTCCTCTTGCGCAAAAAGATGATGCAGAAATTAGCAAAATAATAATATCGTCAAATCGCTTTTTTAGAAAGATCGCTTTAATTTTAGCAGTATATGTTGCGGGTTTAATGGTTTTTTATCCGTTCCTCGTGTCAAATCAATATGATTGGGTATTCACGGCAACGCTTATACTTATTATATCCATTAGCTCTTTTGCACAGTATTTTTTCGGAATATCTTACCAGATGTTATTAAATGCAGACCAGAAAGGATATGTGCGACTTGTTTTACAGATTGTGACGCTTATCTTAAATACTGTCGTATGTGGTATTTTGATGAGCTTGGGCTTTTCGATACATATCGTAAAGTTATCTACAGCAGCTATTTTTATACTCCGTCCATTAGGAATGAATTTGTATGTAAAGAGACATTTTAACTTGGATTTATCTCTAAAACTTGAAGGGGAGCCAATTCAGCAGAAATGGAATGGATTAGCACAGCATATTGCGAATGTCGTTCTGATTAATACGGACGTAACGGTTTTAACTCTGTTTTCCAATCTAATAAATGTATCTATATACTCAGTGTATCATAATGTGGTGTACGGAATACAAAATCTGGTTACTGCTTTTACAAGTGGTTTACAGGCATTATTAGGGGATATGTATGCAAAAAAAGAACGTGAATTATTGGTTAGTACCTTTGAACGGTTTGAATGGCTAATTCATGTTTTAATTGAAATTGCGTTTGGCTGTGCATTGGTATTAATTATTCCGTTTGTTAAAGTTTATACCGCTGATATTACAGATGCCAATTATATTAACATTCCATTTGCTGTTTTGATTACGTTGGCACAAGCATCATATTGTTTACGTTTGCCATATAACATTATGGTAATGGCAGCAGGCCATTATAAACAGACGCAGGCGAGCGCAATAATTGAGGCTATTATTAATGTTGTTGTTTCTGTTTCCTTTGTTTTTCGCTTCGGGATAATTGGAGTAGCAATAGGAACGGTTGCAGCAATGACATATAGATCAACATACTTAGCATGGTATTTGTCACACAATATTTTGAACCGGAATTTATTTTATTATCTTAAGCACATTGCAGTTGATGTTCTCGTTTTTGCTTTGATATACACTATTTGCGGTGTTTTTCCTGCTGATATTTCAACATGCTTTGAATGGATTATGCTGGCAATAAAATATGCTTTGATTTCGATACTAATTATTGCTGTTGTAAATATATTGTTTTATTTTAGAGAGTGCAAATCATATGTATCAGGTGCTGTTAATAAGAGGGAGGGGAAAAAGTGAAAATATTGATCTTGACAAATTATGCTTCTGTGTATGGTGGAAATTTTATCCCATCTATGGAAGCTTTCGCCCAATATAGTATTGATAAGGGTAATGAAGTGGGTTTTGCTTTAGATATAAAAGCCAAAGAGCGTATTTGGTGTAAAAGCATACAAGAAAAATATCCGATTTACTTTGTCAAAAATAATGGAAGTGGAAAAGATGCGAAAGAACTAAATCAGTACATTAAAGAAAATGGGTATGATTGCGTATATTCTCATTTTTCCTATTTTTATATTGCTTGTATATTGTGCATGATTAACCCACATTTGGCTGTAGTTTGTCATAAACACACAGATATTGGCAGCGAACTGACTCTAAAGAGAAAAATCCGCTTGGCTATAAAAAAGAGATTTTTTTATAGAAATATGTCACTGATTTTTGTGTCAGAAAGACTGCGGAAGTTTGAACTTATGGAGGGTAAGGCAAACAGTTACTGGTTGCCCAATGCGTTGGTAACGACGAGATTTCAAAAGTCAAAAAAAGAAACATTTAGGCAAGAACTCAGAAGTAATCTAGGCATCAGATTAAATGATCCTGTGGTACTTATGTTTGGATGGCATACTCAGGTGAAAGGTGTAGATATTGCCTTAAAGGCATTCAAGGATTTGTTGCACCAACATCCGAATGCGCATTTGTTGCTTGTTACCAGCTCGGCACAAGGTGAGGATGGTACACGGAAAATTGCAAGAGAGTTTGTTGATGATGATACGTTATCAAAGGTCATTTTCCTGCCACCTTCACAAGAAGTGGAAAAATATCATGCTGCTGCAGATATTTTTCTTTCCAGTTCCCGTTCTGAGGGATTTTCCTATTCAATCTTGGAAGCTTTGTATTTAGGAGAATTGGTAGTATCAAGTGATTTGGATGGTGTGCAGTGGGCTAAAAAATATAGGACAGTTGAGTTTTTTCCATCCGAAGATATTCAGTTATGTTCAAAAATGCTTGACAAGAGCATAAACAATATTACTGCAAAGCAATCAGATATCATTGAAACCAGTATGCGAGTTGAAAATGATTATGAAATCAGTGAATGGGTTGAAAAAGTCTATCGGATTCTTAGCCTGCAGTGGCAAAAGAAAAACTAAGGAAGTGATAGTGTAATGAGTATATTGCAAAGACTTGAGAAATTGTGGGTCAATAAAATACATCCAACATATGAAGGAAAAAGAAAATACTTAATTAAGCAGGGTGCAAAGATCGGTGTTGGAACTCGACTTAACTGCTTAACTGGTGCGTTTGGGTCAGAACCGTATTTAGTGGAATGCGGAAGTGATTGCTTGTTCGCATGGGACACGCATTTTGTGACCCATGATGGTGGAATTAAAGTTTTGAACAGCTTAGGCAAATTTTCATCGGGGGGTACTCCCATACGAATGGATAAAGTGGCTCCCGTTAAAATAGGAGATAATGTTTATGTTGGTATGGGTGCATACATCATGCCTGGAGTAACCATTGGAAATAATGTTATAGTGGCAGCAGGTGCAATCGTAACACGAGATGTTGAGGATAACATTATTGTTGGTGGAATTCCGGCGAAACCTATTTCAACGATTGATGAGTATTATGAGCGAGCAAAGAATCGGGTGGAGTTTACAACGCAAATGACGCCTGATGAAAAAAAGAGGTTTTATCAAGAAAAATATAAATTTAATGAGATTTAGTTGTTGACTTTGTACTCTTTGATAAGTAATAGCAATATTGAGATCGTCCTATGACAACATAGCCCAGCAGACAAATTGATACGAAGGACTTATTATGAGGCCGTTGAAAGAGAGGAAATAGACAGATGCAGGAAGTATTAATAACGAATAAAAAAATTTTTATAACCGGAGCTGCTGGCTTTATCGGTTCCAATTTGGTTATAGAGCTTTTGAATACGCAGTCCCCACTCACAATTATCGGAATCGACAGCTTGAACGACTACTATGATGTCTCAATAAAGGAATATCGTCTTGCTAAAATAGAGAAGCTTGCAGAATCAAAGCCGAAGTGCAAGTATACGTTTATCAAAGGCAATCTTGCTGATAAAGCGTTGATAGAAAAAATATTCACAGAAAACAAGATCGATATTGTGGTAAATCTTGCAGCTCAGGCAGGCGTTCGTTACAGTATCACAAATCCTGATGCATATATAGAATCAAACATCATAGGTTTCTATAACATTCTTGAAGCTTGTCGAAATCATCCCGTTGAGCATTTGGTTTACGCAAGCTCGTCAAGCGTATATGGAGGAAACAAAAAAGTTCCATTCAGCACAGATGATAAGGTGGATAATCCTGTAAGCCTTTATGCAGCGACAAAGAAAAGCAATGAACTTATGGCTCATGCCTATAGTAAACTATATAATATCCCATCAACAGGCCTGAGGTTCTTTACAGTATATGGTCCCGCAGGTCGTCCTGATATGGCGTATTTTGGATTTACAAATAAGCTTGTAAATAACGAAACTATCAAGATCTTCAACTATGGAAATTGCAAGCGTGACTTTACATATGTTGATGATATTGTTGAGGGTGTAAAGCGTGTCATGATGAGTCCACCTGAAAAGAAAAATGGTGAGGACGGACTTCCTGTGCCTCCTTACAAAATATATAACATTGGAAACAATAACCCTGAAAATCTTCTTGATTTTGTGCAGATACTCAGTGAAGAACTTATCCGTGCAGGAGTATTGCCTAAGGATTACGATTTTGATGCACATAAGGAGCTTGTTCCAATGCAGCCAGGCGATGTACCTGTAACATATGCCGATACCAGTGCATTGGAAGCAGATTTTGGCTTCAAACCGAGTACAAACCTTCGAGAGGGACTTAGAAAATTTGCTGAATGGTATAAAAATTTCTATAAGATTTAAAAGGGAGAGATCTTTTATGAAAATCGCAGTAGCAGGAACAGGATACGTAGGACTGTCAATTGCAACATTGCTTGCACAGCATAATACAGTGACAGCAGTCGACATTATTCCTGAAAAGGTAGAACTTATCAACAACAGAAAGTCGCCGATCCAAGATGAATATATCGAGAAATACCTTGCAGAAAAGGAACTTGACCTGACAGCAACTCTTGATGCAGGATCAGCATATAAAGATGCCGATTTTGTAGTTATTGCAGCGCCAACTAATTACGATAGTAAGAAGAATTTCTTCGATACAAGTGCAGTTGAGGCTGTTATCGAACTGGTCATGAAATATAATCCAAATGCAATTATGGTCATCAAATCAACGATCCCTGTAGGATATACAAAGAGTATTCGTGAAAAGACAGGTAGCGAGAATATCATATTCAGCCCGGAATTTCTGAGAGAATCAAAGGCTCTTTATGATAATCTTTATCCGTCAAGAATTATCGTTGGCACCGATATGAATGACGAAAGACTTGTGAAAGCTGCTCATACATTTGCAGAGCTTCTCCAGCAGGGTGCAATAAAGGAAAATATTGATACGCTGTTTATGGGCTTTACAGAAGCCGAGGCCGTTAAGCTTTTTGCAAATACATATCTCGCACTCAGAGTTTCATATTTCAATGAACTTGATACTTATGCTGAAATGAAGGGACTTAATACTCAGCAGATCATTGACGGTGTGTGCCTTGACCCAAGAATCGGTACACACTATAACAATCCAAGCTTTGGATATGGTGGATATTGTCTGCCAAAGGATACAAAACAGTTGCTTGCAAACTATGAAGATGTACCGCAGAATATGATGTCTGCTATAGTTGAATCTAATAAAACAAGAAAAGACTTTATTGCTGACAGAGTTCTTGATAAGGCTGGCTATTATAGTTCAAATAGCGAATGGAATGCAGATTTTGAGAAGAAGATCGTTATTGGAGTATTCCGCTTAACAATGAAATCCAATAGTGATAACTTCCGTCAGTCTTCAATACAGGGTGTTATGAAGCGTATTAAGGCTAAAGGTGCGGAAGTCATCATATATGAGCCTACGCTAAAAGACGGAGAAACTTTTTTCGGTAGTGTCGTGGTGAATGACCTTGCAAAATTCAAGGAAATGTCTGACGCAATCATTGCAAACAGATACGATCCTTGCCTTGATGATGTTGAGGATAAGGTGTATACAAGAGATATATTTAGAAGAGATTAAAAGGAGACACTGTTATGTGCGGAATTGTTGGATTTACTGGAAATAACGAGGCAGCCCCGATCCTCCTGGACGGCCTGTCTAAGCTGGAGTATAGAGGCTATGACTCTGCCGGTATCGCTGTAAGAAACGGTGACGCAGAGCCTGAGATCGTAAAAGCCAAAGGTAAGCTGAAAGTCTTAAAGGAAATGACTAACGACGGAAAAGCTGTAAAAGGCGCTTGCGGTATAGGCCATACCCGTTGGGCTACCCATGGCGAGCCGTCAACTGTAAACGCCCACCCTCATTGCAGCGACGATGAAAATGTTATCGCCGTACATAACGGTATTATCGAAAACTATCAGGAACTTCGTGAAAAGCTTATCAAAAAAGGATATACCTTTAAGTCTGAAACTGATACAGAAGTTGCCGTAAAGCTTATCGACTATTATTACAAAAAGTACCTGGGTACTCCTGTTGACGCTCTTAATCATGCCCTCGTCCGTATTCGTGGCTCTTATGCCCTCGCTGTTATGTTCAAGGACTATCCCGGTGAGATATATGCCGCAAGAAAAGACAGCCCTATGATAATAGGAGTAACTGGCGGCGAAAGCTACCTTGCCTCTGACGTCCCTGCAATTCTTAAGTATACAAGAAATGTCTACTATATAGGCAATATGGAGCTTGCAAAACTTACAAAGGGCGCAGTTGCTTTCTACAATCTCGATGGCGAAGAAATACAGAAAGAAATGAAAACTATCGAGTGGGACGCAGAAGCTGCTGAAAAAAGCGGATATGAGCATTTTATGCTCAAAGAGATACACGAACAGCCAAAGGTAATAAAGGATACTATCAATTCTGTACTTACAGATGGAAATATAAGCTTTGAAAGCGTCGGACTCTCTGACGAGGATATGAAAAATATCCAGCAGGTGTATATAGTTGCCTGCGGTTCTGCCTACCATGTGGGTATGGTGGCTCAGTATGTTATTGAAGAGCTGACTTCACTATCTGTCCGTGTGGAGCTTGCTTCTGAGTTCAGATACAGACAAATGAAGCTTGCAAAAAATAGCCTCGCTATCATCATAAGCCAGTCGGGCGAAACTGCCGACAGCCTTGCAGCTCTCCGCCTTTGCAAAGATAAAGGAGTAAAAACTCTCGGTATCGTAAATGTGGTTGGCTCATCGATCGCAAGGGAAGCCGATAATGTCTTCTATACCCTCGCAGGCCCTGAAATATCTGTCGCAACAACTAAAGCCTATAGCTGTCAGCTCGTTGCCGCATATCTCCTTGCAATGCAGTTTGCAAAAGCAAGAGGGGAGATATCCGACGAAAGATTTGCTCAGCTCGTTGAGGAGATCAATACTATCCCTGAAAAGATAGAGAAAATTCTCGAGGATAAGGAACGCTTGCAGTGGTTTGCTTCAAAGGTAGTGAATATAAAGGACGCATTCTTTATCGGCAGAGGTATCGACTATGCAGTAGGCATGGAGGGAAGCCTTAAACTCAAAGAAATAAGCTATATCCATTCCGAAGCATATGCGGCAGGCGAGCTTAAGCATGGCCCTATCAGCCTTATCGAGGACGGAACTGTCGTGTTCAGCGTGGTAACACAGTCTGCACTTTATGAAAAGACCATAAGCAATATGGTCGAGGTAAAAAGCCGTGGAGCAAAGCTTTTCGGACTTACTACCTATGGAAACTATGCTATGGAGGACGTTGCTGACTTCACAGTTTACACTCCAAGGATAGATAACCTTTTTGCGGCAAGCCTTTCAGTAGTACCGCTTCAGCTTTTGTCATATTATGTATCAGTAGGAAAGGGCTATGACGTTGATAAGCCGAGAAATCTTGCAAAGAGCGTTACGGTGGAGTAAAAAGAGAAAAATACTTACATCGCTGTTTGCAGTGTACATCTTTGCCGTCCTCTGGCTCACACTCATAGACCGACAGTGGGGAGAACGTCAGGCGGAACTTGTGCCCTTCTGGGAGGTGCGAAACCTTTTGGAGAACATAAGCATCAAGTATCTGTGGGATTTTTGGCTGGTACAGATATTCGGCAACATTGCAATGTTTATCCCCTTGGGTGTTTTGCTTCCATATCTTTGCGGTATCACAAAGTTCAAAAGCGTTTTCCTTATGTCCCTTGCCTTTTCAGCAGGTATCGAGATAACGCAGTATATCACAGGCAGAGGGCTTTGTGAATTTGACGATGTTTTCAACAACACTCTTGGGGCATGCGTGGGGTTCACATCTTGGCGTTTAAAGATGAGATACAATAAAAAATACAAGAATGAGCAAAGTCCGTGGTAACAGGTTTTGCTCTAAGGCAATATATTTTAGTATTGCCTTTTTGCAAGCATAGTACAATGGTCAGTATACAAGCTTCCCAAGCTTGGGATGCGGGTTCGATTCCCGTTGCTTGCTCCAAATAGCTGAGCAGACGTTTTGCCACGTCTGCTTTTTCTGTATTCGGTTATTGATTTTTTACAGATTTTATAGTATAATTAGGATTGTAAAAATAATTGCTATCAATAACTTGGTTGGACTTTAGCACGTTCACTTCGTGCCGGAGATGTACTTGTACTTTCAAATGGTGAACTTGTAACTGTTGAATGGGTTCAGCACGAGATACTTGAAAAGTCTGTAAATGTTTATAATCTTGAGGTTCAAGACTTCCATACTTATTTTATTGGTGAAAGTGGAGTTTGGGTTCATAATCAAGGTTGTAAAAATGAAAAGACATATCAAACATACACTAAAACAAATCCTGAAACTGGAGAAGTATATTCTGGCAGAACAAGTGGCTATGGGACACCTAAAGAAAATGTTTCAAGGCGAGATAAGAAGCATCATATGAATGACAAAGGATTTGGACCAGCGGCACTTGATAAATCAAGTACCAATAAAGATGCTATCCGTGGTCGAGAGCAGCAGTTGATAGACTCTAATGGTGGTGCTAAATCTCAAAGAGGAACATCAGACAACGCAATTAATGGTATTAGTCCTAATAACAAGAAAAAGAATCGATACATGAAATCTGCTACAGATGAATTTGGTGAGTTGATATGAGGAGAATAGTTGGGAATGTCGGAGCTTTTAAGCTTCCAAATGGTGAGTATGGATTCGGAAGAATTTTCAAATATGCTGATGTTGCATTTTATAGGCATATTGGTAAGAATGAAAAGGATTTGCCGAAAACTGAAGATTATGCCTTTATTGTGGGGGTTTATAATAGTTCTGTTTCCCTAATGAAGTATGTTGAAAAAAGACCATATGTGACTGAAAGTGAGGTAACTTCTCCACCGACATATATAAGAGATTGTATATCTGGTGAGTATTCCATTTACTATGCAAACGGTGATACTGTTCCATCTACTTATGAAGAATGTAAGAATTTGGAGGTCTGCGCAGTTTGGGAATTAAGCCACGTTATAGATAGATTAATGGGGGATGACAAATGGCAAAAATGTATGGCATTATAAAGATAATCTTTTCTTAATCACGCTTCATTAAGAATTTAGAGCAGTATATTGTAGATTACTGTTCTAAATTATCCCTATAATAGATATGGCTTTATCGTAGTAAATGGCGAAACTATTTCTGCAACGCCGACACACCCATTCTATGTTGATAAACTTGGTTGGACTTTAGCACGTTCACTTCGTGCAGGCGATGTGCTTGTTCTCAGCAATGGTGAACTTGTAACAGTTGAATGGGTTCAGCACGAAATTCTCGAATCACCTATCAAGGTTTATAACTTTGAGGTGCAGGATTTCCATACTTACTTTGTGGGCGAGTGTGGGGTGCTGGTGCATAATGATTGCCCAAATCCTAATGGTAGGAATGGAGGAGAAGCTCATAGAGAAAAAACAGATGAGATTAAGAATTCAATTGATAGCCGTGGCAACACAATAAAAACAGAAGATATGTTTACACCAAGTAATGGGCATAATGGATATAAAAGCAAACGATTTGCTGATGTTGTTGAATATGATGGTGATGAGATAGTTGCTATATACCAGGTTGGAAAGGTGAACAAAAATGGGTTGCCTGTGTCAAGGGAATCAAAAGCCATAGAGGATATAATGAACTCTTCTCAATATAATGGTGCACCCATTTATTTCATTCCATATAATAGTGATATTGAACCAATAATATATATGTATTAAGGTGATTGTTATGGGAAAACAAATTAATTTTTATATGGACGATAAAATCAAACAAGACTTTATTAATTTTTTAGATGCTGAAGGATATGTATTTTTACCTGATAGTTCTTTTGATATTTTATACAAACTTGAAAAAGAAAACATAAATAATGAATATAGTGTTTGCTTATATACGAGTTTGTTTGGGAAAATAAAATTGAAGCAAATAAAAGATATAAATAAATTTCGTATCGACAAATCGTATAATCCTGTAATTGAGTATTGGATTCCACATATTAAGCATTCTGATAAATCTATTAGGTGTGGAAGGCTTTGGTTGACGTCATATGATTTTTATGATAAAAATGCTGACAGAACCTTTATCAATAAGGAGTATAATAAACTTGTTAGGTGGATAAAGAAAAATGTTCCGTATCAAAAAGTAAGTGGGTATTCACAAAAAATGTATATTAGTGATGAACTTGTTGATCTGCTTTATAATAGTGAATATATACTTAAATGAAATTCTAATGGGCGGAAGTTTATAGAATGATACCGTAGTTTGATAAGATTTGGAACAGCAATTTTATAATTGCTGTTCTAAATCTCATAGGTACGCTTGTGACTACTGAGGACGGGCAAAAACCGATAGAAGGAATTCAGATCGGCGATAGGGTTCTTTCGGAGGACGAGACTACAGGTGAAGTAGCAGTTAAAACGGTTACTGAAACTTATGTCAATGAGACAGACGAGCTTATTCATATTGGTGTAAATGGCGAAACTATTTCTGCAACGCCGACACACCCATTCTATGTTGATAAACTTGGTTGGACTTTAGCACGTTCACTTCGTGCAGGCGATGTGCTTGTTCTCAGCAATGGTGAACTTGTAACAGTTGAATGGGTTCAGCACGAAATTCTCGAATCACCTATCAAGGTTTATAACTTTGAGGTTGAGGATTTCCATACTTATTTTGTGGGCGAAAACGGGGTTTTTGTTCATAATGGGTGTGGGGATGATTTTGATGAATGGTTAAATAAAGGTGATTCGGATTATAAGGTGTATTTTGGAAATAAAGATGGAAAATCTGTGTATACTGGTATAACTAAACAATCTTTAGATGATAGACTCAGTCAGCATAATTATTTGCCGTCTTCTAATAGTAAATCGACTCACGTTTCAAAGGGATTTGATGATTTGGAGGAACAGGCAAGTGGATTGACAAGGAATCAAGCTCGATCAATTGAACAGTATTATATTGAAAGAGGACCAAATAAATTAAATAAAATTAATAGTATTAGATCTGGGCCAAGTGCTAAGCATAGACATTATGACCAGGCTATTAAATGGGCGGAACAATACATAAAAGAACATTGAATGATGAGGTTTAATTAAATGAATGTAATCAATAGTAATCTAATACATGACAATTGGATGAGTCGCTATAATAGTCTTGATTATTTAACCCAAAAAAAGATTGACGAATTGAGTGATGCATTTGATAGAGGCGAACGTGAAAAATATCAGTTAATAAAGATTAAACGTTCGTACAAGTATCCCGAAAAAGGCGATGTGTTTATACTACAGCCAAGAAAAGACCTATATTTATACGGATTAGTCATTAATGCACATATAAAAAATTCTTATGGTGATGCTATGAATATTGTAGCAATATTCAAGCTCAAAACTCATGAATTTAATATTGATGAGTTTACAGCCGATTATTCTAAGCTGATGTTATTTCCAATCATGGTTGCAAGGAATTATTGGACAAGCGGCTTTTTCTATAATGTTGGGCAGATAGATGATCTTGGTAATGTGCCAAGCTATGGGTTTTATCATCACTACCGGGTTCATAAATTTTGGAATGAGTATGGTGAAAAGATTAACGAACAGCCTGACTATTTAGCTTCAGGAGCTACAACAATTATTGGCGTTGGATATAAAGTTAACAAAGAAATCATAATTGATAAATCATTGTTGAAGTAATATTAATTGTAGCCTGTTTATAGTGCAGGCTACTCATGAAAATCACTGCTTTTGCTTTCTATAAAGTAGGTGAGGTAGAAAGTATGCTTTAAAAATATGTACGTTTGGTAATGTAGGTACAAAGTATATGTTGATTCTGCAAAGGCACTTCGTATTGCTTTGTTGCTGGTACACTTGTGACTACTGAGGACGGACAAGAACCAATTGAAGAAATCGAAGTCGGCGATAAGGTTCTTTCGGAGGACGAAACAACAGGTGAAGTAGCTGTTAAAACGGTTACTGAAACTTATATCAATGAGACAGACGAGCTTATTCATATTGGTGTAAATGGTGAAACTATTTCTGCTACGCCGACACACCCATTCTATGTTGATAAACTTGGTTGGACTTTAGCAAGAAGTCTCAGAGCCGGAGATGTTCTTGTACTTTCAAATGGTGAACTTGTAACAGTTGAATGGGTTCAGCACGAAATTCTTGAAAACCCGATTAAGGTTTATAATTTTGAGGTTGAAGATTTCCATACTTATTTTGCGGGTGAAAATGGTATTTTTGTTCATAATGGGTGTGGGGATAATTCTTGGAATGATTATCAGAAAGAACATGCTGGTGAAGGTAAGAACAGGACAGAACTCGCAGCTGAATATAATGCAGCTAAACCTGTTAAATCTACTAATAATACAAACAAGGTTCATGCAAATTCACTTGATACTGGTTTACCAGCAGAGGGTTATACTCTTAGAAATAAGGACACAGGGGAAATATTAAAATATGGTGAAACCACCAGAGGGAAGCAAAGGTATACTCAAAAATATCTAGATAATAATAATGCTGTGTATGTTTCAGAAATTCGTGGAACCAAGAGAGAAATGCATTATTGGCAACATGAAAAGATAATTGATTATATGTATGTTGCAGACCAAAGGCCACCATTGAACAAATCAACATGGTAGGAGATGGTTCTATGAAATTATTTATTTCAGTCGAAGCTAGTAATTCTGCTGCTTTTATTATTAACGACATTAGGAAAATAATCGAAAATAAGATGGGAAAAATTGAAGTATGTGATTATACAAATAATATCGAAAGTATTGGCATTATAATTAATTCTTGGAATCAAAGCGATTTGAATTTTGGACACGGCAAAGAAAGAAAATACATAAATTACAAACAAAGATTTGCAGATATACGACTTAATATTCCTTATGATGAGTTTCTTTCGGCTGATAAACAAAAGCGTTTTGAAATGGTCAAGAAAAATATTTATGACTCTATAAGAGTGGTAGATGAACGCATTAATAAGAAGAAAGGTTGTAGTTTTGACGGAGAAAGATTGATAGCTGATATCGAAACAAAATTGAAAAATCTTGAATTATAGATTGCGTATTACAATCTGGCCTGCGGCTATGATTCAGTATTGTCTTTGGTAGTAGGTGTAGTGGAGTTTTCGTCAAGAGAGGAAAAACATGTAAAATTGCAACTGCGTATTTTTAAGTTACATAGCTGGATAACAAAAAATAATTAATTATTAAAACCGTAACCGAAACCTATATCAATGAGACAGACGAGCTTGTTCATATTGGAGTAAATGGCGAGACTATTTCTGCTACGCCGACACACCCATTCTATGTTGATAAACTTGGTTGGACTTTAGCACGTTCACTTCGTGCAGGCGATGTGCTTGTTCTCAGCAATGGTGAACTTGTAACAGTTGAATGGGTTCAGCACGAAATTCTCGAATCACCTATCAAGGTTTATAACTTTGAGGTTGAGGATTTCCATACTTACTTTGTTGGTGAGTGTGGGGTGCTGGTGCATAATTGGTGTCAAGATGATATTGACGCGTTACGTAATGGTAAGGATTATTATGCATCTTCTGTAGATGAAGCTAGAGAAATGCTTGATGCAATGCCTGAATTAAGTGCACCACCATTAGGAAAAATGGATCCATTTTTTTCTGACCCTAAAGGAACTTATCGTGGAGACCTTCTCAATGCAGTTACAATAAATGAAAAAGGTGAGAAAGTTTTGGCAGACTATATACATCCACCAAATAAAGTAACGAAGCATAAAGCTCATTCTCAAAATCCGCATTATAATTTATATTTTCCGGACGGCACAAAGTCTGCAATTATAATTGATATGGATTAGGAGATGTGATATATGGAATATAACAATTTATTTGACAATATAATGCTAGGAACCAATTGGGTGGAGATATCAAGGTCTAATTTAAAAACTTATTCCGGTATATGTAGAAGAGTTTATGTAAAGGCATATAAGATACGTATTGATTATATTGATTATACATATTTGGAATCATTTGAAGGAGAAGAGAGCTTTTATTTTTCATATAATTGTTCTGATGATGTAATTTTTAATGCTAAGAATTTTATTCAGGGAGAGAATATTCCGTGTTTAAATAAAAGTATTGATGAATGGTGCTTTTTGAAAGATGATATGATTCTATCAGAATCATGGAATAACTTTTACAATGACCTGCAATTACATCAATTGCTTTTTCCCAGTAACTTTTCTGAATTTGTTATAAAAACGATATATGCTACAGCAATTTATTTGGGAATTGTTAAAATAACTGATGATGAAAAAACTATACGTAAATCTTTAAAAGAGTATAGATCAGAAATAAATAACGCCCGTAGATTTTTTGATTATTAATATATAGATCAAGCGTTTTATCAATCAGGACGTTATGACGGGTTCAATCGTCAATACCCCGACTTTGAACAGGTACACATATGTCAACGGCAATCCGATAAGCCTGAACGACCCGTTCGGACTAAGTCCGTTCTTAAATTGGATTGGGAATATTACAGGCATGATATTCTTGATCTGCCTGGAATGCTTCCGGGTATTGGATTTGTATTTGACGAGCTTGTTCATATTGGTGTAAACGGCGAAACTGTTTCTGCAACGCCAACACACCCATTCTATGTTGATAAACTTGGTTGGACTCGCTATTTCACTAAATAATGTAAAATAGTGGTGTTCGTGCGAAAGTGCTGTAGAATGAAAAGACTAACATACATCGCTGCCACTCGATCGTAGACAATTGGCTTGCCGATTGATAATGCTGCTTCTCTGTTATATCCTCGAAGTCGATAAGGTTTGTCGAGATTTTCTTTGAGTTTTCTACCGCAACGTTTAAACTCGTCCTTGATTTTCTGAATGTATTCTGCACGCTTTGCAGGATCATTTTCCATTTCCTGCAAAACGGCATTATATGTAATCTGTGCGCACATAGCCCTGCAATAGTGGAGTCCATCTGGGACGTGAGCTTCTGCCTTTGTCAACAAAAAATCATTGCCCATTTTTTCAGCACGACCAATATATTCTTTTAGCTTTTCTACTGCGACTATTCCTTTCAATACAGTACGATTATGCTTACCGCCCTTACCCACACTGAATATGTGAACAGTTTCAAAGTCAATGAATTTTATATCATCGACTTTTAAGTGGCCGAGCTCACGGCGCCTTAGTCCTGTGGTCAATCCAACATCACGGGTTGTTTCACCCGTTTCAGTATTGTATTTTGTCGGATCATTCTTTAAATGAACCCCATGGCGAGGAGGGTGTCTGTAGTCACTTATTTTTTGACCGAAAATCTTGCATAACGCAGATAGATCAGTGTTGAGAGTATTAGCTGATACCCCCCTAGCTTCTCGTACATCAATGTACTCCTGTATATATTTTTCAGCCTCGAACATTGTTAGGTGACTTGTCTGAAACTTTTCTTTAAGATATTTGCAGTATTGTTTTAAGATGCCGAGATATCGATTGAAAGTGCCTTCAGAGAATATCTTCCATTTAAAAGTGTTTATTCCTTTCAAGATTTCTTTGATTTCTTCATCTTTAAAGCCTTTGTTTTTTAGACTCTTAACAGCCTTAGCTTTCTTTCTCTTTTTTAAAACCTTGAATCGGTGTTTCTTTTGACCGAATGAGCGCATTCCAGTTAGCCTATTTGTTAAGACATACTGCAACGTGTTGTTACCAATTTCTACTTCTACAATTTTACCGTCAATAATTCTATTTACAATTTTAAACTTGCTCATCGAAATACTCCTTTTTATGGTTCTTGCTTTGTGTGTGGGTGGGGACAAGTGTAGGTGATACTAACAGTTATAAAGGTGTTATTTAGCAGCACGCTTAGGCCAGTGAATCGGATAATAGTCCGACCACCAAATGAAGACGTATGTCTTTAAAAAGACATACTCAGTGGACACCTTTATAGTGTTAGTGGCTCTCTTACGCCGAACCTCGCGCTACTGGTCAGGTAGACTAATTGATCTAAAAAACAATTAGTGGAACCATTTTGGGAGTATTATATTTTTTTATTAATAAATTTGTAAAATGCCAAAAGCTTCTACAAACCGTATGATTTATAATGCAAACTATAACAAAGTGGGTCAGTGCATTTATAATAAAGATCTATGGAATAGACCTTTATTAGATTTTGAATGGAATAGGTTTCATATATGCCAATATTTTAAAAAACGATCATATATGCTATACAAGACGTTATTAGTCTTAACTGTTTATTCAACTACATATTTTTTACAAAACTGTTTTTTTGCGTTTCCGAAAATCAGGAATGCAATGATGGACTTTTTAAACAAGTATTTCCTTGTTAGTATCGTTGAGCTTGTCAATTTCATATTACGTAAATCAATAGCAAATAGTATAGCCTGAATTATTTCAAATTAAAGATATTGTTTTTTTAATGTAAAATACTTTTGTTGAGCTGACATGCCACAATATGGATCATGAGCATGTTCAGATTTTTTATTGTTTTTATTTACTTCAACAAATGTTTCCTGCTGGAATTGCTGAGGTGATTTTTTTTGCCACATTTAGCAAAAACGACAAAAAAGCAAAAAGAGAGCCCACATTCTTTTTTTTAACGAATGTGAGCTCTCTATTTTTTGATACAAGAAAAGAGTATCTAAATGACTTAGATACACTAAACTTATACTTCTTTTAACAACCTTGTATTATCATATTTCTTTTCAAAAGTCAATGCATTTTATCAATAAAATAAAAATTTATCTGAAGTTTATGCGTTTTCAACAAGGAATAACAAGCGTATTCGTGTATAATGTATAAACTGATTGGAGGAAAATATCAACTATCTAAGTTGAACACTCATTATATAATAAGAAAGACAGCGAATTTCACGATTGATAGTATCTTTGTTATAAGCTTGAATAAGTAAAGATACCGAGTAACTTATTATTCTATTTTATTATGAGCAGTATAAGAAAAGAGATAGATATAACATATAAGTCAATTACATCTTTTTTATCTTGCAGCTAATTATAGGTGCTTTGTCAATAAAAAAGTGAGCCACTTCGCTAATAAAAAAGTGAGCCAGTTATGATAAAAAATAATGAAACACTAACACCTTTGTGCGATCCGCTGATTTTATCTTTAAAACTATTTGAGCTATTGCTTTTTTAGGGCGAATGTGATATGGAAAAGAAACAACTATTATTTGAGTTAAAACGATATATCTTCTTCCTTTGTAATATAAGTGAAGTGGTGCTTTCTTCTTATATATTATAATGAGTAGCTTATTCTTCTTATTTTATCTTATAACAAGAATAAGTAAACATACTGAGTATATATGCTAAAATACAACTGAACCACTTATCCTTATTTCTTATTTATTGATTACTTATTATAGCTTTATGTTTATATAAATGAAAATTTGTTGTTTTCTAATGCATTATCTTTAAGAATTACAGCAATATTGCCAATTAAGTACTAACACATTTGTGCTATCCGCTGATTTTATCTTTGAAACAACTTGAGCTATTGCTTTTTTAAGGCAAACGTGATATAGAAAATAAACAACTATTATTTGCGATAAAACGATATATCTTCTTCCTTTGTAATATAAGAAGTGGTGCTTTCTTCTTATATACTATAATGAGTAGCTTATTCTTCTTATTTTGTTTTATAACAAGAATAAGTAAACATACTGAGTATATATGCTAAAATAAAACTGAGCCACTTATTCTTATTTCTTATTTTTTTGCTTATTTATTATAGCTTTATGTTTATATAAATGAAAAATTGTTGTTTTATAATGCGTTATCTTCAGATTTTACCGCAATACCGCCAATGAAACACTAACACCTTTGTGCAATTCGCTGATTTTATCTTTGAAACTACTTGAGCTATTGCTTTTTTAGGGCGAATGTGATATGGAAAAGAAACAATTATTATTTGCATTAAACGATATATTTTCTTTCTTTATAATATAAGAAGTGGAACTTTCTTCTTATATTATAATGAGTAGCTTATTCTTATTTTATCTTATAACAATAACAAGTAAACATACTGAGTATATATGATCAAATAAAACTGAACTACTTATCCTTATTTCTTATTTATTTGCTTACTTATTATAGCTTTATGTTTATATAAATGAAAACGTGATGTTTTCTAATGCGTTATCTTCGAGCTTTGCAGCAATATTACCAATGAAATGTTTGCGCATTTGTATAAAAAGCTGATTTTATCTTTAAAACAACTTGAGCTATTGCTTTTTTAGAGCGAATGTGATATGGAAAAGAAACAATTATTATTTGCATTAAAACGATATATCTTCTTTCTTTGTAATATAAGAAGCGGTACTTTCTTCTATATTATAATGAGTAGCTTATTCTTCTTATTTTATCTTATAACAAGAATAAGTAAACATACTGAGTATATATGATCAAATAAAACTGAGCCACTTATCCTTATTTCTTATTTATTTGCTTACTTATTATAGCTTTATATTTATATAAATGAAAAATTGTTGTTTTATAATGCGTTATCTTCAAGCTTTGCAGCAATATTACCAATGAAATGTTTGCGCATTTGTACAATACGATGATTTTATCTTTGAAACTACATGAGCTATTGCTTTTTTAGGGCGAACGTGATAAAGAAAATAAACAACTATTATTTGCGTTAAAACGATATATCTTCTTCCTTTGTAATATTGAAGTGGTGCTTTCTTCTTATATATTATAATGAGTAGCTTATTCTTCTTATTTTATCTTTAAAACAACTTGAGCTATTGCTTTTTTAGAACGAATGTGATATGGAAAAGAAACAACTATTATTTGAGTTAAAACGATATATCTTCTTTATTTTGAATATATAATATGTCATTTATTTTCTTATCTTATAAGTTGAACAAATATATCAAGTAATACAATTTTATTTATAATTATAAACAGTGTTATGGTGATCTGTCGTGGTGCTGCTTGTATCTTTTCTGGGAAATATATATGCTTTCTTTTTTTGCTATGTCAAAAAGATTTTGCAAGAATTCTTGGCTATCTTCAAATATCACTTTTTTGCGTCTTTTTATTTAATTCTCTTTTTTTATATTCCAGAAATCTGTATACTTTATGGAATGTGTATTATACAAAAGTGCAACTGTCCGAATTTGTTCGCTTTTAAATTTGACAGATCGTTTTGATGTGTGATACAATATATTTGGCAAATAAATGTCAAAATGTAATGAAGTAAACATTATATAACGAAAGGGGTTTTTGAATGAACAATTATTGTTTAACAATGTGGGCAGAAGAACCGATAAGATGCAGTGAATGTGGAAAAGATATTGGATGGGAAAGAGTAAGTATTGAACAAACACCTGTAAAGATCGTTTCTGAGTTACTGCGGTGAGTGGTTTTGGTTGCTGTCATACGCCGTAAAGAACGGGCTTTTCCACCCCAACTGCCGTCACACAATGACGCAGTATATACACGGCAGAACGCAGATACCTGAGCCGATACCGGCGGAGAAGATAAAAGAGCAGCGAGAGCTTGAGCAGAAACAGCGTGCAATGGAGCGGAAAGTCCGCAAGCTAAAACGCTTTGCGGCAGGCACTTGCGGCCCTGATACAGCAAAGGAATACCGCCGAAAACTCAGGCAGGCTCAGCAGGAATTAAAGGTGTTCGTTTAGGAGCATAATGAGGTGCTGCATAGGGATTATGACAGGGAGAAGTATTATGGCGGTGGCGTTGACAAAAACGAAAAATATGGTATAATAAAAACAAAGGAAGTGAAACCGTTGGAGCAGGCAAAAAAACGTGATCATAAAATTTATATTACAGATGTTGCCATAGAGGGCGTAGATAAAGTTAAACCGTCTGATTTTACCGATAAACAAGCAATAAATATGCAGATAAAGCATAAAGAACTTTTAAAGCTTGCCAAAGATAAGAATGAAAGTAACGAAGTTTTATTTATTGATGATTTGAATTTTAAAAGCGAATTTCAAATTCTTGGAGAAGAGTTCGTTGTGTCGCCTGCCAAAAATCCTTTTGCGGTTTCTGTTGTAAAAAATGCAGAAAGGCAATCGCTTATTTATCTTCATAACCACCCAAGTACAAATAATTTTTCTGTAGCTGATATTGATACGTTTATATGCGAGGGTTCAATAAAGGCGATGTCTGTTGTTACAAATCAAGGCGAGGTTTATGTTTTGAATAAAAAGGCTGGCTATGAATACAATAAAGCAAGGCAGCTTATGTCTGAAACATTTTATTCTTTTGAAGAAGATGAGATTGATAATAATGAATTTGTAAAAAGATTCATAAAGAAATGTAATGAAGGAGGAATAGAGTATGTTAAATCCAAATAGACCAATTAAACCTCTTGATGACAGACCAAAAACACGCAGTGAAATTGCCGATATTATCGAATCTATGATGCACACAGATGAGAACGGCAATCCGGAAAATGAAACTGATGAACAACATACCGCATAATATTAATACCGCTCCGCTACGGCGAGGCGGTATTTTTATACCCAAAAATCGGAACTAAGCACCTTAACGGGTGCTTTTTTCATACACAAACTAGCCATAAGGGACTTTATCGACAATGGCATAGATCTTCATTGTCACAAAAAATGTTCCGCTAGATCAGATGCTATGAATATAACAGAAATTCACGAAAGGTGAGAATGAAATCCACCGCCCCACAAATTTCAACTATTTAGCAAAATATCAAACCATAGCAAAAATAAGAACAAATTCGTAAAGTATATCTAATAGTATTGTATTTTATACCATCTTGTAGTATAATGTACATATGACAAAAGCCGTAAACCAACTAAAAACAGGACAAACATATGAAGAAAATACTTATTACTATTTGTGTGGCAGTGGGCGTATATTTTGCATTTAGCAATACAATTGATGAATTTCTGTATCCAGAGAAAAGACCAGGATTGAATACATACGACACATACACCACAACAACACAGCAGACCACTACCGCAGTTACTCAGCAAACACCCATAGTCACTGATGAGGACGGATATGAGCCTCGTGACGACCGAAAGCCTGACTATGTTCAGCCTGCAGACCCCACATGGTCGAAAAGGACTTTTAACTGGACGAGCTATGACAAACAATATACCTTTGAAATATCAATGAATATTCAGGACGATATGTATGAATATTATCATAGTCTTTTGAGATACTCATATGTGAAAGATTATCATAACTATGTAAGTGACGACAATAATCATAAGCTCGTAAAACAGCTTGCAGACGAAATAAAAAGCCTTTGCGACCAATGCGGTTATGGCGAATCTGAGACTATAAGAGAAACTGCAAATTTCGTGCAGAGCATAGAGTATGTTGACGACATGACCTCAACGGGATATACTGATTTTCCTAAATATCCTCTGGAAACGCTTTATGACCAGTGCGGTGATTGTGAGGACTCGTCCATACTTTTGGGTGCTTTGCTCAAAGAGCTTGGCTATGGCTGCATTTTTATCGAGCTTCCTGAACACGTTGCAATAGGAGTAAAGGCGACAGACGATGCCCCCGGTACATACTATGATTATAATGGAAGCCATTATCTTTACATAGAAACTACCAATTCCGGCTGGGATATTGGAACGCTTCCTGATGATTTCAACGAGGAAAAGGCTAAGATATATGATGTGTGGTAAAATTTCAAAAGCCCACAGATGCGATCAATGTGATCGGGTCTGTGGGATTTTTATTATATTGTACATCAGAGATTTATCTAATTACAAAATAGAAATCTTGTGTCTGTTATTTTCTATCCTTAAAGAAATCCGCCCATTCGGGATTTTCTTTATCAAAAATCTGTTTCTGCTCTTTTGTTAATTTATAAGGATAATCATGGAACATATTAAATTCAGTGGTTTTGTCAAAGCTGAATATCCACACTCCGATAACTGTAGGGTCATCTTTCCACCAAATAGTATCGGTTTCTTTGTTTTTGTACCATATGTTTGGCACTGCACTCGACCTCTTTTCATAAATCACATTCTCTTGCAATTTCAGTACATTCAATCTCAAACTGAATTATCAAGTCTTAGATTATCAACGCTGAAATACGTGGCTTCAAAAATTCAAATGCCATATTAATTTTTGCAAACTATTTTTTCTATCCTGCAACAATGTCTCTTATTATCATCATAACTGATCCTCTCTTCTTGTCGATTTTTTTGTTGCTTTTATTATATCATTTTTCTGTAGCAAAAACAAGGTGCAGGAAAGTTTATTGTATGAGAAATACACTATCAAATATCTCACAAAAAAATATAAGAAAAAAAGAATATATCATAATCGTGCCGAATTGGTTCGGTAAACTGTACTAAGTGGGTGCTATAATATATACAGAAGCTTGAAAAGGGAATAAAATCAAAAAAACACACCTCAGACCATTTTGGAACAGTAAACAGAACCTTAAAGGTGCTATAATAAGCACATAAGGTCAAGACAGAGTTGATACGGAGGTAAGGCTATGAAAAAGAGCACAAAGATTTTTAACACAGAGGTCATTGAGAGATTGGCATTGTCAGATAACATTCCGCCATTTGACGAGCAAAGAAAGGGTACACAGGTCATCATGATCGAGGAGGGCAAAAAGACGGTGATATATGATGATTATTCTATGTACTGTGACGCTGACGCAAGAAAGTGGAGAGTAGAGGCATACAACATGCTATCATAGGTGGCAATGCAGTGCTTTATGTTAGTCCGTACAAAAACGATTGGAAAGCCGAGCGTGAGTGCCTGGATATGAAAGGCGACGGCATAGACGGCTGTGTTTCAGCCTTTGTGTATAACAGTATCACCCCTGAAACAAGCGAGAAAGGAGATGTTTTTTTCAAGATAATTTCAAATACTATAATTCGTGTGGCGTAGCTGATTGACAGGGATATATTCCCTGTGATACAATATAATTATAGAGATAATTGTTATAGGAGGGCGAACCATGGCAGAAAAGGAAAATATAAAAGATAAGCTTGAAAATCTGAAAAAAATGCTCTACCTAGTTATGCGTAAGGTCAAAACAAGATCTGAGGACATGGAAAAACTGATAGCTAAATACAAGCAAACTAATGATACAAAAGGAGAAAAGCATGAAAATATACTGCATGAGTGATATCCACGGCTGTTATTCAGCACTTTGCGACGCTTTGGAGCTTGTCATTGACCACCTTGACGAGCCTGACACAAAGCTTATCTTTCTGGGAGATTATATCCACGGCGGCGAGGACAATATAGCTGTGCTTAAAAAGATAATGGGCTTGCAGAATATATATGGTCATAGGAAGGTGGTGGCGCTTCTTGGCAATCACGAGGAAATGGTGATGAGCGGTTTTTCTTCGGTCAATGATATGCTGGGCAGCGGCGAATATGATGACGCTGATGACTCGTATAGATATTGGTTTGAACGTCTGCCGAGATACCATGTTGAGGGCAACACTATCTTTGTCCACGCAGGCATTGACGAGAATTCGGGCAATGCTTGGGAATACTGCACCGAGGATTATATTTTTACAGAGCAGTACCCTCACAGGCTTGGCAAGATACACGGACTTGACAAAAAGGTGGTGGCAGGGCATGTCCATACCAACACGATTTCAGGCGACCGCAGATTTAACGATATCTACTATGACGGAGCGAGTCACTACTACATTGACGGAGATGTGCTCAGCACAGGAGATATAAATGTTCTTATGGTAGACACTGACACTGATAAGTATTATAAGGTAACAGAGAATTACAATATTCCTATTGAGCCTTATGACAGTGAAGCTTGGTAGACTATTGTATGCCGTCTTAAAACCCAATATAACACTAACGTCCCCAAGCTTTCCTCGGGGACGTTTTTTTACTTTATCAACTGCCATGAAAAGAGTTAATTAAAAATTCAGAACTTTTGTTCGATTTTCTGTTGTAAAACAGAAAGTTTCGTGGTATACTATTATACATAAAGGAAAAAGGCGGTGATGCTATGGAAAAGACCTATGTTGCAATAGACCTGAAATCTTTTTATGCTTCGGTGGAGTGCGTGGAAAGGCAACTTGACCCATTGAATACAAACCTTGTGGTGGCTGATGAGAGCCGAACTGAGAAAACTATATGTCTTGCAGTGTCACCGTCACTGAAAAGCTTTGGTATTTCAGGCAGGGCAAGGCTTTTTGAGGTCATTCAGCGTGTGGAGCAGGTCAATAAGGAGCGTTTGCAGAAAGCTCCTAAAAGACAGTTTGCAAAGAAAAGCTATATCTATTCGGAGCTATCCGACCCTGCATGCGAGCTTGATTATATCGTGGCAACTCCGCAAATGGCGAAATATTTGGCTGTGAGTGCAAAAATATACGGGATTTATCTGAAATATGTGTCACCAGAGGATATTTTCGCCTATTCTATCGACGAGGTCTTTATTGACGCAACGGGCTATCTCGGGCTTTATAACGTTGACGGACGTGGCTTTGCACAAATGCTCATTCTGGACGTGCTGAAAACTACAGGTATAACCGCCACAGCAGGCGTTGGAACGAATATGTATCTGTGCAAGGTGGCAATGGATATTGTGGCAAAGCATATCCCTGCGGATAAAAACGGCGTCCGTATCGCAGAGCTGAACGAACAGCTTTACAAAGAAACGCTGTGGGGGCATACCCCTATCACGGACTTTTGGCGTGTGGGCGCAGGCACAGCAAGCCGTCTTGAAAAGCTTGGTATTTACACCATGGGGGATATCTCACGCTGGTCGCTGGACCATTATCTTATAGGGAAGCTTTACAAGGTTTTCGGCAAAAATACCGAGCTTCTTATCGACCACGCATGGGGTATCGAGCCTACCGCCATACCTGACGTGAAGTCATACCGCCCCTCAAACAACAGTATTTCCTCTGGGCAGGTCTTGCAAGAGCCGTGTAATTATGAGCGCACAAGGCTTATTCTGTGGGAAATGGCTGATATGCTGTCCCTTGACCTTGTGGATAAGGGCGTTGTAACAAATCAGATCGTTCTCACTGTGGGGTATGATAAAGAAAGCTTGGCGGACGGTCACTATACGGGCGAGGTGGTTTGCGACCACTATGGCAGGAAGATACCAAAGCACGCCCATGGCACTCAAAATCTAGGTAGGCACACTTCCTCGACCAGAAAAATAATAGACGCAACCATGGCTCTTTTTGACAGAATTATCGACAAGACTTTGCTTGCAAGACGGCTTAATCTGACTGCCTGTAATGTCATAAGAGAAGAGGATATCCCCGAAGCTGAGAGCTATGAGCAGATAAGCTTGTTTGATATGGCGGAAGCGGCAAATGCTGATAACAACGCAGAAGAAAAAGAAAGGGTATTGCAGGAAGCAATGCTCTTGATAAAGCACAAATATGGGAAAAATGCCATTTTGAAAGGCACGAACTATACCGAGGGAGCTACGGCAAGAGAGCGCAACCGCAGTATAGGCGGTCACAAGGCATGAAAGGTGGGGCTTACAATGTATGACAATTATTATGATATAAAGCAGTTTTCACGTCCGCACTATGACGATCATCCGCAAATGTCTATATCAGACAGGGCGGCGCAGTTCAGCCCTTTTGCAGCTTTGACAGGCTATGACGCCGCTGTTGATGAAACCGCAAGATACACCGAAATCAGGGAGGAGCTGACCGAGGACGAGGTAAACAAGCTAAATGACGATCTCAACCGCCTGCTTGATATGCTTGACGAACGCCCTGAGATAAGGGTGACATATTTTGTTACCGATAAGAGAAAAAGTGGTGGCAGTTATCAGACCAAGACAGGCATAGTGAGAATTTATGACAGCTATACTAATGAGCTTGTTTTTATGGACAAGGCTAGGATAGCTGTGGAGGATATGTGTTTGGTGGAGTTTGTGGAGGAGAGAGGGAAAATACAGTAGAATAAACCTTATTTGCTGATTTTTCCAGACGTTGTTACGCCATATATGCTATGACCCAAAATTCAGAAGTTCCGCCACGCAAAAAGCCCATCGAATAGCGTATCTACGTTGCTTGATAGGCTTTTGTTTTTTTTCTTGACTTCAGATATTTGCCGTAATGTTTTTGCACTCTTTTTTGTGGAAATGCGGAATAATAAACGGATAGCCGTCTGATGAGGACGGTCTATCCGTGTTTGGGTATATTCAGTTACTAAGCTAAATCAGAATTTAAAGCTTTCTTAGATTATCAATTTCAATGCCATTTCCATCTGGATTTTCTCCCTTGTGTGCCTCTATCAGTTTTTCACAAGGGAAATCACAACACTTTCCACAATGAGGTAGAACTTGGCTTGCAGCACATGCATAAATCTCACAAGTGCCCCAAAATGGCTGTCCCTTATGCACGTAGCATCCCGTACAATTTTGCTCTGTTTTAAATCTACAAGAATCACAATCGATACCGCAACTGCTATAATTTGACATATCAATCTCACCTCCCACAAATTCCGATTTAAGCGAGAAAACCGTATTACATCTCACTTATACTCATTATACCAAACAGCCCCGAAAAAGTCAATCTCTGCACTTTTTTTCACGCCTTTTTTCATTGCAATATACCGCCAGTTGTGCTATAATCAGGATGTAGAGCAGAGCGGAGGTGGATCGCAATGGATAACGAAAACGAAGAATTAGTAAACTGTGTATTATATAAGAAAATCAAGCGGGTGGAGAGCGCAGAAATCTCTATCAGCAAGACAATGATAAAATCGGCTCAACAGGATAATGACGGCAATTGATGATCATATTAAATGAATAGGAGGGTTTTACTTGACCGTTGATACAAAAGAGGTAGTTACTACTATAGCCTGCCGAAAGCAAAGTTTCTCGTTATGTACGAATACGAGAAGTGTGGAACGGCGATCAAAAACGCCCTTGCACAGCATGGCATCTATTATTGTGCCATTGATGATTTCTGCACCGCATGCACGGAGGAGTTGAAACGTGCCGTACTCTTTGCAGAGCTTGAAAAGCATTTGCCCTCACTCATTGGAGAGAACCCTCTGGAGCTTACTCACAAGATATATGAAGCCACAAAAGTGACCGCTACCATGAAAGAAATGGAGAACTTTTGCAATAGATATGTCAAGACATTGCGTCTGAAGGTGAACTCCGAAGGGAAATTCGTGATAGAGATCCAAACAATCTAAGAAAAATTCGCATGGCTTTCTATCAATATCATTAAGCTAATAAAATCAAGAAATAAAATTGCGTGAAAATATCTAAGCCCCACGGTGTATTTAAGGTCATCAGAAGAAAAAAGATCTTCAGATAAATTTGTAGCAATTACTTCATAGCTGTCATTTGATATTTTAAAGCGAACAATCCGTACAGGCAACTCATAAATAACAGTAAGCTCTGATTTTTTTGAAGGAAGAAAATCAAAGGTACAGTTAAAACTATTTTTGCATAAAAAAGACTTCATACCGCTGTGAAACAGTATGAAGTCTGAAAAAAATCTTAGATTACCAGCAGTAGCATACAGAGTAGATCGTTACTGTGCCGTTTGCTGCACCTGCATGGATCTGATCCAGCTTTCCGCCGAAATCGGAAGTGCCGAATGCTGACTTGCAGTTGTTGTAAGAATACTTTGCGTAGTAGTGTCCGTTTGCTGTGCCTGTTTCGCTTGGTGAAACCTTTGCCCACTCTGCTCCGCCTGACCAGCTCTGAAGAACAAATTCTACCTGATTCTGTGTTCCTGAGTATTCAACGTAGAAGTAGCCGTTTGACTGAATGTCATATGCGTTGAAGCTTCCGCCATTCTTTGAAGTCATTGCTGAAACAGCCTGACCCCATGCTGAAGCAGCTGAAGAACCCCAGAAGATCGATTTGTAATTGCTGCCTGAGCTGCTTGAAGAAGATGAAGATGAGGAAGAACCTGATGTTGATTCAAGATACCAAAGCTGGCACTTTCCGCCCCAGTAGCTCCACTGGTTAATGTTTGCTCCGTCAGCTGTGTTCTGTTCGTAAACGTCAAGGCATGAGTAGCAGCCTGAGATCTTTGTCTTGATAGCATAAGCGTCGCCGATCTTTACAAGCTGGAATTTCTGACAGTCACCGCCGTGATACTGCCACTGGTTGATGTTAGCACCATTGTCCCTGCTCCAGTTGTATACGTCAAGACAGCTTTTGTAATTTGATGCACCTGTGTAAATAGTGTAATAGCCGTTTCCGTCGCTTACAAGCTTGAATTTCTGATTGTTTCCGCCTGTACCTCTGTACTGCTGAACGTTTGTGCCGTTGTCAGCCTTTGCCTTGTATACGTCAAGATACTTGCCGCTGAGTGCGTTCTTGATGTAATATGTTCCGTCAAGTCCGAGAACTCCGCCGTTGGAATCTGTTGAAGTTCCTGAAGAAGAACCGCCGGAAGAGCTTCCTGAACCGCTGTAAACTGAGCAAGTCTTAGAAGTTGCCTTAATTCCGTTTGAACCGTTGATAAGTGTATTTCCCCATGAAGAAAGGCTTGAGCCGTCCCATGAGTGTGCAATGTCGAGGTAGCTCATGTCAGAGTTGTTGCCCTTCCATGACCAGCCAAGATAGCCTACGCCCTTGCTTGTGCAGTAGCTCATGATAGTAGCCTCATCAACGTCGCCGTTTGTGTGCTGACCGCCGAACTCGCCGATAACAACAGGCACACCGATGTTGAGTGCGTTATCAATGTTGTTTCTTACAGTTGATGCGTTTCCGCCTGCATATTCATACATATGAATGGAGAATACGGTGTTCTTCTGTGAGTCTGCGTTGAAAACAGACTTACCGTAATCCTTGATGCTGTCAGGATACTGTCCCCAGCCTGCGCAGTCTACCATAAGCATATTTGTAATGCCTGCGTTTCTTACAGATTGGATAGCAGACTTGTAGCCGTCAGCCCATGCGCTTCCGTTCCATGTGCCGCACCACTCGTTTGCGATGTTTACGATAACATATTTCTCAGTACCGCTGAGAACGCTCTTCATTTCCTTCCAGTAGTCAACGCACTTGTTAAGATCATAAGTGCTGTCGCTGCCTGTTGCGTCATGTACTTCGAGAATGCATATCAGCTTGTTTGATTTGCACCAGCTGATGATGTTCTTTACTTCCTGTGCGCTTGTTTTTGTGTACTTTGAGCCGTTTGCAAGTACGACTCTTACGGTATTTGCGCCGTTGTTTGCAGCACCCTTGATAGAAGTTTCAGTCTTCTCTGTGTACCATGCATGGGCAATGTTCACGCCACGCATAACGAACTTGTTTCCATTAGCGTCATAGATACTGGTACCGCTTACATAAAATCCTGATGCCGCCTCTGCGGTCGGTGTTGTTATAAAACCGAAGCAGGTTATTACGGCAAACATTACAGCAACAAAAGTCTGTAATGCCTTTGCAGAAATAGTTTTGTTTTGTACCATAAAAAACTCCTCTTATCCAATTAATTTTTTAATACCGGTATTCTAAGGCAGCACTGTATTATCCTCGTGCGTTTCTGCCTTAACTTTGTCAACATAAAACATTATATTATTAGAAGTAAAAAAAGTCAACTAAAATATTTAAGTAGAACGTTTACACAAATTATTTTCGTATTTTAGCATAATTTTTCGTAGATTAATTGAACAATATGACTAATTTTTATCACATATGAAGTATAATATGTTGTATGTACACAAAACTCCGCTTTTAAATTTCAGAAAATTAAGAAACTTTTCGAAACAAAAATCGGTATATACGCTGCGTTGTGAGCATATATACCGATATAAAATTTCCTTTATATTGATTCTATCAAGCCGTCGGAATATATTTTTTTTTGTTCTCGTACAAATTCAGAGATCATAATCAGACCTCCTTCTTCTTGTGTGGTATCACCGTATTTTACATCCTCCACTTCACGAGCTAACTGAATGTCATGAGGCTTTCTATTTGTTGTATTTTTTCTTGACATTGTCACATCTTTGTGATAAAATTAGTAATATGTGAGAAATTATAGTGGAAAGGAAAAAATAATATGAGGTTATTTAAGCGGATGCTTACGACGGCAGTGGCAGTTTGTCTTGCACTGCAAAGTGCAGTGGTATGCTTCGGAGCTGAGGCAGAGGAGCAAATTCCTGCTGGCGGAGAGAAAGTCGGTCTTTATACGTCGGAGAACGATGAAGCCATTCAGTTGACTGAGGATATGTATAGCAGTTGGTATGAAGGCGATCAGACGTATGACGGCACGGAAAAGACGCTTTATGGCTATTCTCTTAAGGACAGCAACAACTATTACCGGCTCACTGAGGACGAGGACTATGTTGTTACTTATGAGAACAACATAAACGTAGGTACTGCAACGGCTACTTTCACTGGTATAGGTAATTACACAGGAAGCTTTACAAAGAATTTCAATATCGTGCCAGCTGATATTTATAGTGCGGATATTGACTGCGAGTATGAGCAGAGCTACTGTGCCGGTGAACCTGTTCAGCCGAAACCTATTGTTACATACAATGATATTGTGCTTGCTGAGGGCGTTGACTATGAGATCGAATATGAGGACGACTGTGGCGAGCTTGGCTGGCATTATGCTTATATTAAAGGTATCGGCAACTTTAATGGAACCGATTCCTTTGAGTATAACGTTGTAGAGGCTGAAATATCCAGCGAGAATATTTCTGTGGATACTAGCTGCACCTACACGGGCTACGCTCAGACTCCTGCACCTGTTGTTACAGTTAGTGGTGCGGTGCTAAGACGTGGCATTGATTATAATGTATCATACACTAACAACGTCAATGCCGGAACAGGCTATATGACCATAGCAGGAATGAACGGCTATACAGGATATGTGACAGTGCCTTTTACTATCAGCCCGAAAGCTGTTTCTGAGGTCGAGATACTAAAGATAGCTGATGTGGATTATACCGGCAAAGCTGTCAGACCGAGCCTTTTTGTTAAGGCGGACGGAAATATGATCAAGAGTTCCGACTATACTGTAACATATTACAATAACACAAATATAGGCACTGCGACCGCTGTTGTTACTCTTGGCGGAAACTACGAAAGCAGGTACCCAGTTTCGACAACATTCAAGATCGTTCTTGGAAAGCCAAAGGGATTTAAGGCTGCCGCTGACTCTACCACTTCTGTAAAGCTTAGCTGGAACAAGATCGGCAATTGCAAATACAGGGTTTATCGCTATGATCCAAAGAAAAAGACCTACAAGCGTCTGACGGTCACGAGTTACACAAGCTATACTGACAAGAAGCTTTCAGAGGCAACGAGTTATACTTATGCTGTAAAGCTTGAATACAATTCTAAGACCGGCCCTTATATAACAGTAAAAGGCAACACGGAGTTATCCACACCGAAAATGACGGTAAAGGCTTATAATAAGAAAGTCACAATAAGCTGGAAGAAGAACACAAAGGCTGATGGATATCAGATATACTGGTGCAAGGGCGATGAGTGGACTATCCCACATAACGATTATTATAGTATGCCAAAGGATTGCTATAACGATTATGTTCAGCTCAAGAAGATAACAAAGAACAGCACAACCTCTTATACAAAATCAAACCTTTCAGGTTCAAAGAATTATCACTTCAAAATGAGGGCTTATAAGACCATAAACGGAAAGGTGGTTTACAGCAGCTGGACGGGTATCCAATGCAAGATAAACACTGTTTCAAGACTTAATGCGGCAACAAAAAAGAGCCACAGCACTTATAAGATCTACAACGTTCAGGGCAAGAAAACAAAGACCTCAACGCACACTCTTACGGCTGAGGAGAAGAAGATACTTAAAAACTTTGCCTCAAAGCATTTCAAGAAAGATTGGTCGGCGGCAAAGAAGGTCGAATATACTGCGGACTGGATAAGAAAGAATTTGAAATATGGCAGGATACCGACAGGCTCGCATAGCAAGAATATCTTTGTTTACAAAGAAGGTCAATGTTCTGATTACAATGGCGCACTGGTGGAAATGATGGTTTATCTCGGCTATGACGCAAACCTTGTTATGGGCAACCGCAATGGCGGCGGACAGCACTTCTGGGGCGAGATAAAGATAGACGGAGTGACTTATCTGCTGGAAGTCGGAGAAAAGGTCTATGACAGCCCACAATGGAATTACAAGTGGCAGTTTATGTGCCTTAAATATTCTGAGGCTGACGGTGGTTACAAGAAAAACGGAAAGCTATACTAAAACAAAATGCTCTGCGGAGAGTGTGATTCCGCAGAGCATTTTGTTTGTTTTATAATGGCGAAAAAATCTTATGATACTTCTTGCCAAATCCCTTTCAATATATTATAATGTATTTAGAAGATCATATTTGAAAGGAACATATGGAAAATGAAAAACATTGTTACAGCCCTGATGCAGTTTGTGATACTTGTGGTCGCACTTGTCATTGTGACCTTTGCTATACCTAAGATCGCAGGAAACGATGACAGATATGATAAGTATATAGCTGAAAACTCAAAGCAAACCGTCACTGTGGGAAGTGCCTTTGGCGTTGTCAAAGACGGTGAAAAGGCTTCGTATACTGATATTGACAACAGCCTGAAAAATATCTTTAGTAAAGTGACTCCGCTGCAAAAGCCTGTGAATAAAGTCCTGAACAGGCAGATAAGCTTCAAGCAGGCAAAATATTTTGAATACTATTGGCTCACTGCACTTATCTCAGGCGTGCTTTGCTGGATATTTGCGGCAGGCTTTCCGTTTAGGATAGGGCGAAAGGGCTTCAATGTGTTTGGTTCTGTGTATAATAACTTTTCAAAAGTTGTTCTTCTTGAAGATGACATGACCCGTGAGGAATATGAGGTCGATCTAGGTATGACTATATGGGGACCTTTGTGGATAATCCTTATTGCCCTGCGTGCGACCTTTGCTATTACATGGGGCTTTATCCTGCCTTTTGTGATAGCCGCCAATCTTGCCATAGGCATTATAAGAATAGTTGGAAATGTTATTATTGTCAGCGTCCGTGGTGCTGCTGCCGATGCAAAAAGGCACAGCCTCTCGCAAAAGCTTGACAAAACGACCTTTTCTATTTATCCTGAGGGCGGATATTTCAGAGTAGAACAGGATCAGGACAATGGTCAGGGCGTATATGTGAAAAATTATTGGAACGCTGTTGCGGCAAAGGCATTGTTTGAAAGCGAAGCCGGAAATAAGTCTTTCAGCAAGGAGGATTCTGAGGAGAATATTCTTCGTGGAGATATAAAAGAGAAGAAGTTTTATGAAACATATCGTTTGCTCAGCCGTATAAAGGGTCTTTTTAATAATGATATCAAGAGTAAAAAAGCAATTATCACCGCTTCATTAAAGAATAAAGAGGGCGGCTATGAATACAGATTTATTGCTGAACCGGAATTATATCATGTTTATATGGTGGGTGATGAAAAGGCAGAAAACCTTAGCCATAAAGATCTGAAAATAGATTTTAATGCCGCAATGCTTCTTGACTTGCTTGATTTTGACCGAAAGGGTCAAAGATATGATCATAATGATTTTCTTAATTTGTATTACGCTGATAGTGATGAATTTACGGCTAAGCTTATGAATTATAATCATAAGCTGATAGCAAAGTTTGGCAGAAACAGATATGACGAGTATTTTGAACAGCACAAACAGCAGATAATCGAACACCGCCGATATAAAAAGCTTTCGGCTGTGGGAGAGGACGATGAGTGAGATAATTAAATATTTGATATAATAATAAGCCTCCCATGGAAATTGTTTCTGTGGGAGGCTGGTTATTTAATCATTATTGATATAGAAATTCACCGCTAGGATCAGATCTGGAATAAAGAAGTTTTACATTGCTGAGATAGTCATAGTATTGTTTTTCTGTTATCTTTTTGCCGTTATTATATGCTCTGTCTATATGTACAACTTTAGACTCATCTCTATGTTGTAATTTTTCTAGTATTGGAGGTCTATTGCCCCGTTCATCTTCTTCATAGGCCTCATCTGCAGCGCAATAGTCATAAAATCTAGCCACTGCACAGCCAAAAGCACCATAATAAAAGTGTATTCCGCCTCTATTATAGTCATATACAATGTAATCACTAGGCTCTGAGGAGTACAGATCATAATAATCGTTTTTGGTATTATATATTCGGCAACTGTAAATATTACTATATTCATATTCGATTGGAGTTTCATCATAAATCTCCACTAACTCGTCCTCACCGTCATTATCCACGTCAAGAACAACATAGTCAAGATAGCCACTGCCGATAGGTGCGCTCAGTGGGTCGCCGTCCTCTTTTCCACATACTTCACAAGTCTTAGGCGTAGAGAAAGTTGCATCTTTCCACTTGTGTCCTGCCGACTTGCCCTCTTTCTTCCCACAGACCTTACAGGTCTGTGGTTTTGTGCAGGTCGCCTTTTTCCACTTGTGACCTGCGGCTTTGCCCTTTGTTTTTCCGCAGAACACGCAAGTTTCAGGCTCAGTGCAGGTGGCAGGGGTGTAGGTGTGGTGTTCGTCATTGAAGTGTATGCCATCGCTGTCCTCTTTTACATCAAAGCTTGAGGGGTCAGTTTCGTAATAGTCGCCGTAAATATCGTTTATCCTGAATGTGTACCAGTATTTGCCCTTTGGGAGCATTGCAAACGTCAGCGATTTACTGCCGTCAAAGGTGTATTTTTTGCCCACATTCATGTTCTTTTCGTTAGTGTAGATATTCTTTACATAATGCACAGGCTTTATCACATCGCCATTTGCAAGCGAAACGCTTCTTGCAGACATTCCGCTCTCAGAGGAGTCCTCGCAGGTGTCAAGTATTGTCACCTCGCCTGTTTTTCGGTCATGCATAAATCTCAGATTTGTGAGCTTGTCATTTAGCATGATAGGTGAGTAGTAAAAATCAACATCGTCACCCTTGCTAAGAAGATATACGCTAAGCACCTGTCCGTCAGGAAGCGAAAACCACTTGCCATCAAAACTGTTTTTTACAACGCCTGTTTTAAGGTCAGCGTCAACGTTGCCTGTGTCGCCAAGCTCAAAAATGTTCTTGTGATCGTCAAGCCAATAGTAAACGGAAGCTTCAACATACATAACATTGCCGAGTGCGTCAGGACTTAAAGTGAAAGTGTAGTTGCCTGACGAATCAAGCGCAGGCTCTGAGGAAAATGTGACAACACTGCTGTGTCCGCTTATGCTGTAATCGCTCGGGAAGTTAAGATCTATGTCTGACGGAGTATAGTTTGTCAGATTTTCCGGTTTGCTCCAAGTATTCGTTTTTCGGTTAGATACTGATGTAGTTGAAAGTCTGGCGTGAAGCATAGTATCGACTACGTTGTAAACCAAAGTGAAATAGTTATCACTTATGCAAACATCACTTAAAATGCGAAACTCCTGATCGTAATTATAAATATTAATTCCAACAGGGAAATAGATAGAAAGTCCGCTTGCGTCTGAGTGTTGAAAGCCGTTCTTTTTGTAGACCACACAATCAGATAAGGCGCTTAAAACGTCATTTGATACAGAGGATAGGTCTTTATTTGCTTTTACAAGTCCTCCAACGTCGATAGAATTGGTATAAATTCCTCTTTTGGCTTCGTATGTACTAAACCTATCGCCAAACCAAGAGTTTAGATAAAAATTATAGTAAGCAGCTTGGTCGCTTGTTACCTGCTCAATGTCTTTTGAAAAAATATCAAAGCCTTTAAGGAATGTGTCCATTTTTGAAAGGTCAATAACTGAAATGGTGGCACTAGGTGCGGAAGATAGACTGCAAGAATTATAAAAACTGTCGCATATCTCTTTTCCAAGCTCTGCGCCGTTGGCTTTTGGAGTGCTTGCGAGATAGTCGCCTATCGCCTTGTAGTCCCAGCCTGTTCCAGGCTCAGTTTCCTGTGAAGCGACCATGTATTTTGCATGAGTTGACAAAATCGCAGCTGTTTCGCTGGTTGCCATAAGGCATGCGTCAAAGCCGATAAATTCAAACGGCTCTGTCATTTTGTCATAAACGCCATATAGTGCGTTGTCAAGCTCTTTTATGTAGAGAGAGTCAAAATAGTAATTTTCATCATTGCAAACGCCATTTATACTTCCACTGCCGTGGTCCCATAGAATAAGACCCATGTTGCCTGCGGGGTAATTTGATATGCCCCAATCGAGAAAATCAGAAAGCGTACTGCTTTCGCCCATGTTAGCCTTCGGCAGTTGGCCTATAAGATTTAGCTTGCCACCGCTTATTTCATAGCGCTGTATATAGTCACTTGAAATGCCGCTTACCCATTGTGAAGCGCCGCCTGTTTCGATTACGAATTTCACTTTGTCACTTGACGAGGCGCTGAGCATTTCTGCAATATCCTTTGACGCTGCGCCAATAGTAGATTCCAAATCTGAGCCGCACATATACACAAATACAGTCCATGTGCCTTCTTCGCCCATTGGTGAGTTACTCTCTCTAGTGGGGCGGTTTATTGCAAGCGTGCTTGCGGAAAAGTCATAGCTTTGCCCTGTCACTGTTTGGATACTCTTGTCTGTCTTTTTACAGCCTGAAAACGATAAACATACTGCCACTGCTGTAAGCAGCGTTATCAGTGCTTTAAACTTCATTTATACTCCTCCCTTAGAATATGGTATACACTTATTATAGCACTTTAGTTTTCATTTGTCCTAAGCTGGCTGCTTAGTATTCGGGCTTTTTGCAATATTTTTTTATTTTAACAAAACAGCTGACATGCTTTGCTTTCCGTACACCAAATCACCTACCGCTTGTGCAACTTTTTTGCCGTTTGTGCAAATATTATTGACTTTTTGTTAAAAATCATAGATAATTATTATAAATATTTATGCTGTTAATTAGAGATGCTTATTAAACAATGAAAATGAGAATAATAGAAAACTCAGCGAAAGTGCTTGTGCAGACGATGAGCTATGATACTGAAACAGTTGAGTGAGCAATGGTGGACACTATGGCGGCTGTCATAATGTCAGATGAAGAGAGGTGAAATATGGATAAAAAGGTAAAAGCTTTTTTTGCAGCTATGGGAATTGCCACGGCGTTGTTAGTGTCTGTTCCTGCATCTGCGGATAATTCTGACTCAAAAGTGCAGGTGAGCATCGACATCACTTGGGACTCTTTGGAGTTTACCTATACAGACGGACAGTGGGATCCTGTTACCCACTCATATAAAGGCGGCGGTTGGTCTGACAGCGGCGGAAATTTTACTTTGACAAACACAGGGAATGTGGGTGTTATGGCGGATTTTTCATACAAACAAGCAGAGGGCATGGACGAGATAAAAGGCTATTTTTCAAGCAGTGAGCTAATAGTGCCTATCTCAGAAAGTAAGAATTGTAAGTTGAGCCTGTCAGGTAAACCAACAGAGCATTTTGAAAGCAAGACTATCGGCACTGTTACAGTGAATGTCACTACTGATGATTCGGGAGATGCAGGCGACAGTACGATAACAGGCTGGTATAAGGATGAGGAAACCGGCGATTGGTACTATTATGATAAGAACGGCAAATTGGTCACAGGTTGGTTTAAGGACGGCGGAAGTGAATGGTATTATGCCGATGAAGACGGCAAGCTTGTCAGAGGTTGGTTTAAAGACGGTGGAAATGATGGGCGTTATTCTGGTGATGACGGAAAATTGCACTCAGATTGGCTCAAAGTTAATGACAATTGGTACTATTTTGACTGAGACGGTTCAATAGCAAAGAACACCACTATTGACGGACGGTATATTGGACTTGACGGCAGGTGGGACGGGATAGGCGAAACACCAAATATGTAAGTAAAAAAATCAATTATAAAAAAGGAGAACTCACTCATGAAAAAGACAATTTCTATCACAATGGCATTTGCACTTGTGGCAACACTCAGCACGGCGGCGTTTGCAGCGGCGGCTGATGACGCTGACATCAAAAAGGATATCGGCGTAAATGCAAAGTATGTTGAGGATATCAAGACTTCAAAAACTATCAGTGCCGACGTTGTGTGGGGCGAAATGGAGTTCACATACAGCGTGAACGGAACAAAGACTTGGAACGCTAAAACCCACGAATATGACATTGATACCAAGTGCGAATGGTCTGCAAAGGGCAATGATATAAGCGTTACAAACCATTCCAATGCGGCAATCGACGTTGATTTTACATACCAGCCTCTTGATGAATACAGCGTTGTAAAAGGCACATTCACAAATGACGGATTTACCATACCCACAGCCGAGGGCAAGGCTGTTAATGATGAAAGCCTTACAGTAAGCACGGCTCTTACCCTAAGCGGCGAGCTTTCATCAGATGTTACCGCTCTTACAAAAGTAGGAAACGTAGCGGTAAATATTGCAGAAGCTTCGGAAAATGCAGATACAGATGTGAAAACAGTTTCATCATATAACGACCTTGTTAGCGCAGTGGCAGCAGGCGGAAAGATAAAGCTTGATGACGATATCACACTGAAAAGCCGCATAAACTGCAAAAAGAACACTGTTATCGAACTCGACCTTAACGGTCACACTATCACAGGACAGATAATGAACAATGGCGCAGATTGTACTATCAAAAACGGCACTCTTAACGGCGACGAAGGTCCGATAATGGTGCAGGGCGGCACAACAAATCTTATAGGCTGTAAGATATCCACAAAATATACTCCTGTTTATGTTTCGAGGGGTACTGCAAATATAACTGACTGCACTCTTACAAATGAAGATGCGAATAAAAGCGTAGTTATCAATAATACAGGTACAGTAAATATCAGCGGTACTACAAATATTTCAAGTACGATCTACAAAAATCCAAACAGCAAATATCTGCCTCACGTTCTTGCAGGCACATATAATTTTGACCCGACTGACTTTGTTGACAGCGAGAAGTTTACTATAACTCAGAGCGGTGGAAACTGGATAGTTGCGGAAAAATCGCAGAGAAGATAATAAGTTTTGACGATTCAGGGGTCTCATGATGAATAAGCAAAAAAGATGACGGCAAATTGATAGTATCTGTGCTGGCGGTTTGCTTTGCGGTGACGCTGCTTGTTATGATATATGCACTTTGCAGACCGCAGACAAAGCCCAAAGCAGAGTTTGTTCCACCCCCTTTTGAAAGCGAAGCACAGCAGGGCGTGCCTGATGTTCCGGAGGAGCTTGGCTACAGTTCTCCTGACAGGGACGATATGAGCTATGATTTCGCAGTGTGCGGAAAAAGGCTGGGATAGTATGAAGCCTGAAGAAAAATACGAACATATTTTCAAATGCATTTCCGAGATATGCTTTGATTATTTTCTGTCAACAAAGACGCAGGAACTTCTCAAGGTAAATATCAATAATACATTTTCACAGCTTATTGACGAAGTTGTCGAAGAAAGAAATCAAGAAATTCACGAGAGGTTCAAGGAAAAGGCTGAAAAATATATTTCAGAGTAATAGCTTTTTGACAAAACGAGCGTATACCGATTTGGTGTACGCTCATTTTGATTATACCGTGGTCATTATTATGGTACTATAAGTGCCGTTTATTGGATTATAAATAGTTTAATATGTGACAAATAACGTACTAGACGTAACGGTAAAAGCGTGTTATACTATAAATATAGAGAAGATGAGTATGAAAGGAGTGGGCAATATGGAAAGTGATCGTGTTCAGGGTAGCTTTTTGGGAATGTCTTTTAATCACCAGATGTCCTGGATAGATGAAACTGTCTCACATATAGTCACACATAATTTACGACCAAAGATAAGGGAAGAAGGTAGAGAATCCTATGGTCAAAAGGGCTACACACATGCTTTGAAAAGAATATTTGAAGTAATAAAGAGCGACCCAAAGAATATAACGAACCTAGATGAGATTGTAAAGGCGGAAAGGAAGTTGAAGGACTATCTATATGACGGGAAGTTTTCAGATGATGAAATGCTAAGCTGTTGGGGTAAATACACAGAAAATTATATGAATGAGTTGTAGGATATGCGATTATAAGAGGAGAGGTTATTTTTATGTCAAAGAAGAAGTTGAATATTCCATTTTCGGAGTTTATAAATTTAAAGGAGAAAAAGCCAGAGGATATGACAGGCTGTGTCGTGCTATATAAGAATGGCAGCTTAGACGTAGCAACTTGGTATTCGCATGCCTACAACCCAGATGATGAGCCAGGGTATTTCAAACAGGGGTGTTTCTATATGGGTAAAGAAAATATAGTGGCGTGGCTTTCGATAAATGATTATGTTATTGACATGAATGATTCAGACTGATAATGGGGGAGATATGATGTACTTTTATCAAGTGCTCCAAAGCTGCGATGAATTTAAGGTTGTCAGCGAATTTTTAGCGATGATCAAAAGCTCTGAAAAATGCTCTGCCAATCAGAGGATAAGAGAGACTATAAAGGCGTTGCCTCAGATAACTCCCAACAAATCGGACAATGAAGTTTTATATATTGAGGAGCTTAAAGAAGCACAGGAAGAGGGCGAAAATTTTTATAATGTTTATCTGCTCGATAGATCAAATAACGAAACTTACAGCATAGAGGCGGTTCCTTGGGCTGATGTTTTAGGGTATACAGTTGATAAAGCAAGCATTGCAAAGTATGGTGATGTTAAATTCACAGCGTTGGTTTTATATGAGATGACGTATTTTGGCTTTTCTGAGAAACAGATACAGAATACTATCAAAGCTTTTAATGATGAGGAGGCACTCTATCTAAAAACCGGCAAATACCATTAGAACCATATGATTATGAATAGTGATATGAAAGGTGGATATGAAATTGGCAAACGTAAAAAATCAAGAATATACAAAGAAAATGTTCAAAGACATAGCGATCTTTACGCTTGCCGAACCTGGTGCTATGGGGATGGGCAACCTTATGGAATTTATTACAGCGGAAGGAAAGGAGTTCTCACTTTTCTTTTCTGAAGAAATGCCATATTCAAAGGTTAAGGGGTATTTTCCTGCATTAGATGATTGCTATTGGAATGGTCCTTAATCAGATGAATCCTGCAGAACTGAGTTCGTGTTCTACTTCAGCAAGGACGAAAGGAACTTCAAGCACACAAAGCCTCCGAAAAATTATATGCACCTATATGAAGGCTTTGGAAACCACATATGTATACGTAAAGATTATTATCCTGTGGTCGAGCCGATCATAAGAGATCTTATAGAAAAGAATGAGCTTGTAAATTTGTATAAAAGAACTGAAAAAAATAATAAACGCAATAAAAAATCTAACGGCTGAAAAGAAAAAAGGAAATATAAAATGCGATTAGAAGAATTTTTAGACTGCTTTGACATTAATTGTATAGTAGAGATAACGTGTGAAAATGAACCTGTTAGGAGATGCAGAGTGTCGGCTGCACTATCTGACGACAGATACCCGGCGGTGGACTATGTGGTCTTGCCCGGCAGTGTTACATTTAAGGATGATGTCGTACATATACCAGTGATTTGGAAATTGACCTGAGGGACGTTCAGAAAGTGTATAAATACTTATTTCGCTGAACACGAAGAAAATGGAGCAGTATAATGACCAAAAGTAGGTGGATTTTTTGTCAGAATCGTCGAATATTTTAGCACCCAAAAAATTTTATACGTCAGACCTGCATATCGGACACAAGAACATAATAGGTTTTGATCACAGACCGTTCAGTTCGCTTGATGAAATGACGGAAAAGATAATTGCTAATTGGAACAAGACTTTTTCCTGCGCACTGCAAATAATCTTGTCCTCGTTGAAGTGAAATCTAAAAATGGAAAAATGAAATCAATGAAAACACTTATATCCTCCGATAAATATGATGATATAAGTTTTGGTATAAAGTTAAAGCATGGAAATATTGGGCATGACAGTGATGGCTATACCTTCCCATATTCTTGTTCTTTTCTCGTTAAGTCTTTTCTTAAGCAAAGATTTTAATTTATCACAAGCAAAGTTGAAATAGCTTAAACTCCACAACAGTTGACAAACTGCAAAAATATGATATAATTTTCAGGTAATAATTTAAGGGCAATGACACTCTGTGTAATTTGATGCTCTCGGCTGATTTTTTTCATACAAATGAGAAGGTTAGGCAGCTTTTTTCACGTTGCAATGAACGGCATGGCGGCAAGGGACAAGATGTTCGCTATACTTGACGAGCCGACAAGCAATCATGACAGCCTTAACGAAGCGGTGATATTCAAAGTGCTTCGTGACGAGGGCGCAGGCAGAACAGTGGCAGTGGTTTGGGTGTGCCATGTGGTATATTTTGTTTTTGGCGTTAAGACTATCCGCGAGGAAGAATAATATGTAGCGGTACTCTCAGTGGGAGTGCCGCTTTTTGATATATCTTTAATAATTATTAACAAAATATCACAAAATTACTCTATAAATAGTTGTATTATTAAATCATATAATTATGACGGTAGAAAATGCCGTTAAAAATAACGGAGGAAAGAATATGTCATACAACGAATTTTTACCAAGCTACTCTATTGGCGACGACTGCTACAAAGAAATACCCTATGTTACCCGACGTTATGGAAAAACCGCTGTTGTTATCGGCGGCAAGACCGCTATGGAAAAGGCTAAGCCTGAACTGCTTGCGGCTCTCAAAGGCTCTGACCTTGAGATAACCGACTTCATATGGTATGGCGGCGACTCAAATTATGAGAATATTGAAATGCTTAAAGCTATGCCGGAAGTGCAAAATGCAGATATGGTCTTTGGTGTTGGCGGCGGACGTGCCGTTGATACTGTAAAGACCCTTTGCGACAGAATTGATAAGCCGTTTTTCACTTTCCCGACCCTTGCTTCAAACTGCGCTTCCTGCACGGCAATATCTGTTATCTACAACGCTGACGGCACTTTCAAGGAATATGCTTACCTCAAAGCACCTGCACTCCATACTTTCATCAACACAAAAATAATCGCAGAATCACCTGAAAAGCTTTTCTGGGCTGGTATCGGTGACGCTCTCAGCAAAGAGTACGAGGTGGTCTTTGCCTGCCGTGATAAGGATATGACCCATACGCCTTTGCTTGGTAGAGTTCTTGCAGAGGCATGCACAAAACCGCTTGTATCCTACGGAAAAAAAGCACTTGAGGATTGCAGAAATAACGTTTCTTCAAAGAATATCGAGCAGATAGCTCTTGATATCATCATTACAACAGGTCTTGTTTCAAATTTTACTGTTCATCAGAACAACCCCGATCCAAAGGACGATTACTATTATAATTCATCTCTTGCCCACTGCGTTTACTATGGCGCTTCGCTGTTTCAAAAGTGCGAGCATGACCACCTCCACGGAGAGATAGTTTCATTCGGCGTGCTTTGCCTGCTTACATATGACGAGCAGTATGAAGAACGTCAGCACATTTTTGAGTTCAACCGCAGTATAGGTCTGCCATGCACATTAGGAGAGATAGCTCTGACAGAAGAAGATGTCCCAGCCATTGCACATAAGGCGGAAAGCGTTGTTGAGTGGACTTATGTTCCTGGTGAGCCTTCGGAAGAAAAGTTTATTAAGGCGATACTTGATACCGATAAGGCAGGAAAGGAATTTCTTGCAAAGGCATAATAACAAAGAACAACAGCATATATAAATGGTGACTGAGCTGTATGGCTTTGTTATAAATAATAAAAATAGGAGAGTGCTTTTTGAACAAGTACAACACAATGGAGATTGCAGCGTAAACGGGAGGTTAACGGCGATCTTTAAAACCTCCCCGGCTGTCTTGAACATTATGTGCTTAGTCAGCTTAGAAATGACGCTGATTTTGTGCCGAAGCTTGACTTTGTGATGTTGCTTGACGGGCAAATTTTCTAAACGATAAAAAGCAAGGCTCTCTGCCATATAAACGGCGGAGAGCCTTTGTTTTATTTTTTTATCAAAGCCAACTGCCTGTCCACCCTCTCCTTGATTTTCCTGCGAAAATCATATGGCGAAAGCACCTCTACCACAGGTCCGAATGACAATAAACGTATTATTATCTCATTTTCATTCTGCTCATCATATTTAATAGAAACCATACATTCGCCGCTGTCCTCATCAAAGACCGACTCTTTTTCAAGCTCTGCAAATTCAAGCATAAAACGATTTACCGCATTTCGTTCGTTGAGTATCTTTATTTTTGCCAGCTTTTTCTTGCCTGTGACAGCTAAAAAGATCTCAGGCGTTATATCCGTCAGCTTAGTTAGCGTGACCTGCGACAGGTTTATAATTCCGCTGTCAACCATTCTGCGTTTTTGGTATCGGTTCACATATACCCTGAACTTGTTGTTTTTGGCAGAGTATTCGATTTTTGTGGGCAGAAAATAGTGTGTGATGCGGTTGTCTTTTCTTGTCTGAAAGCTTATTCTGATAAGCTTTTTGCCATGGATAGCCGAGAGTATATCCCGAAAATGCTGTATGTATTGTGGGTCATGAAAATCATCGCCGTCAGAATATTGGTCAAAGCAGGTCAAAAAGTTTCTCTGATATAGTTTTTTTGCACCAAGCAGTTCCGCCAACTGCGACTTTTGCTCAGTGTCAAGAAACAGACCGCTTCTCGGGTCGCTTAACACCGCACAAAGCCACGCTTTTTCAAGTGCCGTCAGCGGGATATGAGGCTCTTTTTTCAGGATAGACTTGTATACGCTGTTCTCTTTTTTCAGCAGACCATATCCGCCCTCGCCTGTGAGCTTAGGTTCGAGGAAAAGAACGCTTTCAGAAAAGCCGTTTTGTCTGATGATATCTGTTATCTCAGCCTTTGTGACAGTGTGTCTTTTCAGAATTTTCTCCGTTATGCTGTAATAGGTGCTGTATATTTCCGAAAAAAGTTTCATTCGTAAGCACCTCCGTATATTTCATAAAGCCTTGTGATATCCGAATCAAATTTATCCTGCAATTCCTCATTTGTTGTTTCAAATGCCACTATCCTGCCAATGAACGTTTTTATCCATGGGAAAGCTTCGTTTGCGTCAAAAAGGTCAATGTCAAAGGCATAAAGCCCGTCGGATTTCTTTGTTACAGTACCGCTTCTTTTTTCACGTTCCAAACGCTTCACAACATACATTTCTTTCGTTTCGTCTACCGCTATTTCCATGTGAATATGCTCTTTTTGTCCGTATCTGCGTGAATTTCCGAAGCTCGTTCCCCATAAAAATCTGCGGTTGTCCTCATAATATCTGTAATATGTATCATAATCAGCTACCACATCAAGGGGAGTCACTTTCACTATGGAATCCACCCTTACAGACATCAAACGTTTCTGCTTTGTGAAATACATGATAAGATAATTTCTTCCTGTCTGCACCGAGCAATGTATCTTCAGCACAACGGCTGTTATCTCGTGCTTTTTGTCGTTCTTTCGGCTTACGCAGGATAGCAGAACAGCCTTTTTCTGCTCCATTGCCCCCATGATATCAATGAGTATCTCATCATCAAGAGTATGCACCATGTAAGCGTGCTTACGCACAAAAATATTATTTTTCGCACCCAGCTTATCCATGATAAAGCTGCCCACCACGCCAAAAGGATTTTCCTCAGAGAAGAATTTTATCATATCCCCCAAGCCCTTATACTTGCTTACAATATCATCTGCATAACAACCGGTTTTGGTGTATAGGATATTTCTTCCGCTTTTGACCTCCGACACCAAGCCCTCTTTTACGTATTCCTTTAGCTTGATACGGATTATCTGCACGTCTATTATCATGCCGTAGTTTGCAGAAATATAGTCTGCTATCTCCGACACTGACATGGCGTTATCTTCAAGAGCGTCCATTAAAATAAAGTGCAGACGGATATCATTGTCCGTAAAGGTCTTTGAACGATAGCACTGATACAGTGGGTTTTGAAAAATGTTCCCCGAATCCACCTGCACAGATACTTTCTTTTTGTGACCATCCAAAGAGGTGTGAACGTGGTCTGAAAGCCAGCTTTCTATCCTGCGCTTTTCGTTGTCATAGGTGCGCTTGCTTTTTGCGTCAAAGCTTTCTCTTGTGTGAAATCCAAAGATATAGAAATCACGCACATATTCTCTTATCTTCTCAAAATTTTTTATAAGTTCAGAATATACCGCCATTCAGAACACCTCCTTTGATAACATTATACCAAATCTATACTTCCATTGCAATACATAACAAAACCTCGCACCTTTTTTTATATGATTATTTTGTATCTATCTGCTATAATACATACAACAGCAAAAGCAGGAGGTACACAAAATGTTTGAATATTATGATAAAGATAAAATGCTAGTACCGATCAAGATATGGACAGAGTCTATAGACGATATCGAAGAAAGCTGTCTTGAGCAGGCGATAAACCTTGCAAATCTTCCATTTGCCCATGACCATATCGCATTGATGCCTGATACTCATACAGGAAAGGGAATGCCTATAGGCGGCGTGATAGCCTGCAAAAATACGGTGATCCCAAATGCAGTTGGCGTTGACATAGGCTGTGGAATGGCATTCGTGCAGACAGATATCCCTGTGAGCATTCTTCGTGACACTGTAACAGGGAGCGGCGAGCTTATAAAGGTGATAGTAGGAAATATACTCCGCACTATCCCAGTGGGCTTTAGTCACTACGGCAAGCCGCAGACTTCTGCCGTGCTTGATAAGGCGCAAAGCGAGATAGAAAGATACAATGCTGACAGCGAATTGCTGAAATTTATCGAGCAGGGATATTATTCCGTTGGCTCGCTTGGCGGAGGAAACCATTTTATCGAGATACAGGAAGACGAAAATGGCATGGCTTGTATAATGCTCCATTCGGGAAGCCGAATGTTCGGCAACATGATAGGGCAGTATTTCAACAAGATAGCCCATGAGATGAATGACAAGTATTTTTCAACTGTTCCCTCAGAGTATAATTTGCCGTTTCTCCCTGTGGATACAGACGAGGGTCAGAGATATCTCAACTGGATGAAACTTGCAATGGACTTTGCTTTTGAAAACAGAGAGGTAATGCTTGGAAAGGTGAAGCATATTTTCACAGAGCAGGTTGAGAAGTATACGGGTATCACACCGAACTATAGTGACGAGATAAACTGTCACCATAACTATGCCGCACTGGAAAATCACTACGGTGAGAACGTGTGGGTACACAGAAAAGGCGCTATCCATGCGGCAGAGGGCGAAGTCGCTATAATCCCGGGATCTATGGGCTCAAACAGCTATATAGTCAGGGGCATGGGCAAGGCTGAAAGCTTTTTGACTTCTTCTCATGGTGCAGGCAGAAACTATTCACGCACAGGCGCAAAGGAGAAATTCTCCGTTGAGTCTGTTATGGTAGACCTGAGGCAAAGAAACGTGGTGCTTGGAAAGACCAGTAAGAAAGACGTGGCTGAGGAGTGCCGCTTTGCTTACAAGGATATAGATGTTGTTATGAAAAATCAAAGTGACCTGACCACGCCTATAAAGAAACTTTTCACAGTGGGCGTTGTCAAAGGATAGGAGGTAATTTATATGAAACTTGCAACTGCATTGGCAGAGCGTTCTGATATCCAGAACAGAATAAACACGATCTCAGTCAGACTTGACAATAACGCAAAGGTGCAGGAGGGCGATGTTCCTGCGGAAGACCCAAAGGCTCTTATGGAGGAGCTTGACAGGCTGATAGTCCGTCTTGAAGATCTGGTGGCGAGGATAAATCTTACCAACAGCGGAACAGTATATGAGGGCAAGACTATCACAGAGCTTCTTGCTCACAGGGATTGCCTGAAAAAGAAGGTAAGGGTATTGCGGGATTTTCTGAATACCGCAAGCGACCGTGTCACAAGAATGACAAGAACAGAGATAAAAATAGTCAGCACTGTGCCTGTGACAGAGATACAGAAAACGGTTGACGGTCTTTCAAAAGAACTGAGAAATGTGGACGAGAAAATTCAGGAGCTGAACTGGACAACAGAGCTGGTGTGATGAAATGGGTGGGATATCTACAGGGTGGATGTATCTCTATCAGCAGAGAATGTGCTGATTATGGGCAGAAACTTCGGGCAGGTTTCAGAGGTTCAAGTCCTCATTTGACAACGCATTGCCAGCAATGTAACATGCGTATCGTAACAAATTCTTATTACCACCTTGCATCAACTGTAGATAGGGTAGGGATATGAAAATCGGCATGACCTTGATTTGGTCGTGCCGATTTTTTTTATGCAATGTAATCAGAATTTTTCGTGAAATGTGCAAATGCTCAAATTATTCCCTCATAAAATGTGTGAAATCAAAAATTATTCACTCATAAAATGTGCAGAGAGTGCCGCAATCGCCTATTTTACGCCACTTTACTCCTCGTGTGCAAGAAGCCTTTTATAGCTGCGGTCAATGCCGATAGCACCAAGGGGTGCTGTGATAAGGATCGCAAGCACAGCCACAGAAAGCACTATCTTTCCGCAGGGCAGACCAAGGGACATTGGCACTGAGCCGATAGCCGCCTGAACTGTCGCCTTTGGCATATATGCCGTTACACAGAAAAGCTTTTCTTTAAGGGTGAGCTTCGTGCCGAGAAGACATATCCATACGCCCACGGCTCTGAAAATAAGCGCTCCGAAAATAAGAAGCACAGCCGCCACACCTGCCGTAAGGGTGTAGCGTATGTCCACTGCCGCACCAACAAGGACAAAAAGCACAGCCTCAGCGGCTATCCAAAGCTTGCCGAACTTTTCTGAAAGCCTTGCAGACACGCTTTTGTCAGCCTTTATTTTTATCACGCAAGCCATTGCCACAACTGCAAGAAGTCCCGATACAGCCATATAAGGCTTCAAAAATGTTTCCACTGACATGAGCAGGAACGCCAAGCCCAAGATAGCGATGACCTTTGTGCTGTTTCTTATTTTGTTACCTTTGCGGTAGGATATCTCAAAAATATAGAAAAGCACAAACCCTGACAGCGAGCCGAGAAGCACTCCGAGGATTATTGACACAGGGATATTGAGAAGATCCGTCGCCCTTGCAGAGCCGCCCTGCGCCATTGTTACGAATGTGGAGAACAGCACGATAACGAAAATATCATCGCAGGAAGCTCCCGCAAGTATCATTTGCGGTATGCTTTTTTCAGTGCCGTATTTTTCTTCCATAAGCTTCACCATTCTCGGCACTACCACCGCAGGGGATACCGCACCAAGCACAGCACCCATAACAGCGGCTTCCGTGTGGTTTATCCCAAGAAGCAGCGGAGCAAGGATAAAATATCCCAGTATCTCAAAGCTTGCAGGCAGAAATGACATCATGACCGCAGGTCTGCCCACCTTTTTCAGGTCAGACAAATTGAGTGACAGCCCTGCTTTGATAAGGATAATGATAAGGGCTATCTGCCGAAGCTCTGAGGATATGCCAAGTATCTTAGGATCCAGCAGATCAAGAACGTAAGTGCCTGTGAGAATGCCCGTTGCAAGCATACCGATTATCCTCGGCAGACCGATAGCCTGAAAAATGGCGGCGGCTGACAGCCCCACAAGAAAGATCACAGCCAGTGAAAACAACATAAATATACCTCCCAAAATCAAAAAAGCTGACAACTCCTGCGTAAAAACAGAAGTCATCAGCTTAATAAGCGGTTTAGGTTTCCCAGGGGAGAACATCATTCCCCGATATGAGATTTTACTATTGTATTTTACCACATTGCCGTGATAATGTCAAGTGCTTAACAGGTCTGCGGTTGGGCTTTTTTCATTTTTGTGGTCTGGCGCTGAGCCATAACAAGCTTGTAGTATACGCCTTTTTTCTGCATAAGTTCAGCGTGAGTGCCAAACTCTGCAAGTCTGCCCTTGTCAAGGACGATAAGCCTGTCGGCGTTGCTGAGGGTGGAAAGTCTGTGAGCAATGGCCAAAGGCGTTGCCCTCATCAGCCACAAGGAGAAGATCGACACGGATACTCATACGGGGGAATTTATGCTCACCGTGTTCGCCGCACTCTCTCAGCTTGAAAGAGAACAACTCAAACAGCGACAGCGTGAAGGCATCGAGCTCGCCAAAGCACAGGGCAAGTACACTGGGCAAAAGCCTATCCCAACCGACTGGTCGAGGTTCGGGCAGCTCTATGGGGAATGGAAAGCCAAGCATATCACAGGGCGAGAATTTATGCGGAGAATGGAAATGTCGGCAAATACTTTCTACCGCCGTGTGCGTGAGTATAAACTCCGTCACGGTATCACTGAGCAGACCTCAGCTTGATCGTCTGGCAAACGGAAAAGCCCCACAGTGCCGTTCGTCGCTGTGGAGCGAAAAACTAACCGATGAAAAAAGCGTCCTCTCTGAAAGCTCAGAGAGAACGCATACAGTTAGTATGTGCCTTTTGGGTATCTGCCTGTTCTGGAACGCTCCATAATTCCGATAACGACTTGTGCAGAACGGATTATGGGTGCGCCAGCAGGCTATAATTATATGGCCAAAAGAAGACTATTCATTTTAATACTCTTGTCCACCGTTTCATACATGGATATTCTTTATAATAATTGATAACCCTTAATGCCTGCCTAGCAATTAGTAATGATTCTTTGCAATTATTGCAACATGGGACATGGGAAATAAGGGCGTATCCTTTTGTATATGTGCTACTATTGATTAAGTGGTATGGTTTTTTAAATCCATTTGAGCATAATCGCCTTTCATATTCATCAATATTCTGTTCGCCAATCTCTTTGATTTTCCTTCTACAACATTTCGGGTAGCCAAGTAACGTTCCTAGCAAATCCGAATGTTTCCACATTGAATCATCAACAATTTGTGTGATTTTTGCCGATATAAATAACCTAGAAATATACATATAGCCTGATGAACTAATTATATATTTGTAACCATTTGTTCGACACCATTTTTTCATATTGTTATAAGCAGTCACATGATTTTTTCCCAGCCGAACATTAGGTTTTAGATGAATTAGGAATAACAGCATATCAATGTAGTCATTATTTTTAAGATTATCAGGTAATGAGTTAAATGAATCTATATCAAAATTCGTTTTATTATTTCTCATGTTTCTTATCCCACCCAAAATGACAAAGTAACTCCTGAACATTTATTGTTGAATTACTTAATTCATTTAATAGAAATCGCAATCCGTCTTTCCAATACTCCGAGGGATAGAAAGATGGCGAAACACCTATTAAAACATACTTAATCGGAATAATGCTATTGATTTTTTTTAAGTAGGTTGCTATTTCCCTCATTCTATTTTTTTGCTCGCTTAAAGAGTAATCATTTCCGATACGATCTTGTTTCCAACTTGTAGAGCCGTTATATCTATTGTTAAAATAGTCCATATCAATATGAAGTATGCATTGTTCCTCACCCGATAAACCATACATAATATCACTGATTGATGAAGTTAAGAAATAAGAAGAATCATTTATTTCATCATTAAACTCAATTCCTATTCTATTAAAATTCGGAATAATATCATCAGAAAAAGTCCGCTTTGCAATTCCAGCTCTAAAATAACTTGCATTTCTCTTTAAGTGATAAATGTTAAAACTTTGCAGTGAGTATACCATGGTTGTAAGCATACTACCTATTGTGATTGCCCCCGTATCTATTGCTTGTTTGAGAAAATGTATATTTAATGTACTGGAAGTTTGATTGGTTAATATGTTTCTGAATTCTCCTGAATCAAACGAGATGAACGGTTGCATTAAATCTGAATGATCGTCAATATGAATTATCGCTGTTCTTTGTGGGATACTATCCGCTTCTGCAATTACTCGCCAGCCATACGGTAGCCAATTCTCAGATAAGCAAATACAAGAATTGTTAGTTATGTAGCAATAGTCGGTTATTTCATTTGCTTCAATACCAAGTTGGTGTAATCCTTCGGATAGATCTTCACAATAATTGAAATCTGATTTGCTCAAACATAGATTGTAAGAGGATTGATTTTCTTTAATCTCAATATCAAATCCATTAAAGTAATCATATAGATAATCATAAGCCATTTGCATATCATTAGGCAAAACAGATTTGAGAATAGAAATAGTAGTTTTATTACGCTTCATCATTAACAGCCTTTTCAAGAACATTCTCAGCGTGTTCTATCAATGCGAACATTTCATCACAGTAAACCGTAGGGTTATCAAATAAGTTTTCTGGTGAATACCTATGCGGAAGAGAGCCACCACCGCACAAATTTGAATATTTACATTTTTTACATTTCGGCGGTAGCGATTCAATACTCAATAAATGATTGTATTCTTTTACTTTATCACTGTTCAATGCTTCCTCAATCGTATTTTTCGATAAATCCATTCCCAAATAGGAAGCGTTCTCAAATGCTACTTTAAGTATATCTGAAGTATGGTATGAACCATCTGTTTCAATTGTTAGGTAGTCCAGTGCTCCCAAGCCAAAAGCATCTAACTCCGCATTATCTCCAAAAAGACCTCCGAGCAAAAACTCAAATGTCCTAAAATGCAAAGATTGGTGATTATAAAACCAAGAATCAAATGCCTTTATAAGCCAATTCTTATATAAATTCTCATCCTTGTCTCTGCCGAACGGTTCATCCAAGTAGGTACTGTCAGGCAGAAGTAAATCTATGTTTTCTATACCAAGCTCTTCAAAAAAAGATAAAATCTCATCAGGATCAAAGTAGGGGTCAATAACTCCAATTATTCCTTCAAATACACTTGTATTTTTTTGTAGCAGTTTTAATCCCTTTACAACATCATCGTGTGAGCCAGACCCTTCTTTGTATTTTCTATGCTTATCATGTATAGATTTCATTCCGTCAATGGATAGCGAGATTCCTACTCCTCTTTTGCAACATTCGTTTACAAAGTCATCATTTAGTAGTGTTCCATTGGTTTGCAACGAATAGTGCATACACGCATGGTCACCAATTTCAGAGTTAATGGTATCTATTGTATTTATCAGATGTTTCGTTCCAAAGACGAGAGGCTCTCCACCATGAAAAACAATATTGACATCTTTAATACTATCATGTTCGGCAAGATATTCTTTCAATCTGCCGCAAAACATCATAATACTTTCGTCAGTCATAATGGGCGGATAGTTTTTCCAAGCCGAATCTCGATGCTTGAAAACATAACAATAATCGCAATCTAAGTTGCAACGAGCGGAAATACGCAGAAAAAAAGTACTGATTTCCATATTATTCATCGACCCCTTTGAGGTATAGCTTGTACATATCCTCATTCGGATATATCAGTAAGTGTTCTTTCCACACTCCCTCACAAACACTAAAATAAGGACATTTTTTACAGGTGTCATATTTGCGATGTCCTTCATCGAATAGACTAGCGTAATCAACTGTACCGTCTTTTTCCCCGCCATAACCGATAACATCAATACTCCTTTTTTTCAGGAACTCAATAGCATACTGCCTGTTCATTCCCGGATTCCATACACAGAATGGTATGGCTTCAATATATGGCTGAATGTTATGTTTCAAGCAATAATCAAGGGATTCGTTTATAAAGAATTGTGCATATTCGTATGTTGGAACAATCTTGTCACTTAAACACACTCCGATAGGATGTGGAAAAGTGATGTTGCATTCCGATAAACCAAGATCTTCAACAATGAATTTATAGACATCAGGAAGATGCCCTATGTTCATTTGATTTATTACCGTTTGTGTAGCAATTCTATCTGAGCCTGCATATTTTTTTAGATTAATAATTGCTTGTTTGGTCTGTTCAAAGCTACCATTTGCACCAGTAATAGTATCATGTATTGCTGGTATACTACTATGAATTGCAACAAGAAAAAAATCTATTGCTTCAGCAGCAGCCATTGCACGATCATTATGTGATAACATCCTAGCATTTGTTTGCATATCAGCAAAGGTAATCTTTCCTTCAGATTTCTTTTCTTTAACATAATCCATTAACTGAATGAAATCTTTACGAATAGTTACTTCTCCACCAGTTAATGTCAATTGTATTTCTCCATACTGTTCAATGTAACCATTAACCAGTTCTTTGATTTGTTCAAGAGACAAATCTTTTTCTTTGGTTTTATCTGAAATAACACAATGAATACAATTGTTATTGCAAGAAAACCCGACCTTCAAATCTATTAACTGAGCCATTTCGACCTCCGATATATAATAAAAAGTGCCTAGAAAGAGTCCACCTCCCTCTAGGCAACCGAGTTTCTTATGGATTATCAGCTTCTGTTATGTCTATTGTGCATTCTGCTGTAGCTGGAAACCGCACGATTAGAATTGCCCTCATTGAATCTGTTCTGCAAGCGAGCAAGAATCTGATTCTTAGGAGCTTCGATTGTTGCCAGTTTCTCCTTTACTACCTGCATTGGTCTTGTTTCAACTGTTGCCACCATAGTATGTAAACCTCCTATAAGATAATACCCCAATAAGGAGCTGAGTTTTTAAGTAATTGTATTATACCACAGTATATCAAAAAAGTCAAGCCTTTTTGGAATGTTTTGAATATTTTTATGTAGTGCTACAATAGATATTGGACAAAATTAAGAAAAAAGAAAAGAGAGATAG
>OGJI01000229.1_pt1 | contig 76861 bp, 82 predicted proteins | sample 1572031 | NCBI WGS metagenome assembly OGJI01 (sample SAMEA2582119, study PRJEB24529) | metagenome | biome: Human gut stool | place: China | collected 2011
CAGTCCCAATGTGGCCGTTCAACCTCTCAGTCCGGCTACTGATCGTCGACTTGGTGGGCCGTTACCTCACCAACTATCTAATCAGACGCAAGCCCATCTATCAGCGGATTGCTCCTTTCCCTTTTGTACCATGTGATACTCAAGGCATATGCGGTATTAGCAGTCATTTCTAACTGTTGTTCCCCTCTGATAGGCAGGTTGCTTACGTGTTACTCACCAGTCCGCCACTAACCGCTCCAATAGTAAACTAATGGTTAAGTTCGTTCGACTTGCATGTCTTATGTGCGCCGCCAGCGTTTATCCTGAGCCAGGATCAAACTCTCTTGTTATGGTATCTATATTTTTATCTTTTCAGATATTATATAAATCTAACTTAAAGTTTTAATCAAGCTCTTTAAATGCTTCTTACTTTTTATATAAAAACTTTTAAAATTTTAACTTGTTCGGTACTAATTTTAGGTTTAAAATTATACCGCTTCGGTTTATTCTCTAAAGGATTTTATTGTTTACTTTTCAATGTACTTTTTGTTCCGTTTTTAGCTGGAACGTTTTGCATTATACTATACCTTTTTTAGTTTGTCAATACTTTTTTCGACTTTTTTCAAAAAAATTTTCAAACTATTTTTGAGCAAAATAAAAAACTAGTAATTATTGTTTTTATTCTATTCATTAAGTTTATTTTCATTACTAATTCTTTTCATTTTTTATCTGTTGCAAGGTACTTTCATATAATAACACTTTCATTTTTAAATGTCAATACATTTTTTATATTTTTTTATAAAATTTTATGTATTTCCTAGTATTATTTTTTAATATTTCTTAATGCTTATTTATAATACCATTTAATTTGTTTTATGTCAATACTTTTTTACTTTTATTTTTATAATTTTAAATATTTTATTTTTTATCTTTATTTATTAAATTTCTACTAAGATTAAATCATCTCCGATACACTTTATTTTTTGCCACGGTATTACAATATCGTTATTTTGAGAAAATATATTTAAAATTTTATTGCTTCCTGGAACTATAATATGTGTAATTGTTCCAGTTTCTAAATCTGCACATACATCTTGAACATATCCTAGTCTTTTTCCATTTGTTATATTAACAACTTCCTTATGTTTAAAATCCAAGCCTTTATCCATCATTTTTATTTCCTCCCTTTTATATATATTCTTTTTCTTTTAAAAAATGTATTATATTAAAAATTAAATAACCAAAAGATTTAATTCTCTTGGTTATTTGTAAAATCTTTTTATATGATTAATAGCACTCTTTTCTAATCTTGATACTTGAGCCTGCGAAATTCCTATTTCTTCAGCTACTTCCATTTGTGTTCTTCCTTGAAAAAATCTTTTTGTTACAATCATTTTTTCCTTTTCATTTAATTTTTCTAAAGCTCCTTTTATAGTCATATTTTCTGCCCATAATTCATCAGTATTTTTATTATCTTTAATTTGGTCGATGATATATATATTCTCTGTGCCATCATTATAAATCGGTTCTTGCAAAGATATAGGATCTTGTATAGCATCAAAACTCACTGCAATTTCTTCTCTTTCCACTCCAAGTTCTTTTGCTATTTCTTCTATATTAGGCTCTTTTCCGTGTTCTTTTGTATATCGTTCTTTAAATTGAATCGCTTTATATGCTAAATCTCTTACTGATCTGCTTACTCTTATGCTATTATTATCTCTTAAATATCTTTTTACTTCACCTATTATCATAGGAACTGCATAAGTACTAAATTGCACATTTTGGCTTAAATCAAAATTGTCTATTGCTTTGATAAGTCCTACACAGCCTACTTGAAATAAATCATCTGCTGTTTCTCCTCTTCCATAAAATCTCTGTATAACACTTAATACTAACCTTAAATTTCCGTTTATAAATACATTTCTTGCTTCTTCATCTCCTTCTTTTATTTTTACGAATAGTTCTTCTTTTTCTTTCTTACTTAATAATGGTAACTTTGATGTATTTACTCCACATATTTCTACTTTGTTGTTTAACAAAAGAAAAACCTCCTTTGAAAATATTTATTATAATTATTTCCAAATTGAGATTTTTTATACTATGTAATACATCAACCTATTTTGCTTGTAATTTCCTTTTTCATTTTATTTATTATCTTTTTTTCTAACCTAGAAATGTAACTTTGTGATATTCCGAAGCTCATCTGCAACTTCCTTCTGTGTTTTTTCTTTTCCTGATTTAAAACCAAATCTCATTTCCATAATATCTTTTTCTCTGTCTTTTAGTTTCGATATCGAAGCTCTTAGCAACGTTTTGTCTACTTCATCTTCTAAATTTCTAGATGTAATATCTGGTTCTGTACCTAATATATCCGAAAGTAGTAACTCATTTCCATCTCTGTCTCTATTTAGAGGTTCATCGATAGATACTTCCCCTTTTATTTTATTACTTTTTCTTAAAAACATTAATATTTCATTTTCTATACATCTTGATGCATATGTGGCTAATTTTATCTTCTTTTCAGAATTAAAGGTATTAACTCCTTTCATAAGTCCAATTGTTCCTATTGATATCAAATCTTCAATTCCAATTCCTGTATTTTCAAACTTTTTTGCAATATATACTACTAATCTTAAATTTCTTTCTACTAATATTTGTCTTGCTTCTAAATTATCTTCATCTGCCAATTTTTCTATAAACTCCGCTTCTTCTTCTGGAGGTAATGGAGGTGGCAAAGTTTGACTTCCAGCTATATAAAAAATAGGTAAGTATTCTATCTCCTCTTTTTCATTTAGATATTTTGCACAAATTGTGTTAATACTATTTTTCACTAAATCTATGAATTTCATTTTTATCTCTCCTTCCTTTTGATATATAAATTTAAATAGTTTTTTATAAAAGTTCTATTCCAATTAAAGCTTGATATTCTCCTTTTTTTGTTAATGATTTTTCATATATTCCTATTATGACATTTTTATTTATTTTTTCTTGTTCATCTGTAATTACTTTTACATATTCAGGTCTTATCCCTATTAACATCCCATTTTGTTTTCCTAAAGAAGAAAATGGAATTAATTTTAATTTTGAGATATATTTTTCCTGTATATCACATGGTATATTTTTAAAATCACCTCCCATAATTTCTTTTAAATTATTTAAAATTTCTTTTGGCATGCATGAATATAAAAGTATATGTTCTACAACTATAACAGGCACATTAGTAATTGGTTCTTTTAACATATTTCCTGTGTCAATCATCGCTTTTGTTTTTATCTTTTTTTGATTAATTAATATTTCTATTTCACAAAACATATCTTTTTTAGAAATTTTATTTTTTATAATTGCAAATGCTCCTATAATAATACAAAAAGCAACAACAGCACCTAACATTACTGTTTTTAAAGTGTATGTACCTAAAAATAATCCATTTTTCATTAAAATATTTTGTGGTTTTATAATATAAATTAGTGCAAAAGCAGCTCCTCCAAACACAAAAGAAACAAGATAAAACAATAGTAAATCTTTACACATTTTCTTTATATTTTGTGGATTAAATGCTATATATATAATTAAAACAGATAATATTATTTTTAATATAATGCTAGAATATACTTTTATTATTCCCATATAAGCTATAATTGAATATCCTGCTCCCAGTAAACTTGCTAAAATAAGTCTTATATGGTTTACCTTTATTTTTAAAACAACTGCTGTTGTGAATAGTATTATATAATTCATAATTAAATTTTCTATTAATACTATGTCTATGTAAATTGTCATATTATCACCTGCCAAGTTATTTTACTACTTGCTGTTTAAAAATCTTGTCTTTTCTTATACGCGAAAAAAAGAAATAATCGATTACTTTCGATTATTTCTTTTTATTTTTCTCTATTATATAAAAATGTTTATTGTTTATGACATTTTTTCATGTATCTAATTACATATTTTTATTTTTATTTTTTCTTAAAAAAGAAGGAATATCTAAATCATTTTGTGATGCATTTACTTCACTACTTGATGGTATTGAATTGATTTTCTTTTCCCATGTTTTAGAAACAATGTTATCTACTCCAATACTTGAAATAGGTTCGTTTTTCTCAAAACCTGTTGCAATTACTGTTATTTGAATTTCATCTGTCATATTTGGATCTGTTACTGTTCCGAATATAATATTTGCTTCAGGATCTACACTGCGTTGAACTAATTCAGCAGCTGTATTTACTTCGTGTAATCCTAAATCTTCACCACCTGTAATATTTATAATAACTCCTTTTGCTCCTTCAATAGATGTTTCTAGTAATGGACTTTGAATTGCTTCTTTTGCAGCATCTTCAGCTCTATTTTCTCCTGTAGCTTTACCAACACCCATATGTGCCATTCCTTGATTTAACATTATTGTCTTTACATCTGCAAAGTCTAAGTTTACAAGACCAGGAATCGCAATTAAATCAGATATACCTTGTACACCTTGTCTTAAAATGTCATCTGCCATTTTAAAAGCTTCTATAATTGATGTTTTTCTATCAATTATTTGTAATAATTTATCATTTGGTATAACAACTAAAGTATCCACTTTTCCTTTTAAACTTTCAATTCCACGTTCTGCTTGTGATAATCTTTTCTTCCCTTCAAATGTAAATGGTTTTGTAACAACACCTATTGTTAATATTCCCATTTCTTTTGCTGCTGCAGCAACTACTGGTGCTGCACCTGTACCTGTTCCTCCACCCATTCCGGCAGTAACAAATACCATGTCAGCTCCTCTTAATACTTCAGCTACTTCAGCTTTACTTTCTTCTGCAGATTGAGCTCCAATATCAGGATTTGCACCTGCACCTAATCCTCTTGTTATTTTTTCTCCTATTTGTATTTTTGTATTTGCCTTTGATGTTTGTAATGCTTGTCTATCTGTATTAACTGCAATAAAATCTACGCCTTTTATTCCAGCATCAATCATTCTATTAACTGCATTATTTCCAGCTCCTCCTACACCTATAACTTTAATTGTCGCTGTTCCATCCATCATTGTTATATTGCTATCGTCATTATAATCCATCATTTAGTTTATTCCTCCCTTTCTCGAAACTGTTCTATGTCTGTGACAGTTTCATAATGCACGATGATTCGCTCTCATCTGCAATTGATTTTATTTTTTAAAATTAATAACTTTTTCTAGATTAAGAATAAAAAAATTCTTTTATTCTTTCCCAAATATTTTTCATAAAACTTTCGTTGTTTTGAGTATCTATGCTACTTGATACTGTTTTAGCAAAAGGTCTTGCTGCTATATATCTAACTAATGCATAACTAGTTCTATATATTGGCTTTACTGTGCTAATTGCTCTCCCTGTTGAAATTTTTACTGGTATATTTAAGTTTATTTTTCCTGCAACATCACTTTTGTTTATATTAACTATACCTTGTCCAGTTAAAACAACATTATTAATTTTTTGTTTTAATCCCTGATTTGTTATATCTTTATTTATAATAGAAAACATTTCTTCAATTCTTGCTTCTATGATTTCTATTAATTCTGAACTTTTTATTATTTTATTTTTATTATTATCTTTACAAGTATTTAAAATAATATCATTATCATTATCTATAAATGACTTTAAAGCTAATCCATACTGTCTTTTAAGTTTATCTGCCTCTTCCTCTGATATATTAAGTACAAGTGCTATATCATTTGTTATATTATCTCCTCCTAGAGGAATTGAATTTGTATATAAAAATGTCGTTCCTTCAAACACTCCTATATCAGTATTTCCTGCTCCTATATCCAATAGCATTATATTGTCATGTAATTCATTTTTATCGAGTATTAGATTTCTTTCTGCTAATGTAATTGGTACGATACCATCTATCTCTAAGCCTACTTTTCTAAAAATATTATTTAATTGTCTTACATAATCTCTTTCTGCTAGTATAACTTGTGCGCTTATTGTAAAACTTGAACTTAAATTTCCAACAGGATCAGAAACTACTGTTCCATTTTCTAAAGTTATTTTATCTGGTACTATATCAATTAATGTTTCACCTTCTGGAATTTCTATATCTTTTACTTGCATAATAGCTGTCTGTACATCTCTAATAGATATTCCAGAATATTTATCTTTTACATCTTTGGTTATACTATTTTGTACTATTGTTACATATTTACCTGGAATAGTTACATATGCTGAATTAATTTTTAAATTTGTTTCATCTTCGGCATCTTTGATTGTCTTTGCTAAACTTAAAATAACTTCTTCTTCATTTATTATTTTTCCCTTCTTTAGTCCACTACATTTATATGAGGTGTTAGCTATAATTTCAATTTGTCCAAAGTTGTTTACTTCTCCAACAACTGTGCAGACTTTACTTGTACCTATGTCAACACCTACTATGATATCTCCTATTGCCAAGTTAATTCCTCCATTTTTTTGGTATAAATTTTCTAAGTGTATATATATTACATTTTAAGAAAAATGTCAATAGAATTTGTTATATTTTTGTAATATTTTTGTAATACTTCTGTAATAAAGTTTGTTGTTGTCTATTTTACTGTATTTTTCTTTAATAATGTTTTAAACTGAATTCAAAAACTTATAATTTTTGAATTCAGTTCTATTTCATTTTTATTTAATTTTGTTCTATTTTTCTTCTTTCACTTTTTACTTTTCTTTTTTTGATAATTTTTATCCATTTATCTACATAGTATCTTCTTATAATCGCTAAATTTACAAACATTCTTCCTACAAATACAACAATTGCTGCTAAATAAATATCTACATTTAACTTCTGTCCCAATATTGTTAATAGAATGGCTAGAATGGCATTTCCAAAAAAACCTGTTACAAATATTTTTAAATCAAAATTTTTATTTATTACTGATGTTATTCCTCCAAAAACCGAATCTAATGCTGCAATAATAGCTATTGCAAGATAACTTGAATATGTATAAGAAATCATCGGCGCATTCATTCCAATTAAAGCTCCTAAAATACAGCCTATTAATATCGCTATAAAAATCATAATATTCCCTCCTATTTTTATTGTATATATTTTGTTTTTATTTCCCCGTCATATTTAAGAATTTTAACTTTATTCATCTTTTCAATTGAGATATTTTGTCCTATTTTCTTCATTTCATCTACATGTCCGCCATTTCCTGTTAATGCTGTCTCTAAATAAGATGAATTTCCAATTGCTTTTATAACATATGGAGCTAATATTCTTTGCCCATTTACTTTTATAAAAGTTTCATTAATATCAACAATATCACTCATATTAATAATTCTTTGGTCATTAATTGATATTGCTTCTGCTCCTGCCATTTTTAGTGAATTTACAATTACTAATAAATCATCTCCATTAATTCTTGCTATTTCTTCACTTTCATTTTCTCTTAATGTAACTTCTATTCCTTGTCCTTGTACATCTGTTTTTCCTAGAGATAAATTTACTTGTGACAACTCTTCATCTACTAACTTTTCTGTTTCTTCGTTTGATTGACTTGTTTGCTTATACTCTTCTATCTTTTGAGTTGTCTCTTCGTATTTTTGATTAGTCTCTTCATACTTTGATTTCCAATTAGCTAACTCTGTTCTTAGTTCTGCCTCTCTCATGTTTTCTATTGATGTAATATCTGTTTCATTAACAATTTTAAATTGCATAAACATTACTAAAACTAATGCAAAACAGGATATTCCAATTGTTATAATCATTGTAATTTTTCCCTTTTTCATTCTTTTTTTCATGTTAACCTCCTAATAAAGATTATTTTACTGTTTGAGCATACTGATAATTAATTACACCTGTATATTTTGAAATAGTTATATTATTAGATTTTTTAAGTTCTACTCCAACACTAGCTCCTTTTAATATTTCTAAATATCCTCCTGGTCTTGATAATCCTGCCAGTTGCTCTGGAAGCCCAATAGCTTTTATTACAAATGGTGTTCCTACTTTTTCTCCATTAATATCAATAATATTCCCTCCACATGAAATACTGGTTGTTGGCACTATTCTTTGATCATTAATTGATATCGCTTCTGCTCCTGCATTTTTTAGTTCATTTACAACACCCAAAATATCTACATCATGAACAAGTAATGTACTTGGATTTAAAACACTATTGGCATCTTTTTTACTATCACTAAGTGTAACAATTACACCTGGTCCTGTAACTTCTGTTAGTCCAATCATCTTATTTCCTTGTTTTATTTGTTCTTCCTTTTCCTCTAATTGCGAATTATCTTTTGTTGAATTTTGTCTTTCTTTTTCTAGCTCTTCTTCTGCTTTTTCTAACTCTTTATATTTATTATCATATTTTTCTTTATATTTTAATACTTCAGCTCTTAAATTATTTTCTTCATAATTACTGCTAACTGTTGAATTTGAGTTTTTTACTGTTCTAATTTGAATACATATTCCTAAAGCTAAAGCAAAACACATAATTCCTAAAACTACACTAATCTTCGTTTTATTTATTTTATTTTTCTTTTCTTCCAATTTATTTTGCCTCCTAACTATACTTTTTCTCTAAAATATGGCTGAAATTTATTATTCAAATCACCATTTACAAATATATCCCCTTGTTTTCCTTTTTCAGCTTCTATTATTGCCATTACATATAACATTTTATTACTCAAATTTGCACTATCTCCTAAATGAACTTTTTTGTTTTCTTCTTCTATATAAATACTATATTCATTTTTATTGCTAATGTCAATACTTGTGACTTTACCATCTAAACCATTTTCATTAGCTGAGTCTAATATTTTTATAACATCTTCTAATTTATTTAGATCATCATTATTTAATCTTTTTCCTGGTATAACCTCTTCTTCTGAAGTTGAAATTCCTTGAATAATCGGCATCTTTTTATTATCTTCTGCAATCTCTAATATGTAACCTTGTGTATTAATATACGCATATTTTCCCATATAGTCAACACTATATTTTGCTACTCTTTCTTTTACGTCTATTTCAATTGTATTTGGAATTTTTCTATGTACTTTTACATCTTCTATATAAGGATTTTCTTTTATCTTATCTTCAATGTTATTTGAGTAAAATTTAAATATATTTTCATCTGCATTTAATCCTGACAAACTAATTATTGTATCTTGAGATACTTGATTATTATTTATTACTTTTATGTCCTTTATGTTAAATATTGGTGACGTTAAAGCAAAAACAATTCCTCCTGAAATTATTCCTAAAAATATTATTATTTTTAATATTGTTTTTATTCTCTTATTTCTTTTCTTTCTTCTTCTTTGTTCTTTACTTAATTGCTTTCTTTTTTCTTCTTCTTTTTTTATTCTGTTTCTATTTGTCATTTGAAGGACTGTTTCTGTTTCCAAGTCAAACTCATCTTTTAAAGTTTCTTGTTTTTTTTCTTTTATCCTTTTTTCTCTTTCTTTTTCTTTTTTCTTTCTTTCTTTTTCCTCAATAATTGTTTTATTTTTGGCTTGTCCATTTTTCATATAATATAAATCCATTTTACTTTTTTTTGCCTTCTTACTCAATTTATTTCCTCCTTTTGGACAGGTTTTATTCTTATAAGGGCTTATCGCCCTTATATCTTTAATTGTATTTTCACTCCAAGTTTTTCAAGTTTTTTATCAAATCTTTCATATCCTCTTAAAATATAATCTATATTTTCTACTTTAGTTATTCCTTTTGCTGTTGTCGCTGCCATTACCAAAGCCGCTCCTCCTCTTAAATCTGTTGCTTTCACATTTGCTCCATATAATTTTTTTACACCTTTTATAATAGCTGTTTTTCCTTCCACCGATATCTTAGCTCCCATTCTTATTAATTCTTGAGTGTATTTATATCTATTTTCAAATATATTTTCAACAATAATTGAACTTCCCTTTGCTGTTGTTAATAATGTTGCAAATATTGATTGCATATCTGTTGGAAATCCTGGATATGGCATTGTTTTTATATTAACTGATTTTAATTTTTTTGGTGCTTTTATCTGTATTTGTCTATCTTCTATTTGTAGTTCACATCCTGCTTCTTCTAATTTATCAATAATAGGAATAATATGATCTTCATCTATATTTTTTACTATAATATTTGAATGATTCATAGCTGCTATACATAAAAATGTTCCCGCCTCTATTCTATCAGACATAATATTATAACTTACATCTTTTAACTGTTTTACTCCTTCAATTTCAATTTGACTTGAACCAGCTCCTTTTATTTTTGCCCCCATCTTATTTAAGAAGTTTTGTAAATCTGTTATTTCTGGTTCTTTTGCTGCATTAGTTATAATTGTTTTTCCGCGTTGCTAAACAACTTGCAAGTATTGCGTTTTCTGTTGCTCCTACACTTGGAAAATCCAAGTCTATTTTTTCTCCTATTATTTTATCACAACTACATTCTATATTTCCATAGTTTTTGTTAATATTTATTCCTAATTTTTCAAAGGCTTTCAAATGTAACTCAATTGGTCGTGTTCCAATGTCACATCCTCCTGGATAAGAAAAGGTAACTTTTCTATGCTTTCCTACCAAGCTACCAACAAAAATTACAGAAGAACGCATTTGTCTCATCAGATCTTCTGGTATTTCATATTTATCTATCTTACTAGTATCTATTATTACTTTATTAGGCTTTTTTGTTACCGTTCCTCCTAATTTTCTTAATATTTCAAACATCATTTGCGTGTCATGTATGTTTGGCACATTATATAGTGTCGTTTTTCCTCCATTTAAAATAGTAGCTGCAATAATAGGTAATGCTGCATTTTTTGAGCCTGATATTTCTACTTCTCCTTCTAGTTTTCTGCCACCTTCTATTATGTAATCAGACATAATTCTCCCACCTTTCACGTTATTTTGCTATATATTATGTTTTCTTTACGTAAAAAGTGAATGTTAAAAAGTTCTAAAACATCAATATTTCTACTGAAATTTTAGAACTTTTATTTTCACTATTTACTTTTACTAAATATCTTCTTATTTTTTTCTTTCTCTATTTATTTTTTTCTTTTACATTTTGTCTTTTGTATAGTCTCTTTTCATCTTTATTATTTCTTACTATCAATATTTATTTTATGTTCCGGATATTTTCCTTCTTTTAATATTTCTTTTACGACTTGTGGCAAAATAGGTTGTTCGTTAATATTATCTAAGTCTAGCCAAATATATTTTAGGTAGTCTTTTCCTTCTTCATTTCTTAATTCTTCTTCAATCTTTTTATCTTCTGCTTCTTTAAATTCTGCTTGATATACAAACATATACTCATGATATTTTGAGCCTTTCATTTCAAAGAAATTCTCTATTGTTGCTATATAACCAGTTATTTCTATTTGTTTTCCAATCTCTTCTTCTACTTCTCTTTTAATTGTTGTCTCTGAATCTTCACCTATTTTTACTCTTCCTCCAATCAAACAATAATGATTTGAATTAATATTCTTATGTACTAAAATTTTATTATTATGTTTAATAACACAGGCTGCTCTTACATTTAATTTGTAATCATTTACATCAATTGTAATATCCATTTTTATACCTCCTATCATTTTTTTATTATACATATATTATATATTTTGGTCAATTAAATTTATTGTATTTTCCAAGATATAATAAATATTATAGTATAATTAAATAGTGTAAGAATTTGTTACTGTTATAATATATAAAAAAGAACCATATACTTACTATATGATTCTTTATCTGTTTTATTTTCCATAATAGCTATCTAAAAGAATTTGTTTTAATTCACTAACTAAAGGTAATCTTGGATTTGCTGTTGTACATTGATCTTCAAAAGCTCTATCAGCTAACATATCTACTTTAGCTAAAAATTCTTCTTCTTCTATTCCTGCTTCCTTGAAAGATTTAGGAATATTCATATGAGAATTCATCTCTTTTATCTTTTCAATTAAACTATTAATTCCTTCTTCTTTAGAATCTGCTTTTAGTCCTAGTTTTTTTGCCAATTGATAATATTTCTCATCTGCAATAAAATACTCATATTTAGGGAATGACACAAATTTAGTTGGCTTGCTACTATTGTATCTAATAACATATGGTAATAAAATAGCATTTATTCTTCCGTGTGGTAAATGAAATTCTGCCCCCATTTTATGAGCTAGAGAATGGTTTATTCCTAAGAAAGCGTTTGTAAATGCCATTCCTGCTATTGTACTTGCATTATGCATTCTTTCTCTTGCATTTTTGTTTGTTCCCTCATCATATGCTGTTTTTAAATATTTTACTACTAATTCTGCTGCCTTTTCTGCTAATCCATCTGTATAGTCAGAAGCCATATTTGAAACATATGCCTCGATTGCATGTGTTAAAACGTCCATTCCTGTATCTGCTGTAATTGATTTTGGTAAACTCATTACTAAATCTGGATCTACAATTGCTACATCTGGTGTTAATTCATAATCAGCTAATGGATATTTTTTATTTTTTTCTTTGTCTGTTATAACAGCAAAAGAAGTTACTTCTGAGCCTGTTCCAGAAGTTGTTGGTATTGCTACCATCTTACATTTTTTACCTAATTTAGGGAACTTATAAGTACGTTTTCTAATATCCATAAATTTTAATTTCATTCCTTCTGCATCTGCATCTGGATATTCGTAAAATAACCACATACCTTTCGCTGCATCAATTGGACTTCCTCCTCCTAATGCTATAACAACATCAGGTTGAAAACTTTCCATTGCCTTTACTCCTCTTTTTATTGTATCAAAAGATGGATCTGATTCTACTTCACTAAATATTTCAGAATGTACATATTGTTGTCTTTTTCTTAAATGATATAATATTTTATCTACATATCCTAATTTTACCATTGATTCATCTGTTACAATAAAAGCTCTTTCTATTTCTGGCATTTTTTCTAAATATTGAATTGCTCCTGCTTCAAAATATATTTTCTCTGGAACCTTAAACCATTGCATATTAACTCTCCTTTTACTTGTTCTTTTAATATTAATTAAATTTACTGAAGATACATTTGCTGTTGTTGAATTTCCACCAAATGATCCGCATCCAAGTGTAAGTGATGGCATATTAGTATTATATATATCTCCTATTGCACCATGAGTTGATGGTGAATTTACAATAATTCTACCTGCCTTCATTTTTTCTGAGAATTTTAAAATGGTTTCTTTATTTTCAGAATGAATAACTGCTGAATGACCTAGTCCTCCAAATTCCAATAATTTTTCTGCTTTACCAATTCCTTCTTCTTCATTTTCTACAATATAGTATGTTAAAACTGGACTTAGTTTTTCTTTTGAAAAAGGATATTCGTTTCCAATCCCTTCTTCGTATACTACTAAAACTTTTGTATCTTCAGGTACTTCAAATCCTGCTTCTTTAGCAATAGTACATGGTGATTGGCCTGGTACATGAGATTTTAACTTATAACCATATTCTTCTGTTTTTTCAAACATACTTTCTTGTAATTTATTTTTTTCTTCTGGACTTACAAAATAACATCCATCTTCTTTCATTAGTTTTTCAAACTCTTCATAAATATCCCTATCTACTAAAACTGCTTGTTCTGATGCGCATATCATTCCATTATCAAAAGCTTTTGATAAAACTAAGTCATTAACAGATGTTCTCAATTTTGCTGTTTTATCAATATAACATGGCACATTTCCTGGTCCAACACCCAATGCTGGTTTTCCACAAGAATATGCCGATTTTACCATTCCTGTTCCTCCTGTTGCCAAAATCAAATTGACTCCTGGATGGTTCATTAGTAATCTTGTTGCTAAAATACTTGGTTCTTCTATCCATAAAATGCAATCTTTTGGAGCTCCTGCTTTTACTGCCGCATCTCTCAGAATTTCTGCTGCTTTTGAACTACATTTTTGAGCAGATGGATGAAAACCAAATATAATAACATTTCTTGTTTTTGCTGATATAATAGATTTAAACATTGTAGTTGATGTTGGATTTGTAACCGGTGTTACTCCTGCAATAATTCCAACTGGTTCAGCAATTTCTACATATCCTTCTTCTTCATTTTCTTTTATAATTCCTACAGTTTTTTCATGTTTTATACTATGATAAATATATTCTGTTGCAAACATATTTTTTGTTATTTTATCTTCATAAATTCCTCTGCCTGTTTCTTCTACAGCCATTTTTGCAAGTTCCATATGATGTTCTAGTCCTGCCATAGACATCGCTTTAGTTATATTATCTACTGTTTTTTGATCTAATTTTAAATATTCTTCTGATGCAATTTTAGCTCTTTTTACTAAATCATCAATCATTTTCTCTACTTTTTCTTCTTGGTTTATCTCTTCAGACATAAATTATCCTCCTTTTATTCTTTTGTTTATTCTAACCATTTTTATTATATATTATTAGAATTTTTTGTCAAGAAAAATTACTTATAAGTTTTATTTTTATTATAATATTATATAGAATCTTTTTAATTTTAGAACATTGTTTTACCACATTAAGAAAAAACCGAAACATTTATTTAAACATTTCGGTTTTTTTCTTATAGGTTGTGCATTTTTAATTCATCCACAATTAAAGAAATGAACTGTGAATTGTTTGGTTTTCCGCTGTACTTGTTTATTGTATATCCGAATAATTCTTCGATATACTTTATATTGCCTCTATCACAACATACAATTATTGCATTTCTAATAGCTCTTTCAACTCTAGAAACTGTTGTATCAAAGCTTTTTGCTACTCTTGGATATAATTCCTTTGTTATAGCTTCTAGCAACTCACTTTCGAAATAGCAAGCTATTATTGCTTCCCTCAAATAATAGAATCCTTTTAAGTTTCTTGGGATTCCAAGTTTTGATAATACTTTTGTAACTTTTGTTTTAATTGTATTATCTTCTTTCAAAACTTCACTTTTAACTTCATTTTCTCCTGAAGCATTGAGGTAGTTATTTAAAACCTTTTCAAATTCACTGTAAAGTTTCCGAGAGATTTCCTCCTTTTTTTCTTCACAAAACTTTCTCAAGTTTTCCTTTTCTTCTTCGCTTATTGTCGACATAAAAGCACTTCCTTTCTAACTATTGGTCTTTGCCTAATAAGCAATTATTATAGTATAATTATTTTTGATTTTTTTCAATTGTCTTTTACAAAAATTGTAAATTATTATATGAAACACTATTATTTTTATATAATAATTTACAAAATGCTTCAAAAAACAAACCATACTAAAATATGATTTGTTTTTATTGTTATTGATTATATAAATATTTTTGTGGATTAACATGGTTACCATTAATTCTGATTTCAAAATGTAAATGAGCTCCTGTTGAATTTCCTGTTGATCCAACCGCTGCTATAGTATCTCCTGCTGAAACCTTTTGCCCTACTGTTACATACATTTTACTTGTATGCGCATACCAAGTTTCAACTCCATCTCCATGGCTAATTTTTACCAAATTTCCATATGAACCACTGTAACTTGCATTAGTTACAATTCCATCTGCGACAACTTTAATTGGCGTTCCTGTAGTAGCTGCTATATCTAATCCTGTATGAGTTGATTTTCTAAGACTACTACTTTCTCCATATCTAGAAGTAATTGTTCCTGATATAGGTTTTAAGGCTAGTTTTATACCATTAACTTCTGGCATTAATTCCTCTTCTTTTTCTTCTTTTTGTTTTTCTATTTTTTCTTTTATCATTTCTTCTGATTCTTGCTTAGCTACTTCTATTTTTGTAGTATTAACTTCATCCTCATTTTGAGTGTATTTTTCTATAATACTCAAATCTAATTCTTTTTCTTCATTATCATCCTTAATTTGTTTAATTAATTCCTCTGCTTCTTCTATTGTATTTACTGAATTTATTTTTTCATTATTAAAAGCTATTTCATAATATTTATATGTTATAAGTAAATTTTCTTGAATTTCATTTATAATTTGGTCATCGTTTGTCTTAAGTGTTCTGTCTACAAGCTTTAACTCATATTCTGGGTTTTCTTTCATTTCAACTGTGTCAATATTTTTTTGACTTGTTGCAATAACTTTATTTTCTATTAATTCTTCTAAAGATTGTTTATTTTGAATAATTCCTAATTCTTTTCCAGATATACTTACTATATAACTTGGTTTATATTTGATTAATATTATCGCGATTATAAAACCAATAGCTATTAGTATGATGTTAAAATACTTTAAAATTTCTTTTGTACAGTATTTTAATTTCCTGTTTAAAATATATATTCACTCTCCTTTTTTTGATTGTATTTAAAACGCGACCAATTTCTATTATACTATATATTTTCCCAAAAATCAAATTATGTATACTTTTTTTGGCTTAATTTGTCTTTTTATAGTAAAAATACTTTTCATAGTTTCCTTTTTTTGCTATTTTTTCTCTTTTTTATTTCTTTTTACTTCATTTTTCTTGCTTTTTCTCATTTGTTTAATTTTCAACTATCAATTCAGCAATCATTTTAACCTATAGGTTGCACCTGTATATTTTAGTTTCTGTAAATTTAAACCATAAAATGCTATTATGTTTTAAAAAATAGGAAGGTGATAAAAATGGCTTTAGATTATAGCGTAATCGGTCAAAGAATAAAACAGGCAAGACTTGCTAAAAATTTAACACAAGAAGATTTAGCAGAACAAATTGACATTTCTGTCGCATTTTTAAGCAGAGTTGAAAGAGGAAACTCACATATAAATTTGAAAAGATTAAATCAGCTATGTAGATTGTTAGATGTTTCAGAAGGTTATATTTTAAATGGTGCTTCTAGCAATTCAACTAACTATTTAGATAAAGAATTTTCAGAATTACTAAAAGGTTGTTCTTCTGAAAAACAAAGACTTATTTATGATATAGCAAAAGTAATTGCAGAATCTTATAATAATAATGATGATTAATAATAATTGAAGTTATAAAATAAATGTGGACACAAAATGTTTACATTTATTTTTTTTATTTTGATTGATAATGTTTTTATGATATGTTATTATAATAAATGACTAATTAGTAAATAATATAATTATATGAGGAGGTAAATTATGAAATTTGAACAATGGAAAGATTTTAAAAAGGGAGATTGGGAATCAGAAATTAATGTAAGAGATTTTATTCAAAAGAATTATACGCCTTATGAGGGAGATAGTTCTTTCTTAACAGGAACAACAGAAAAAACAAAAAAGCTTTGGAACGAAGTTCTTGATCTTTACAAAAAAGAACACGATTCAGAAGGTGGAGTTCTTGATATAGATACAAAAACAATATCAACTGTTGCTTCTCATGAGGCTGGTTATATTGATAAAGATTTAGAAGATATAGTAGGACTTCAAACTGATAGTCCTCTAAAAAGAGCTATAATGCCATTTGGTGGTATAAGAATAGTTGAGAAATCTTGTGAAGCATATGGAAGAAAAGTAGATGAAGAAGTAGAAGAAATTTTCCATAAATATAGAAAAACTCATAATGATGGAGTATTTGATGTATATACACCAGACATAAGAGCTGCTAGAAGTTCTCATTTAATTACAGGTCTTCCTGATGGTTATGGTCGTGGAAGAATTATAGGAGATTATAGAAGAGTTGCGCTTTATGGTGTTGATATTTTAATAGATGAAAAGAAACAAGAATTAAATGTTTTAGATGTTGATGAATTAACAGAAGAAATAATTCGTGAAAGAGAAGAAATCAGCGAACAAATTAAAGCTTTGAATGCCTTAAAAACTATGGCTTCTAAATATGGATTTGATATTTCTCAACCTGCAAAAAATAGTATAGAAGCTGTTCAATGGTTATACTTTGGATATTTAGGTGCTATTAAAGATCAAAATGGTGCTGCTATGAGTATTGGTAGAACTTCTACTTTCTTAGATATTTATTTTGAAAGAGATTTAAAAAATGGTACTATTACTGAAGAAGAAGCTCAAGAAATTATGGATCATTTTGTTATGAAATTAAGATTAGTTAGATTTCTTAGAACTCCTGAATATAATGAATTATTTAGCGGAGACCCTGTATGGGTAACAGAAAGTATTGGTGGTATGGGAATTGATGGTAGAACTTTAGTTACAAAAAATTCTTTTAGAATTTTACACACATTAGAAAATTTAGGACCTGCTCCTGAACCAAATTTAACTGTATTATGGTCAACTAGACTACCTGAAGGATTTAAAAAATTCACTACTGATTTATCTATAAAAACTTCTTCAATTCAATATGAAAATGATGATTTAATGAGAATAACTTTAGGAGATGATTATGGAATCGCTTGCTGTGTTTCTCCTATGAAAATTGGAAAACAAATGCAATTCTTTGGTGCTAGGGCAAATTTAGCTAAAACTTTACTATATGCAATTAATGGTGGAAAAGATGAAAAAACTGGAAAACAAGTAACTCCAAAATTCGAACCTATTACTTCTGAATATTTAGATTATAATGAAGTAATGGATAAATTTAATCAAATGATGGATTATGTAGCAAAAATTTATATTAAAGCTTTAAATGCTATTCATTATATGCATGATAAATATTCTTATGAAGCAATTGAAATGGCTTTACACGATAGAGAAATTTATCGTACAATGGCTTGTGGAATTGCTGGTTTATCTGTAGTTGCAGACTCTTTATCTGCTATTAAATATGCAAAAGTTAAAGTTATTAGAGATGAAACAGGTTTAGCTGTTGATTATGAAATAGAAGGTGACTTCCCAAAATTCGGTAATGATGATGATAAAGTTGATCAAATTGCTGTTGATATAGTAAAGAATTTTATGGATAAATTAAGAAAACATCAAACTTATAGAAATTCTACTCATACTTTATCTATTTTAACAATTACTTCAAATGTAGTTTATGGTAAAGCAACAGGAAATACTCCTGATGGTAGAAGAGCTGGCGCTCCATTTGGGCCTGGTGCAAACCCTCTTCATGGAAGAGATACTAATGGTGCATTAGCAGTTATGAATTCAATTGCTAAATTACCATTTGATTCTGCTCAAGATGGAATTTCTTATACATTTTCTATTACTCCAGGAACTCTTGGAAAAACAGAAGAGGAACGTGTAAACAATTTAGTAAATATGCTTGATGGATATTTTACACAAACAGGTCATCATATTAATGTAAATGTTTTTGATAGAAGTCTATTAGAAGATGCAATGGAACACCCTGAAAAATATCCTCAATTAACAATAAGAGTTTCAGGATATGCAGTTAATTTTGTTAAATTAACAAGAGAACAACAATTAGATGTAATTAATAGAACAATACATGAAAAAATTTAAAATATTTTGTTCTTAAGTAAGGAGCATTTAAATGGAAGAAAAAGATTTAAGATATTATGCTAAAGTTCATTCTGTTGAATCTTTTGGTACAGTAGATGGACCGGGTATTCGTTTTGTACTTTTCTTACAAGGTTGTCATTTACAATGTAAATATTGTCACAATAGAGATACTTGGGATATGAAAGGTGGTAGTTACAAATCTTTAGATGATATATTTAATAAAATAATGAACTACAAGAACTATATCTTCCCTAATGGTGGCGTTACTATTACTGGTGGTGAACCTCTTTTACAAGCCAAATTTATTTTCGAACTTTTTTCAAAGTTAAAAGAACAGCATATCCATACTTGTATTGATACGTCTGGAATGGTTGCTTTAACAGAAGATATTAAAAAGGTTTTATCTGTAACCGATTTGGTTTTATTAGATATTAAACACATTGATGATGAAAAGTGTAAAAATTTGGTTGGAAAATCAAATAAACTTGAATTAGAATTTGCAAAATATCTGAGTGATAATAATATAAAAATGTGGATTAGACAAGTTTTAGTTCCTGGATATACTGATGATAAAGATGATTTATTGAAATTAAAGAATTTTATTTCTACATTAAAAACTGTTCAAAAAGTTGAATTGCTACCTTATCATAATCTTGGAAGATATAAATGGGAAAAACTTGGTATTACTTATCCTTTGGAAGGTGTTTCTCCTGCCAGTGATGAAGATGTAGAAAAAGCAAAAAATATTTTGGGAATTTAATAACTTAAGTATTTTTATAATATAAAAAAAGAGTTAATATTAGATATTTTCTAACTTAACTCTTTTTTTGTTACATTCCTAATAATTTTAATTCAACATTTTCTTTTTTATATTTTCCATTTTCTAATTTAAACTCTACCAAGGTATTCTCTAATGTTTCCTCGTTTTGTCTTAAATCAGTTGTAAAATACAATTTTATTTGAGGTATTTCAACTTGATTTGTTACAATTTCTTTGAATGCTTCTGCCATATGTTTTTCATCCTCACAAATCAATATTAATTGTGGCATTCCTGAAAATCCCGAATCTCCTGGTACAAAATTTTCATAAAAATCTTTATATAAAATCATTTTATCTATTAATTTCTTTTTCCAGTCTTGTTCTCTTCTAATTGCTTCAAAAACAAATTGAATAGATTTTCCATTTTTGGTTAATTTAACTGCTCCTCCAGTTGCTTTAAAAACTTTTCCTGTTATTTTTGCATTAATTGCTGGTTTTACTATATAACTATCAAAAGCTTTTACTTTTCTTAAATATGCAATTAATGTTTGGTTTCCAGCTAATCTTTTCTTTATCATTGCAACTGGCTTCGTGTTATCAGATGGTTGCCATTTACATTCAGTTTCTTTTGAATTTAATAAATATTTTCCCATTTTTTCTAAGCAATAAATTCTATATATTCCTTTTCCTTCTTCTGAAGTAAAATAATATCTAGTTAAAATTTTTGATTTCACTAATTGCTCTAATTTATTATTTAATTTATCTTGAGATTTTGGATCGAATCCTTTAATTTCTAACATTTGATATAACTGTCTTGAAGTAATAAATTCAAATTCATTTACTAAATCCAATATTGCAAAATGAATTTCATTTATATGACCAATATTTATCTTATGTACAATTTGATTCATTGACACATATCCGTCTTTACCATCAAAAGTTTTAATTTCTCCTTCTCTAATAGCAAATGGTGATATCTGTGCTTTTATCTGGTTATCTTCAACCATTTCAATTCCTCCTCTTTTAATTTATATAAATTATTTTTTAATACTAGTTTAAACAATTAATAACTTTACTTTTTTCTTATCTGCATCAATTTTCTTTATATATACTTCTACATCTTGTCCATATTGAAGTCCCTCTTCATATTCTGCCATTCCTACTAAGTTTGGAGTAAGTTCAATAAAAATTCCATTTTTGTGTTTTTCTGTTTCTCTTACTTTTCCTTTTACTTTTATTCCTGTAGTAAATTTTTCTACATTTTCTTCCCATGAACCTAATGTCTCTTTATAAGATAAAATTACTTTTCCTTGCTCTCTATCTATAGATTTTACCACAACTTCTATTTTTTGTCCAATTCTTACTCTTTCATATGGTGTTTTAATTCTAGCAACTGATAAATCTTCTATATGAACTAATCCTACAACTCCACCACCAATTTCTACAAAAGCTCCATATGGTTTTATATTTTTTACTATTCCTGTTACTTTTTCGCCTATTTTTAAATCATTTTTTACCCAATCCAATGCTTCTTCTTGAACCTCTCTTCTTGATAAAATTAGTTGCATTTCTGGGTCTATATCTCTCACTTTAAATTGTACAAATTTATTTACTTTACCTGTACATAAATTTTCTTTTGGTAGTCCATTTTCTTGTAAGTTAATCCCTTCTACATCTTTCCTTGGTATAATTCCATTTAATCCATTTTCAAAACTTACATATAAATTATAATTATCATCACATTTTTTCACAAGTCCTTGTACTGTTTCATTGTTTTTTATATACTGTTTCACATTTGTTTGATTTAATTTTGTGACTTCATTATTCCATCCTTCTGGCATAATTCTCATTGTATTCATTCGTTATTTTCTCCTTTTATCTTATGTTTTTGGTTTATTATATCCCGTCTACTCTCATTTTTCAATATTTTCATTTAAAATTTTTCTTACTTCTTTATTATTTAAATATCTCCATTTTCCGAAGTGGTATATCTTTTACTCCTATTCCAGCAATCTTACTTCTGTGTAAGGCTAAAACACTATGACCAATTGCTTCACACATTTTCCTAACTTGTCTATTTTTTCCTTCATGAATTGCAATTTCTAGTCTTGAAATATTTTTTTCTTCATCAGTTTTTAAAATCTTTACTTTGGCAGGTTTTGTTATATATTCTCCTATATCTACTCCTATTTCCAAATTTTTAACTTCTTCTTTTTTTATAATTCCTTTTATTGTTACTGTATATGTCTTTTCTATCTCATGTTTTGGATGTGTTACTTTATAAACAAATTCACCATCATTTGTAAGAATTAAAGCTCCTGATGTATACATATCTAATCTTCCAACAGGTACTAGTCTTTTTCTTATTTTTACTAAATCCATAACTGAATCTCTATTAAATTGATCTTTTACTGTTGTTACATATCCTATAGGTTTATTTAACAAAATATAAATATACTTTTCTTCTATTTCTACTTTCTTTCCCTCATATCTTATTTCATCTACATTAGGTGTTACTTTTGTTCCTAACTCATTTACTATTTTTCCATTAACATATACCTTTCCCTGTTTAATTAACTCCTCTGCTTTTCTTCTAGACGCAATTCCAGCATCTGCAAGATATTTTTGTAACCTTATTTGCTCCATATTTCCTCCTTGAGACAGAGGGGACAGGTCTTTAGTGTCTCATTTCTTTATTATTTTTTTATTTTAACTCTATCTACTTTTAATGAGACACTAAAGACCTGTCCCCCTTTGTCTCATTTGTTCTATAATATCTTTAAAATACTTTGGTAGTTCAGCTTCTATAAACATCTCTTTTTTTGTAACTGGATGTTTAAATTTTAAACTTTTAGCATGTAAGCATTGCCCTTTTATGTTCCACTGATTTTTTCCATTAGAATATACTTCGTCTCCTATAACAGGATATCCTATTTCAGATAAATGTACTCTTATTTGATGTGTTCTTCCTGTTTCTATTTTTATTTCTAGTAATGTACAATTATATTTTGGAAATCTTTCTATTACTTTAAAATGTGTAATTGCTTCTTTTCCTTTTTTATTTACTGCCATTTTTTTTCTATCTTTTGTGCTTCTTCCGATTGGCATGTTTATTGTTGCTTGATTTTCCTTAACTATTCCTTTTACTAATGCTATATATGTTTTTTCTACTTCGTGCTTTTTTATTTGTTCACTCATTTTTACATGAGCTATATCATTTTTTGCAACTATAAGTACTCCTGATGTATCTTTGTCTAATCTGTGTACAATTCCTGGTCTTAATTCTCCTCCAATTCCAGATAAAGTTCCTTTACAAATAGCCATTATTGCATTTACTAATGTTCCATCTGGATTTCCATTTGCAGGATGAACAACTAGTCCTTTTGGCTTGTTTACTACAATAATGTCATTATCTTCATAAAGAATCTCAATTGGTATATTCTGTGCTTTTATAGATACTTCTTTTGGTTTATCTTCTTCTACTATAACTTCATCTTTTTCTTGAATTTTATATGATGCTTTTGTCTTTTTATTGTTTACTAAAATTTTTCCTTCTTCTATTAATCTCTGAATTGTAACTCTTGAAGCAGTTTCTATTTTAGTTGATAAATAAGCATCTATCCTATTATTCTCTTCCTCTTTTTTTACAATAATCTTTTCCATTAATTTACTTCCTATCTTTTTATACAAAAATATTTTTTGTATTAATACATGATTTAAAGATAAAACAATTTTCTATATTTACGCTCTATTATTCAGTGATTCTTTCATATACAACAAAATACTTATCACTATATAATTCTTTATATTTCTTATCATTTGTTTTAGCTATAATCATATTCATTTTAGAATTTTTATATGTTATAACATGTGTTATTTTGTATTTTTCAAAAGTATCTTCATAAAATTTACTTATATTTGATGTTTCTATAAAATCCATAAATATATCATCTTGTTTACCACTAAATTCTGGTGCATATAAATCTGCTCTTGAATCTATAAATACTGGAATTCCTCTATATAACATATAAGATCCATAATTATATTCATTATAAAATCTAGCTTGTCCTAAGTCTATATTATTTAATATATAATCACATGCCTGTACAGGATAAGTTGATTCATCAATATAAGAATCATTAATTTTATCTTTTGCCATGTAATAACTAAATCCTAACATTATAATTGATATACTAATAATTCCAATTGCACTTGTAATTTTTTTCATAATATCTTCTAATTTTATTTTTGTATATTGACTTATTAAATCCATTATTAACCTATTAAATATAAGTGAACACACTAAAGCAAACATTGTTATTTGCCTTCTAGATGCTAACATTAAATAGCACAATCCCCCTAGCATAAATAAGTCACTTAATCTTATTTTTACCTTTGTAAATATTAACATTGCTAAAAATAATATTAAAGTACAAATTACTTCTGTTTCATTTGTAATTGTCATTGGTAAATGTTCATTTATATTTTGAGTTGTATTTCCTTGCATTGTTTTTACTAAATACGTATATGGTGTTGTTCCTAATGGTGTTAATAGTCCTGTAAATAAACAAATTATCATAATTAAAATTAGCCATTTAACATTGTCATTTCTATTTAATTTTATTTTATAAGGATTTTGTAATTCTTTACTTCTTTTTATTTTTATTTTATCTATTTTTTCTTCTAACTCTTTTAATTCTTTCTTTGCCTCTGATAATTTTTCTTCTTGATTTTCCATTTTAGATAATTTTTTTATTTTATTCTTTAGTTGTCTAACAGTTGTTTTTCTATATATAATAGTTTCTGCAAAACATGCAATAATGTATTGTGCTATATATGGCAAATATAATACAAAATAAAATGGAAATACTGCTAAGTGTAAGTTAGCAATTAATATTGGAATTATAATTAATCCTATTGCATATCTTTTCTTTTTGCTTTCTAAAAACTTCTCAATAAAAAATATAGTTAAAATAAATAATATAAAAGTTACTAATTGCGCTCTTGCTGCTATATATCCTCTTATTAAATACATAACTCCTATTGTTATTAAAAATGATAATATCTGATTTTTAGCTAATTTAGTATTTACTAGATAAATTGAAATGCCTAATATTGCTGATAAAATACATGTTGTAACATATATTCCAGTCATGCCAAACGAATTATAAATAAAATAAGTTATTACATCATATGCCCAATGTGGATATGTGTATGCTAAATTTTCATGCCATGAAAATGGATCTTGCATGTCAATTCCATCTTTTACTATATGTTCTCCTATTTTTATTGTATAAAAAGTATCATTTTGCAAAGTGACTGGTGTTAATGCTATGCAAAAAATTGCTATTAATATAATTGCCATTATATTAAATTTGATAATTGAATTTATCTTTTTAGTTTTAGAAACTTCCTTATTTTTTACTGTACTCATTATATACCTCTTCTTATTAATTTTGTTGTTAAAATTATAACAAAAAAAGTTTCAAAAGACTAGACTTTTGAAACCTTTTTATAAAATTTATTGTTATAATTTTAATTATTAAACTTATTATAGTAATATAATCTATTTTATATTTTTACACAGCTTCTTGATTTTCTTTTTCTACTTCATTTTCATTATTTTTTTCTTCAATAACTTCTAAACTTCCAATTGAAACTTCATAAGCAACTCTAGTTTCTACTGTACCATCTTCATGCTTTTTCTCATAAGTTCTTGATTGGACTCTACCAACAACTTTTACTTGACTACCTACTTCTAAGTTTTGACAAAATCTTGCATTTCTTCCCCATGCTATACATGGAATATAATCTGACTTATTATAAGCTCTGTTTACAGCAAGTAAAATATCTGATATTTCTCTTCCAAATGGTGTTTGTCTATAAATAGGTTTTTTACAAATATATCCTATTAATACAACTTCATTTGTTATCATGTCTTTTTTTACCATTTCATTTTCTTCTATTTCTTCTTCATTATCGTCTTCTAGTTCTGTAATGTCTTTTGCAAAAACAGTTAGTATTAATCTGTTTCTTTCATTTTCGTAGCTATTATAAGATCTAAATTGACCTTTTACTAATAGTTTGTTTCCTTCTTGTAATGTATCTTCTTTAATCAATCTTTCTGAAACAGTAATAGGTATAATATCACTATTTCCACTTAAACGAGGTATCATTAAGTTAAATATATAAAAGCTTTCTCCATAAATTTCATGACTAAATTTCTTTTCTCCTGTAACTTTACCAACTAATGTTAAATAGTTGTTTTCTAAATAATTTGTATCCAATTTTTTTCCTCCCTATTTTTTTATTTATCCTCGGTTTACAAAATCATTTTATAATTTTGCATAAGTTATTTGCTTTTATTTTTCAAATAACTTAATTGTATATTTTTCTTTGTGTACGATTAACTACAGTTACTATTATACACCATTTTTTTGGTTTTGTCTACATAAAAAGTTAATTTTGTTCAAAAAAGTTAGATTTTTCCTGTGTTTTGTTAATTATGGAATTATCATTAATTAAATATATTATATATATTAACAAAATTTCATAAACCATTACTCTCTCATTTTCACTTATTTTTATTCTTTTTTCTCCTATTTCTATTATTTGATTTTTTCTATTTAATATGTTTTTTTGTAAATATATTAGTATATTAGCATCTGTTATACTAGATACTGTTACATCTGCTTTTTGGTTTAATCCATAAGTTATAATATTAGTTTTATCTTGATTTAAAATTTCAAATTGTAAATTTATGTCTGTATTAATAATTACATATTTTGATTTTGAACATAATTTTTCAATTATATTAATTTCATTCGTAAAATTTTCTAGATTTGAATTTATTATAATAATTTCAAATTTTATATTTTTTATATTTTCTATACTTTTTTTATTAATATGAATTAACTCTAATTGTGGTTCTTTCAATTCTTCCTTTACCTTGTCAAAACTTTTATGATCTGAAATCATTCCAATAAAAGTCATTTTTTATCCCCTTACATTTTTTTATTTTTATTATGTCCTACATTTCCAATTTTATACATTATTTACTTTTTATTTGTGTTCCATTATTATTAATTGTATAATTTTCTTGATATATTAAATCTGATATTCTAACAACTTCAAGGCCTTTTGCTTTTATATTTTTTATTATCATATCTAAACTTTCTGCTGTATGCTTAGTTCCATTATGGCTAAGTATAATATCACCAGCTTTTATCTTTTCTTTTAACCTATTCCACATTTCGTCTCCTGTAATTCCTGTATAATCTAAAGTATCTAGATTCCATTGAATACAGAAATATCCTTTATCTCTTGTTGCTTTTATTACTGTGTTATTATATTCTCCATATGGCGCCCTGTATATTTTTGTTCTATTTCCTGTTATTTTTTCAATTTTATCGTTACTTTTTTCTATTTCATTAATATTTTCTTCATATGTTAAATTATTTACATGTGGGTGTGTATCACTATGGCTTGCTATTTCATGTCCTGCATCTTTTATCTTTTTTACTGCTTCTGGGAACTTTTCAATCCAATCTCCTACCATAAAAAATGTTATCTTTGTATTGTTTTTTTGCAATGTTTCTAATATGCTATCTATATCATCTGCATTCCATGCACAATTCATTGTAAAAGCAACTTTATTTTCTTCTGTTTGTACATTATAAATTGGTAGTAGTTTTTGGTTCTCAGCAGATGTCTCTATTGTTTTCTGATTTTCTTGACCAAAGTTACTTGCTACAAAGAATAATACTATTACTGTTACTAAAGATACTGCATATGTATATATTTTTTGTTTATTAAATACGAAAAACATAAAAAAACCTCCTATTTCAAGCTACTTTAATTTTATGCTTGTTATAGGAAAAACATTCATATTTTATTTTATATTATCTATTTTTTTCAATATGTACCTTTAGTCGTTTATACTTACTGTCTATTTCACATAAAATATCATACAAAACAATTCAACTTTCGTCTTTTTTCTTCATATTATATACAAACAACATTTAAGTTGTTTATAAGAAAGGAATGAGAAATATGGATATGGAAGGAAAAAAACCTTATTGCCCAGTTTTAGATGTTGATGGTGTTATTTCAGGAGGCAAACAATTTGATTTAGATATTACTTTACCAGAAGATAACCGTGATGTTATATATGGTGTTGTAAAAAATTGTTTTAAAGAGCCTGTAGATAATGCTGTTGTAAAATTAGTTGAAGTAGTATGCGAACATGGCAAAGAAGAAAGAAGACCTATAGGTCATACTTTTACTGATAAAGAAGGAGAATTTGTATTTGGTCCTTTATGCCCTGGAAAAGAATATGCTTTACAAATCTGGGTTAATGATACAAAAAAAGTAAAAATATGTGCCAAATGTCATCATGAAGGCAAATGTCTAAAAGGTGATAAATGCGATAAATGTGATTGTTTTATTGATGAAAAACATGAACCATGTAAAAAATGTGATAAAAAAGACGGCTTTTTAAAAGAAGAAGATTTTAAAGATATGAATTTCTAATAAAACTATAAATATCTGTTAATTTTAGTTTGATAAAAAATAGATGCTTATTTTGAGTTTTATCTCCTATAAGCATCTTTTACCTTATTACATAATTCCCATCTTTTTTGCTAATTGTTTACCTTTTTTCATAATCATTTTTTTATTCATTTTTCCTGTTTCTGCATACATCATAACAAATCCCGTAGTTATTAAACCTCCAATTACAACTCCTTTTACAAATTTCATAAAAATCCCTCCTCTTTTTATTTATTATTTGTTTTTTTATCTTTTTTATACAATCTTATTATGGAATATATTTCATTAATCGCAACTATTATTAAAAAAGCCCCAAAACATTTTTTTAATATTTTAACATCTGTATATACTGATATATTAGAGCCTATAATAGCTCCTAAAATACCAAATATAGATATTATTATTGCTAATTTTAAATCAATATTTTTATTTTTTATATTTATAATTATTGCAACAATTGAAGTTGGAATAAAGAATATTAAGTTTGTCGCTTGAGACACATGTTGCTCTATTCCCATCATAAAAGTAAGAAGAAATATTAAGATTGTTCCTCCTCCCATACCCGTTCCACTTACAATTCCAGATATCATTCCAATAAGAATTTCTATCATATTTCTACCTCCGATTTGGAATGTTTCCGATTTTTATTTTTGCAATTGTTTAATTTGCTGTTAACATTCTAACTGCTACATATATTAAAAATATAGCAAAAGCACTTTTTAATATCTTTTCTGGCAATTTTTTTAATAATTTTGCTCCTATATATCCCCCTATTGCACCTCCTAGAGCACACAAAAATGCTATTTTCCAATTAATATAGTTTCCTTTATAATAGAAAAAACTACTTGTTAATACCATAGGTAAAATACAAAATATTGATGTTCCTCTTGCTTTTATATCTTTGATTTTTAATAAATATATAAATGCTGGAACTAATATCATTCCTCCTCCAGTAGAAAATAGTCCGCTTATTATTCCAGCTATAAAACCTATTGCCATTTTTAAAAAAATTTTGTTTTTATTCATATTATTATTTTGAAGTTTTTTTCAGAATTTATTCATTTTATTTAAAAAAAAGAGCTATATTACATAGTAATATAACTCATTTTTCATCTTTTACATAATATTTAGTTCCAACCATTTTATCTGGAAGATATTGTTGCTCTACATAGTGTCCTGGGAAATCATGTGGATACAAGTATCCCTCATGATATCCTAATTCTTTCATTTTTTCTATAGGAGCATTCCTAATATGCATTGGAACTTCTCCTGTGTCTTTTGTTTTAACATCTTCTAATGCTTTGTTTATTGCCATATATGATGCATTTGATTTTTTTGATGTTGCTACATAAATAGCTGCTTCTGACAATAATATTCTTGCTTCTGGCATTCCTATCATATGTACTGCTTGCATTGCACTATTTGCAACAACTAACGCATTTGGATTTGCCATTCCAACATCTTCTGATGCACATATTACTATTCTTCTAGCTAAAAACATTGGATCTTCTCCACCATTTAACGCACGTGCTAAATAAAATACTGTTGCATCTGGATCTGAACCTCTCATTGATTTAATGAATGCACTAATATTATCATAATGTTGCTCACCGTTTTTATCGAAAATCGCCTTTTTACTTTGAACACTATTTTTTATATCTTCATCTGTTAAATGAATATAACCATCATCACTCATTGCTGTTGTTAAAGTTGCTACTTCTAATCCATTTAGTGCTGTTCTTACATCACCATTGGATATTGTAGCTAATTTTTTTAATGTAGCATCTTCAATTTTTATATTATATTCTCCAAGGCCGTCTTTATTTTTTATTGCATTTTTTAAAATATCGTATATATTATCCTCTGTTAATGGATCTAGCTTTACAACCATTGATCTTGAAATTAAAGCTTTGTTTACTTCAAAATATGGATTTTCTGTTGTAGCTCCTATTAGTATTATTGTTCCATTTTCTACATAAGGAAGTAGAGCATCTTGTTGTAATTTGTTAAATCTATGAATTTCATCTATAAATAATATGCTTTTTCCTGTTGGATTTAGCATGAAGTTTTTTGTTTCTTCTATTACTTTTTTTATATCTGCTACTCCTGCTGTTACTGCATTTATTTTGTAAAATTTATATTTCGTTGTTTCACTTATTACTCTTGCAAGTGAAGTTTTTCCACATCCTGGAGGTCCAAATAGAATGATACTAGATAGTCTATCTGCTTTAATTGTTCTATATAAAATTTTATCTTTTCCGTAATACATGTTCTTGACCAATATATTCTTCTAATGTTTTTGGTCTTACTCGAAATGCTAATGGTTCATTCATATTCATAATCTCTACCTCTATTTTTATTATTTTCCTAATGCTACTAATCCTTTTCTTATTAATTCTTCTGTTGACATTTCCATCGTTGGTAATTTTTCAAAGGCTTTTTCTATTTCTTTTCTATTATATCCTAAAACTTGAAGAGCTGAAATTGCTTCTTTTACTTTTTCGTCATTTTGAATAGCTATTTGTATTTTTGAACTTGCCTTATTTTCTATTGTATCTTTTATAGCTTTTACTTCTTGTTCTTTCTTTATTTTATCTTTTAGTTCTAATATTATTCTTTTAGCTGATTTTGGTCCTATTCCAGGAATTCCTGTTAATGCTTTTACATCTTCTGAAATAACAGCTAATGCAAACTCAGAAGGTTCACATACAGCAAGCATTGTAAGAGCTGTTTTTGCTCCAACTCCACTTACTCCAAGTAAAAGTTCAAACATCTTTAATTCTTCTAGGGTATTAAAACCAAAAATACTTATGTCATCTTCTCTTACTCTGTAATATGTATGTACTTTTACTGTGTCTCCTATATTTCCTATATTTTCTATTCCTAATTCTGACATGAATACTTTATAACCAATGCCTCCAACATCTATTACTACATATTCAGTCATTTTCATTTCTAATTTTCCCTTTATATATGCTATCATTTTTTTCCTCTCTAATTTAACTTTTATGTATCATAAAAATAAGTTGCTTCCAAGTCTGCTTCATGTGTTAATAAAGCAATTGGATATTTTGTATAACTTGCTCCTATTGCATTATAATTTTCTTTTGGCTCAGTGTATCCCATATGCCAACGTATAGAGTATTTTTCTTCTGGTGTTAATTTCATATATTCTGTAATCATCATTACTGATTTTTCTCCATGTCCATATGGTATTGTATCTTCTATTGTGTAATATGGTACTTTTTCCCAAACTCCCAAGGCATTTTTAGCATTTCTAAAATCTACTTTATAAAAATTAGTTTTACAAATATCATGTAATAATCCTATTATAATTATTGATTCTTCTGGTATATCTATTTTTAATATGCTATTTTCTACTTTATGTTTTAATATTTCATAAACTTTTATACTATGTTCTACAAGACCACCTTCGTGATTTCCATGAAATCTTGTACTTGCTGGTGCAATAAAAAAATCTGATTTTTCTAAAAATTGTATTAATTCGTCTATTCCTTCTCTTTTTACTTTTTTTAATAATTCTAAAAATTGTTCCTTCATTTTTCGCCCACCTTTTTTAATTTTTTCTTTGCTAATTATATAAATATTATAATTAAAAGTCAACATTTTTTTGCAAATTTATGTTTGTATTATTTTTATACTAGCTTCTCTTTTTGAACATAATGAACAGATTAGATTAATCTGTAATACTATTTAACAATTTATTACATACCAATTTTAAAATTAATAAAAAGGTAATGACTACTTTCTTAGTAATCACTACCTTCTCTTTTTACATTACCTTTTTTATTCTCTCAATTGCCTTAATTGTATTTTCCTTCGTTCCAAAAGCTGTTAATCTAAAATATCCCTCTCCATGAGGTCCAAATCCACTTCCTGGAGTTCCTACAACATTTGCTTTTTCTAATAGTTCATCAAAAAACTCCCAAGACGTCATACCATCTGGAACTTTCAACCATACATATGGTGAATTAACTCCTCCATAACATGTAAATCCAGCTTCTTCTAAACCTTTTTTTATTATTTTAGCATTTTCCAAATAATAATTTATATTTTCTTTTATTTCTTTTTTACCTTTTTCAGAATATGTTGCTTCTGCTGCTCTTTGTACTATGTAAGATACACCATTAAATTTTGTACAAGTTCTTCTATTCCATAACTTATTATAGCTTATTTCTTTTCCATCTTTTGTATATCCTTTTAACTCTTTTGGTATTACTACATATGCACATCTAACTCCTGTAAATCCTGCTGTTTTTGAGTAGCTTTTGAACTCAATTGCAACTTCCTTTGCTCCTTCTACTTCATAAATACTATGTGGTATTTTTTCTTCTGTTATGAATGCTTCGTATGCAGCATCATATAAAATTACTGAATTATTTGCTTTAGCATAGTCTACCCACTTCTTCAATTCTTCTTTTGTTAAAACTGTTCCTGTTGGATTATTTGGGAAACATAGATATATCATATCTACTTTTTCTTTTGGTAGCTCTGGCATAAAGTTATTTTTAGCAGTTACAGGTAAGTATATAACATCTCTTCCTGACATAATATTTGTGTCTAAATATACTGGATAAACAGGGTCTGTAATAGCTACTTTGTTTTCTTTTCCAAAAATATCTACTATATTTCCACAATCACATTTTGCTCCATCTGATACAAATATTTCATCTTTTTCTACATCTATTCCTCTTGATTTATAATCGTTTTTTACTATTGCATCTCTTAAGAAATCATAACCTTGCTCTGGTCCATATCCTTTAAAACCTTCTTTTGTTCCTATTTCATCTACTGCTTTATGCATAGCTTCTATACATGCTGGAACTATAGGCCTTGTAACATCACCTATTCCAAGTTTTATTATTTCCTTTTCTGGATTTTCTTCAGTAAATTTTGCTACTTTTTTTGCTATTGTTGAAAATAAATAGCTATCTTGTAATTTTAAAAAATTTTCATTTATTAAACTCATTCTAATTCCCCCTCAAATACTGTTACTGCTGGTCCTGTCATATAAATATGATTATCTTCTTTATTCCATTCTATTTTTAATGTTCCTCCGAAGTAATTCTATGTATACATTTCTATCTGTAAGACCATTTAGATGGCAGGCAACTGCTGTTGCACATGCTCCTGTTCCACAAGCTAAAGTTTCTCCTGCACCTCTTTCCCATACTCTCATTTTTATATGTTCTTTGTCTACTATTTGAACAAATTCAACATTTGTTTTATTTGGAAAAGCTTTGTCTACTTCCAATATTCTTCCATAAGTTTCTACATCAAATTTTTCTGTGTCTTTTACTACTGTAATAGCATGCGGATTTCCCATAGATACACAAGTAAAAATAAATTCTTTATCTAAAGCTTTTAACTTTAAATTTTTTACTGGATTTTCACTTGATATAACTGGAATCTTTTCTGGATTTAAAATTGGTTCTCCCATATCTACCCTTACTGTTTCTACTTTTTTATCTTTTAAATTAAATTTTAATGTTTTTATTCCAGCTAAAGTCTCAATTGTTACCGTTGTTTTATTAGTTAACCCTTTGTCATATACGAATTTTCCTACACAACGAATTCCATTGCCACACATTTCTGCTTCACTACCATCTTGATTAAACATTCTCATTTTAAAATCAGCAATATCACTTTTACAGATTAAAATCAAACCATCTGAACCAATCCCAAAGTGCCTATTACTAACAAAACGAGCTAGTTCAGATTCATTGTCTATTTTTTGGTGTATGGCATCCATATAGACATAATCATTTCCTAACCCGTGCATTTTTGTAAATTTTTTCATTTTCTTCACCCTCTTTAGGTATTAATACTAAATAAAATATAGTTATATTTTATTAGTTGTCATTCTATCATATGTATATTTTTTTGTAAAGCTTTCTTATTTTTAAGTTTTAGTATTTTCTTACTGAACTGTAACAGTATTTTTTTCAAACCTACTTTTCAAAAAACAAACTTTCTTGTATAATATAAAAAAAGGGTGATAAATTTATGAAAATACTAAAAAAATTATTAATCTTATTATTAATTTTACTACTACTTCTTGGTACTTTCATTTTCTTAATTGGTTTTGGATATTACTCTAAAACCTTAAACGAAAAATCTCTAACATCTCGTGTAGAAGAAGTAACTAGTAAAGAACATTTTGTTCCTTTTGAACAGTTACCAAAAAACTATATTAATGCAGTAATTGCTGTAGAAGATCATCGCTACTATGAGCATGGGCCTGTTGATTTTATTGGTATTGCTAGGGCCTTGTATACTAATATTAGAGATGGAGAATTTGATGAAGGTGGAAGTACTATTACACAACAAGTTGCAAAAAATATTATTTTTAATCAAGATAAAACTTTAATTAGAAAAATAGGTGAAATTTTTGGTGCTTACGATTTAGAAAAAAATTACTCTAAAGATGAAATACTAGCATTATATGTAAATTCAAATTATTTTGGTGATGGTTATTATGGAATCTATGCTGCAAGTATGGGATATTATAAAAAAGAACCCAAAGATTTAACTTTAGAAGAAGCTTCTATGTTAGCTGGAATTCCAAATGCTCCTTCTGTTTATTCACCTTCTATAAATCCCGACTTAGCAAAAAAAAGGCAATCTCATGTTTTAAATGCAATGGTTCAGTATGGATACATTACAGAAGAAGAAGCTAATTCAATTAAATAGTAAATAAAAGTCATAAAAAATTTTTTATGACTTTTTTATTTTCTGTTACATATATTTAAAATAAGGAGTTTAATTATGAGAATTTTAATTTTTAATAAAAAGTTTTTAATTTTTATGTGCATTATATTTTTTATAATATTTTCTATGTATTTCTATTATCATAATCCATTTTCCATGGCTGTTGAGCTTTCAATAAACAATGGCTTAGATGATAACGCAAAAGAAAAAATAATGTCTTTAACAAAAGGAACTGAAAAAATTGCATATTTAACTTTTGATGATGGACCTACTCTTAGAGCTACGCCTAGGGTATTAGATATACTTAAAGAAGAAAATGTAAAAGCTTCATTTTTTGTTATTGGAAAGTATGTAGATAAACATCCTGAACTAGTAAAGAGAGCTTATGATGATGGTCATTATATTGCAAATCATGGTTATGATCATAGTAATAAAAAATTATACGAGAGTAATGCTAGTTTTATTAATGAAGTAAAAAAAACTGATATCGAAATTGGAAAAGCGATTGGCATTGATAATTATTGTTCTCATATATTTCGATTTCCAAATGGTTATATGTCTCCAAACAATAAATCTCAAAAAAAGGTAAGTGCTAAGCTTCTTCAAGAAATGGATTATGTATATGTAGATTGGAATTGTTTAAATAATGATTCTGTAAAAAAATATTCTAATTATCAATTATTAAACAATCTTAAAAAATCTGCTAAAAACAAAGGAACTTTAGTTGTTCTAATGCATGATACTTCTGATGTTAATGATACTCCTAGTATTTTAAAAGATTCCATAGATTATTTAAAAAGTGAAGGTTATGTATTTCAAAATTTTTATGATTTATTGTAATATAAAAAGAACAGTATAATTCAAAATAATTATACTGTTCTTTCTATAAATGATTTACATAGTCACCTCGATTTGATATATATTTCTGCTTCCATCTAATTTAATATAATTTTCTATCTTCTCGCCATTTAATTTTATCTCAGAAACTCCCATATTCTTTCCATTTGAATTTTTTATTCTAATATTATAAATACTTTCTTTCCATTTGTATTGAATTTGGTATTCTTTCCATTCTTTTGGAATGCATGGTTCTATCTTCATATATCCCTTTTCTATTTTTAATCCTAATATATATTCAATTCCTGCTTTATAATACCAGCTACTTGATCCTGTATACCATGTCCAACCACCTTGTCCTGCTAAATTACTTGCTCCATAAACATCTGCAGCAATAACATATGGCTCTACTTTATACTTTTTACTTGCTTCTTTTGTCCTTGCATGTTCAATCGGATTTATCATTCTGTATAGTTCTGTTGCTTTATCTCCAAATCCTAGCATTGTCTCTGCTATAATAACCCATATTGCACTATGTGTGTATTGACCACCATTTTCTCTTACACCTGGTAAATATGCTTTAATATAGCCAGGTTCCAATTTTCCTTTTTCAAAAGGTGGATCTAACAATTTTATAAGTCCATGTTCTCTATCAACTAAGTGGTTCTCTAAGCTTTCCATTGAAATATATTTTTTATCATTATCTCCTGCTCCAGAAATTACACTCCAGCTTTGTGCAATACTATCTATTCTACATTCATCATTTTCCATACTACCTAATACATTTCCATCATCCATGAATGCTCTTCTAAACCATCTTCCATCCCAAGCCTTTGTATTTAATGCCTTTTTCAAGTTGATTTTTATATCTTCATATTTTTTGGCTAATTCCTCATCTCCCATTTTATTACAAATTGGAATAAATCTGTCTAAAATAGCATATTGAAAGAAGCCAAGCCATACACTTTCACCTTTTCCTTTATTTCCAACAGTACTAAACCCGTCATTCCAGTCTCCTGATCCTATTTTAGGCAATCCATTTTCTCCAAAATTCAAACTTTTTTCAATTGCTTTTATACAATGTTTGTAAATATTTTCTTTAATGTTTGATTCTAAATATTTATCATATCTTTCATCTTTTCCTTCTTCCAATATAGGTCCTTGTAAATATGGAGTTTCTATTTGCAAAATTTCTTCATCTCCGGTAAAGTCAATATACTCTTCTGTTAAATATACAAGCCATAATAAATCATCCGAAAATCTTGTTCTTATACCTCTTTGGGTTTCTTCATGCCACCAATGAAGAACATCTCCTTCTATAAATTGATGTTTACTGTGTTTTATTATTTGTTTTTTTAATAATTCAGGATTTATATATTTTAATCCTAAAGTATCTTGTAGTTGATCTCTAAATCCATATGCTCCTCCAGATTGATAATATCCGCTTCTTCCTATTAACCTACTAGAAATTGTTTGATATAATATCCAGCCATTTAAAATAATATTTATTGACTCTATAGGAGTATACACTTGTAATCTTCCTAATCTATCTTTCCAATAATTTTTTATATTTTCTAGTTCTTGTTTGCAATTTGCTATTTTACTATATTTATATGCAATATTTTTGCAATCTATTGTCTTGTCCTCAGCACCTAATATTATTGAAATTTCTTTATTTGCAAAACTTTCTATTTCTACTTCTATTTCATAAGCAATACAAGCATTTTTACCTAGTGCATTTTCGTTATTTAATTTTATTTTCTGCAGTGCTTCTGGATTTTCTATTCCATTCTTTCCTATGAAGAAATTTTTATCACCTGTATATGATATAATTTTTTCACTAGATGAAATATAAACTTGTGTATTTTTAAATTCATCTCTATATAAATTTTTGGCTAAAATTATATTATTATTTCTATCAAAATTCGTTGTAATAAATCCTTCTGATTTTAATTCATCTTCACCTATTACTGGTTTCATATAATAGTATAATTTTATTTTTTTTCGATTTGGTGTAGTATTTTTTAAATTTAAAATTCCAATTTTACAAGCATCTTCTTTTGGTACAAATACAGTTAATTCCTGTTCTATCCCAATATTTTTATGAGAATATTTAGCATATCCAAAGCCATATATAATATTATAATTATTTTCATCTGGCATTGGGTTTAATCCTAATGACCAAGTGTTTTTACTTTCTTCATCTTTTAAATATATAATTTCACTTGGAATATCATAACTTGGATTGTTTTCCCAACTAGAAACTCTATTCATTCTACTATTTTTATACCAACTATATCCCCCCATATTTTCAGTGATAACACAACCAAATTTCTCATTTGCCATAACATGGCTCCAAACAGTTGGTAATCTATTATCTTGATTAATCTTAATTAAATATTCTTTTCCATCTTCTGAAAAGCCTCCATATTCATTGTAATATTTACATTTATCTGAGTCTTTTAATACATTTATATCCTCTGTTTCTTTTGGTACTGGTATAATTGTTTCTTCTTCATTTCCTATTTGCTTATATTTTTCTAAATATTCTTCTTCCAAATCTTTTATATTATTTTCTAATCCTCCTTTTGCAGTATCTATTATTATGTCTGAAACTGTTTCTAGAAGTACTATATCTTTTTTGTCTATTTCACCTTTTGTTAATGTAAATATTCCTCCTTTTATATTTTTTAAATATGACATTTGACTATTTAAAATAGAGTTTTCTATCTCTTCCCTTACATAATTTTCATAACTATGTTTTTCTTCATCTAATATTACTACTTCTGTTTGAATATTTTTCGTTCTAAAAAATTCATAAGCTTTTAAGACTTCTCTTATTACATAGCCATCATTAACATCTCTAATTTTAATTAATATAATTGGTAAGTCTCCAGATATTCCATATTTCCAAAGTTGATCTTTTTGATATATAATTTGTGTATTCTTTTTCATAAATTGACTTTTTATAGGATTATCAAAAATAAAATATGATAACATCTTTTGATAAATAGCTATTTCTTTGCCTTTTATTCTTAAATATCTACTCTCTGCTTCTACTCTTGCTCTTGAAAGTTCAAATTCCTTTTTTACATTTTCAAAAGATTGATATTTTTTAATATTTTCTTTTGTTTTTTCTTCTTCTCTGCCTACACTAATTATTAAATCTACTACTGTTTTTTCTTTTGGCTTTATTTTTATAGTTCTTTTTAATGCTACAATTGGTTCTGTTACTAATCCTATTTTTCTAGATAATGGTATAGAATTTTTAATCATATTAGGAATTCCTAAATTTCCTCTTCCTATAAACTTCTCTTCTTCTATTTCATATTCTAAATCCCCAATTGTTTCACTATCTGTGGATAAATTAGTTGCTAAATAGATTTCTTTATCATCTATTTGTCTTTTTTTTCTTTTTACTATTAGACTATTTGTTTCTTCATCGAATTTTGTAATTAAAAATAAATTATTAAATACTGGATGAGCATAATCTTGTTCTTTTTTTGATAATACAGGTTCAAAATAAGAAGTGACTTCTAATATTTCTTCCTGATTTCCTTGATTTTCAAAAATTACTCTTCTGATTTCTACTGGTTCTTGTGAACTAATTGTTGTTTTTATTGTTGTTTTTATATTTCCATTTAAAAGTTCTTGTTCGTCTCTATCTGGCATAAAACTAATTTGATAATTCTTTTCCTTTTTCTGATTAAAAGCATAGTTTGAACTCCATATTTCTTTTGTTTTTATATTTTTTATAATAAAAAATATGCCTTGCCCATAATCATCTGTAGCTTTAAATCTATTTATATAAATATCTTCATATTTACTAACCCCTTCACCTTTTTCATTCATTGCCACTACATAATTTTCATTTGAAATTATATTTCCTGTTATTAGTCTTTCATCTATCTTTTTATATGTTGTTTGAATATAATTTTCATAATCTTTATATTTGAATTTTTCTACTTTTTCTTTGTTCTCTTTTGTTATTATAAATTTTTCTGGCATAGTTTCTTGTAAAAGTATACTTACTGCCTCAATTTGAGGATTTTTCATAAATCTTTTTTGTAATATTTGATTATTAAATAAATTGTTAATTGATAATAAAATTAGTCCTTGATGATGTGCCATATATGTTTTTACTAAACCATATTTTTTCCCTTTTTCTACTCTTTCTGGAGTAAAATCAATTGATTCATAAAAGCCAAATTTATTGTACATTCCTTCGTTTTCTAATTGTTTTAAATTTTTAATAGTTTCTTTTGGTTCATCTGTAATAGCTAAAACTCCTGCATAACTAGATACTACCAATTCATCTGCTAATCCTCTTTTTAATCCTAACCATGGAATTCCAAATGCTTTATATTGATAATTAGATTTTAAATCTTTTAAATTAAATGCTGCTTCTGATATTCCCCATGGTATATTTAATCTTTTAGCATATTCTTTTTGACTCATAATCATAAATTTACAAGACTCATCTAATAAGCTGCCTTCATATTTTGGTATGTTAATATTAGGCATAAGATATTCGAAGGCTGTTCCTGACCATGAAATTAATCCTTTGTATTTTCCTAAAACTGTTAATGTCCTACTTAAATAATTCCAATGTTTTGTCGGTACATCTTTTTTAGCTATAGCTACTAAACTAGCTTGTCTTGCTTCTGAAGCTAATAAATCATAATAAGAATCTGTTAACTTGTTTTCTTCTACATTAAATCCTATTGAAAAAATTTGTTGTTCTTTACTATATAATACTGAAAAATTAGTATCTTTTATTGTATTATCAATAATTTCTATTAATGTTTGAATTTCGTCTCTATTACTATCTTTTATATTTTCTTCTAAAAACGTTTTTACTACAAAAAGATAGCCTATTAAATTCCCACTATCTACTGTTGAAACATATCTAGGTATTAGTGGTTCTTTGGTCTGAATTTGATACCAATTATACAAATGTCCATTCCATTTTGGCAAACTTTGTATAGTAAATATTATATTTTTTAATAAATAAAATACTTTTTCTTCTTCTATATATCCCAAGTCATAAGCTGAAATAACTGCTAACAATGATAAACCAATATTAGTAGAAGATGTTCTTAAAACAATTTTTTCTTTTCTATCTTCTTGATAATTATCTGGAATTAAAAAATTGTTTGTTTCTGTTAAATATGTTTCAAAAAATTTCCATGTTCTTTTTCCTACTTCTTTTGCATATTGCTTTTCCTCATTGTTTAACTCTTCAACTTTATTTTTCTTCTTTTCATCTTTACTAATATACCACATACATATAGGAATAAAAATCCAAAATACTCCTAAAAAAACAGCCCAGATATTTTCCTTTAAACTTCCTAATCCTATCGAAATAAGTCCTGATAGTACATTTATTGCCATTTGATTATAATAAGAGATTAATCCTGATTTTGCTTGTTTTTCCGCTTCTTCTGATGTAGTCCACTCTAATAAATGCATATGACTAAAATGTACTCTATATAAAGTAACTATAATTGCTTTTGCTGAAATATATGCTTTATATGGTAAACAACCTAATGTTAATATTCCTCTAATAATTGTTCCTTTTATTCCTGATATTTTTGGAGTAAAAGTCTTTTGTTTTTGCTCTCCTTCTCTTTTAAAAATCATCTCATTTAATATTTCTAATATAAATGGACATACAGAAATTAGTAATAAAAAACTGACTATTCCATAAATATTTTTACTATAAAATATTCCTATTATGTTTAAGTATATAATTGAAATTATAATACTAACTTCTAACAAACTTCTTCTTAAATTATCAAATATTTTATACTTTGATAATAAATTTAATGGACTTTTTGAATTCATCCATCTAACAATTTGCCAATCTCCTCTTATCCATCTAGATAACCTATTCATAAAACTATTATATTTTGTTGGATATCCATCCATTAGCATAATGTCAGACACTAATCCACAACGCAAATAGCATCCTTCTAATAAATCATGACTTAATACTGTATTTTCTGGTATTTGACCTTTTAAAACTTTTGAAAATACTGCAACATCATAAATTCCTTTTCCTGTAAAAATACCCTCTTTGAAATTATCCTGATAAATATCAGATATTGCATTTGTATATGAATCAATTCCTCCTGCTCCTGCAAATATTTTTGTAAATAAACTTTTATAACTAATGTCCAAATTAATTCCAACTCTTGGTTGCATTATTCCATATCCATCTATTACTATATTTCTTTTATCATCTATAACTGGCTTATTTAAGATATGAGCCATAGCTCCTATTAACTCAAATGCAGAATTTAATATTAAATCTGTATCTGCATCAAGTGTAATAATATATTTTATTTTTTCTAATCTTTTTCTTATTTTAGATTGCTCTTTTTCTATTTTGTTTTCTATAGTATTTTCTCTAAATGGGTTTTGTATATTTCCTAAAATATACTCATTAAATTGATTTAACATTCCTCTTTTTCTTTCCCATCCAAGATATGAGTTTTCTTTTTTATTGAATTTTCTTTCTCTGTAGATAAAATTAAATATTGGTAACTCTTTTTCATCAACTTTATATTTTTGATTTAATTTATCTACTTGTTTTTTTCCTTCTTCTATTACTTCATTATCAAAATCTTCCTCCTTTTTTGTACTTTCACTACAATCTCCTAGTAGAGTAAAATATATATTTGATGATTCATTAGCTAAATAATATACTTCTAATTTTCGCATTAATTCCTTAACTTTTTCTTTTGATTTTATAATTGTTGGTATTACTACCATTGTAGTATTTTCTTCGTCAATGCCATTAGTTAAATCTAATTTTGGTATTAATTTTGGTTTTACTATTTTACTTAAAATATATTGAATTAACTGAATAACTAATTCAGAAACTGGTATTAAAAATAAAATAAAACCTATAAAACCTAAATAAATATTGTTAGTCATTTTATTTATTAAATATCCTATTATTATAGAAAAAATCATAGTAATAAAAGTTGTAAAACAAATATATATTCTTGTTTTACTTTTTTCGCTTATGCTATCTTTTTTCTTACGTTTTAGTCCAACATATAGTTCACTAACTCCTTTATCAATTAAATAATATCCTATATGTGACTGCTTGCTTCCTATTTCTTTTGTATTTGCAATTTCTAACATTTTTCTTGTAATATATATTTCAGATATTTTTGTTTTTTTAGATATTTCCTTAATTTTATTTCTATAATATTCTTTTGTTTTATTATCCATTTTATCATATACATTAGCTGGATCCTGTTTTAACAATTCTTCTACTCCATTAACTTTTTCAAATATTTCTAAAAAATTAATTCTTTGTATTTTTTTTATACTTGTAATACTATTTCCAATCGATACTTTACGAACAGCTATATCAAAATGTTCTTTTTTTATTACATCTGATACAGTCATACCAGCTAATTCAACTGTTTCTTCTAAAGCGTTCAAATAACTATAACCTTTTTTCCCGTATCTTTTTAGTATATATGACATGTATTCAATAAATGGGTATTGCATATCTTCCCATACTTTTTTACTTATTTTTCTACTAGAATTATTTTTACATAGCAATTCTGATTTTTGTTTATTTTCTACTAATCTTTCTACTATATTTTCTGCCTTGTACTTTTGCATTTGAGAAGTATATATTTTTTCACAAATTTCTCTAATATTTTCTATTATTGCTATATTTAAAAATAATCCTATATTCCAAATTTCTTCCATACTTAAATTTTTCTTTGTTTGGTAACTTGTTAAATATATTTCTAAATCATTTTTTTCAATTTTATTATCTGTATATGCTACTATTTCAGATGCTAAAACATAAATACGTGCAAATCCTTTATATGGTCCGTTACCTATTCCTAAAAAATTAATATATTTCTTTAATGGTAATTCAGTTTTTATTTGTTTTACTGTTTCTTCTATAATATAAAAATTATCTAATAACCATTCTCCTGCTGGATGTATACTAATACCAAGTTTTAAATGTTCGTTTAAAATATTATATACTTCTTCTATTATTTTAAAATTCTCTTCTAGATATGGTATCGGATAAGTATTCTTCTGAGACTTATTTACTAAATTGTGATTTGTTGCTATTTTTTCTAAATGATTTTTTAATTGTTCTTGGTCTAATGTAGTTCCATTTATTTTTAATATTTTATTTTTATTCAAAAAATTCCACTCCTTGCCAATATGTTTTATCCATATTGTTTGCAAGAAGTGGTAATATTATACTTTTTATTTAATTATCTTTCTTCATCTGTTAAATCTTTTGTACTTACATTTTTTGATTCTTGTATTTGGTTTTGTTTTTGCTCTCTTTGTTTCTTTATATCAGAATTTCTAGTTACATCAACTTCTATTTTTCCATCCACCAAATAGAAATCTTGTCCACCAACTAATCTACTAATATTATCAATTGAACCTCCAATTTTATTAATAGCTTCTTCTTTAGTGCACTTTCCTTCATCTAATTTTTTTAATAAATCTTGGTTTTCTTTTATAACTTCAATGTAGTCTGCAATTTCTTTTGGCATATTACTATTAAAACCTAGATCTAAAAAATTATCATATCTGTACTTTTCTTGATTTTCTTTTAATTTTATATAATAAGTTTTGTCATTTGGTCCATCATTTTGTTGTATATCAAATGTGATATCTTCTTCATTAGTTTTTAATGGATCACTTAATTTTTCTTGAAGAACTTCATAACTTACTTGGTAATTATCTTTTGCCATTTTCATTACTTCTCCCATAGATATCTGAGAAAAATCTGCTTTAATCTCGTCATTTAATTCAAATAGTTTTTGTGCTGTTTCTTCGCTTATTCCCATTTGCTCTATCGTCTTTCCTTCTTCTTGAGCAACTTGCATATCTATTGGTTTATCTATATGTCTATTTATTTCACTATATGCATATGTGGCTACTCCTGCGGTTAATGTTAACACTCCTGTAATAGCTGCAACTCTTTTTGCAATTTTTTTTAATTTTTCATGCTTCTTTTTCTGAACTTTATAGTTTTTATGTTGCGCTCCTTTTCTCGGTGCTTTTATTTCTGGTTCTGTTGATTCTCGTAAATGCTTTTTACCTTCATTTACAAATCTTGGCATGTCTAATGGTTTATTTTCATTTACTTGTTTGTTGTAACTTTCTAGGATTTTTTGAAATCTCTCTGCATCTAATTCAAATCTCACTTTGCTGAATTCTTCTTCTTCATAAAGTGGATGAATCTTATACTCTTCTTTTGGACTAATTTCCATTTTTGCTTTTTTTAGATTATTTTTAGCTATTAAATATGCTTCATATGATTTTTTAAACTTTTCACTTGCTTCCCTCAACCTTCTTACTGTCTCCACATCTACAAACGAATCACATCTACCATTATATCTATAAGCTATTTTTAGTAATTTTTTTTCTTTTTCTAATTCGTCTTTTTCTTTATTATCCTCTAGTGGGATATCAATTGATGTATTCTTACCATTTCCTCCTTGAATTACTTTTAATGAGGCTCTAAACTTTTCCTTTTCATCATTCATAATCATTTCTCCTTTGAATATCTAATTATTATATATCATTTTCATAAAAAAAATGCAACTCATTCATAAAAATATTCTATAATTCCATTATAAATTCCCCAAGCTAGTTTATCTTGATATGTATTTTCTAATAATTGTTTTTCTTCCTCTGGGTTAGATAAAAATCCACATTCTACTATTGATATAGGTATTTCAACATGTTTCATAATATAAACAGTATCTAATTTCATCGCTACTCTTTTGTTTTCTTTTTGTATAGATTTATTTAAATTTTCTTGCAATAACTTAGCTAATTTTATACTATTTTCATCATTTGGTTTATAAAAACATTGCCAACCATAATACTGTTGTTGAGGTATTTTATTTAAGTGAATAGATACAAATATGTCAGCAGAACTTTCATTTCCTATTTTTACTCTATTATGAATATCAGATATTTTCTTTTGTTTAAGTGTTTGTGAATCTAAATCATAAATAGCATTTTCGTCTGAACGAGTTAATATTACATTACACCCACTTTGTTCTAATAAATTTTGTACTTTTAGTGTTATTTTTAAATTTGTTTCTGCTTCAGTCGTTCCATTGCTACTTTGTGCACCTTCATCTGGTACACCATGCCCAGCATCTAACACTACCGTTTTTCCTGACACTGGCGTAGCCGTTGTTTGTATTACACTTTCATTATTTTGATTTTTATTTTTCTCTCCTTTTTGATTATTATTTGCTATTTGCAACGAAAATGTAAATATTCCTACTAACAATGCAGATATAATTATTTGAATTCTCTTTTTATTAATTATTACCATAATCAAAACTCCTAATATAAATATTTATTATATTTATATTAGGAATTTAATATTTTATTCTTATTTATTTTATTACTCTTATCATATTTGGTATTTCCATTAGCTCTTCTGATAATTTTTCTACTTGCTCCATTCTTTTAATTTCTGCAACAATATTAATCTTTGCTTTATTATTTGTAACTCCTGTTTGTAATTCTTTTATATTTATACCATTTTTCATAAAAACATTTGTAATTTCTAATGCTAAATTTTTCCTATCAAATGCTAATATCTCTATTTTTATACTTTTTTTCTCTTCCTCTTTCTTGGTTTGTAATAATTTTAGTATTTGATTTTTAGCTTTAGCTGTTTTTATAACTTCAATCCATTCTTCTTCTGGAACAGTTTTTAATTCACTTGTTATAATTTCTACAATATTTCCATTTTGCAATTTAGTAACAAGTGGCATGTCTATGCTATTTATTTTACACCCTATCATATGATTTCCAACTTCGTCATGAATAGAATATGCAAAGTCAATTGCCGTTGCTCCTTTTGGTAATACTTTAATATCTCCTTTTGGAGTAAATATATATATTTCATCTTCTAAAAGTTCACTTTTTAAAGTTGCTAAAAATTCTTTAGGATCTTCTAAAATTTTTTTTAATTCTAAACTATAATGTATTCCTGATAAATTCTTTTTAAAATCCATCTCTTCTTTTTTTATATATGGAAGATAATTTATTATACCATATTTAGCAATTTTATTCATTGTATAACTACATATTTGAACTTCTAACTCTACTCCTTTTTCCCCTAAAATAATCTCATGTATTGCTTCATACATATTGTTTCTGGGAGTAGCTATATAGTCTTTAAATGTTCCTGGAATTAAATTATATAAAGTATTTATAATTCCTAATATCATATAACATTCTTGTTTTTGTTTTGTTATTATTTTTATTGCAAATAAATCCTTTATTTCATCCATTCCAATTTTCTTTTCATTTATTTTTTTATATATATTATATAAATGTTTTGTTTCTATTTTTACAATTGCTGTTATTCTTTGCCTTTTTAATTCTTGTTTTATTTTTTCTTTAGTTTTCTCTAGAAGTTCTTGCTTTTGTTTTTTCTTTTCTTCTAATTCTATTATTATATTTTTATAATCATCTGGATATAAATATTTAAATGCTCCATCTTCTAATTGTGTCTTTAACTCATACATTCCTAATTTATACGCTATTGGAGCATATAGTTCTATTGTTTCTTTGCTAATTGCTATTTGTCTATCTCTTTTCAAATGTTCTAATGTATTAATGTTGTGCAACCTATCTGCTAACTTTAATATAATAATTCTTATATCCTTTTCCATTGCTCCAAACATTTTGTTATAATTTTCTGCTTGTTTTTCTTCTACACTTTTAAACAATTCAGTAATTTTTGTTACTCCTTCTACTATCTGAGCAATTTCTGTTCCGAATTTTTTTTCAATATCTCCATAACAGGCATCTGTATCTTCTACAACATCATGCAACAAAGCAGCACATATTGTTTGTGTATCTAACCCTAATTTTGCTAATGTATAAGCTACATGCAATGGATGAATAATATATGGCTCTCCAGATTTTCTATATTGATTTTTATGTTTATTTTCAGCATATGAATATGCCTTTTTTATTTTATATGTATCAATATTTCTATTTTTTCTTTTAGCTTGATATAACACATCTTCTATAGTAATTACACATTTTTCACTCATTTTTATCATCCTTATCCATATTTTATTTTTTCTGAATAATATCTGCATACATTGTGTAATACTTTATTGTCTAATATAAACTCTTTTCCGTCTTTATTAATTGATTTATTTATTACTTTTTTATCTAAACATTTTCCACAAATCATACAATTATTTTTTTTACCTTTTATTAATCTTGTTTCATCTTTTTCCAAATCAAAAATATATTGTGGATATACTTCTGCAAGAAGTGGACAAAATGTTGCTTTTATTCCATCTTCTTGTAGCCATATTTGAATTCCTTCTCCTCCGTTTTGGCAATATGTTTCATTCTCAGCTTGATATTTTATATTTTCGCTATCATTTAAAAATATTTTTGGAATTCTTATTTTTAAATTTCTTTCATTTGCTAAATTCTCTATTTCGTGTATTATATTTCTCCATTTTTCTGGCTGTATATGATTTAATACTATATTCTTGTCCCATAAAGATTCAAAACTTCCTGCGTGAAAAGTGTACCAGTTTATTCCTAATTTTAAATAATGTTCTATTATTGCTCTATAATCTTCTTGGTTTATTTCCCATAATGTTGGTTGAATTTTTACAGCTATTCCGATTTTCTTTACAATAGTAAATTGCTTTATCAATTTCTTTTATATCAATTTTATTTGTTCCTTTTAAAAATTGTAATTTTTCGTTATCTAAACTGTCTATACTATAACTTATATATTGAATATTGTTTGGATCTATTTCTTGTATTAATTTTTTTATTACTTTTACACCATTATAGCCTGAAGTGGAAAACATTACCTTTTTTCCGCGTTTTATAAATTCTTTTGCTGCCAAATTGCAAAATTCTGTATCTACTGAAACATCTGGATTACCTAATATATATGCTTCTTCTAAATTAGGTAATTTCTCTATAATTTTTTGTATTTGTTCTAAATTTCCTTGATATTCTTTATGCTTTCTTCCATAACTTTCTTGTGTACATCCAATACAAGAACATGTACATTTTCTTCTTCCATAAGTTCCTGTATATAATGTTAATGATTTAACTTTTTTTAATAATTGAAGCTTGTCCATATCTCGCCTCCTATTTTTTCTCTATTATTTTATGCTGGACATCACTTCTTTAGAACAAAAAAAGCTCTTATCTTTTTGATAAAAGCTTTTTTTGTTTTCTATATAAAATTCTATACATTTCTTCTGTCTACTGCATAACTACTTCCCATAACAGATTTAGCTGCATGTTTTACTTGTGCTCCTATTTCTCCTATTTCTAGAATATTATGGAATCTTCCTACATCAGACACTACTACACCAATAGATACTGAAGTCAATGGGAATTGTTCAATAATTCCTTTTCTATTAGCAACTTCTATATAACCTTTTTCTATATCTGCTTCTGTAAAATATCTTTCTACATTTTTATCAAAATAACTTATTATATTTTGACAAAGTTTTTCGCAATTAGTTCCTGGTACAATTGCTACAAAATCGTCTCCTCCTATATGACCAACAAAAGTATTTTCTAATTCGTCACTATGAACCATTTTTATAATTGTTTCAGCTGTAAATTCTATAATCTCGTCACCTTTTAAGAATCCATACACATCATTGTATGCTTTAAAATTATCTAAGTCAACATATAATACACAAAATGGTTCTTGCCTTAATATTCTCTTCTTTAGCTCTGCATGTATCTGTACATTTCCTGGTAATCCTGTTAGAGGACTTACTCTTCTGTTGCTAGACAACAATCTGTTTAAATTCTTTACTGTATAATATAAGTATTGCTCATCTACTGGTTTTTTTATAAAGTATTCTATTGACTCTTGTAGTATTCTTACTCTATGTTCTTTTTCACTTTTTGATGACACCACAATAACTGGTGTTATAGTGTTATCCTCATCTTTCCTAATCTTTCTACATAATTCTACTACATCTCTATCTATAGCATCTTCGTTAATTACAATAAGTGATGGTATATTTTTTAATGCAATATCAATTTGTTCCGTTTTTACACTTATAAATTTATATTCTGGATCATTTCTAAATAGCTCTCTAAATATTACAATTGATGAGTCATCATCATCAATAATGTATATTTCTTGTACCATATTCTTACTCCTTTGTTTAATTTTCTACTTTTTTTGATTTATTATATACAAAATATTTATTAAGTTTCAAGTATTTTTTTTATTTTTTCTAATCTGTATTTTTTTATTTAATATTTCTGTTATCTCTTTTGTATTAATAGCCGGAAATGCTTTTTTTAGTCTATATACATTTTTGTACAAACTTAAAGTCATTCTATCTCTCTTTCTTTTTAATTTTCTTACTAATTTTCGAACATTTTCAGTCTTTATAGTTTTTTCTTCACTTTTATTGTTTTCCTTTGTTAATTTTCTGATTTCATTTAGTTTTGTTTTTATTTCTTTATTTATTTCTTCTACTTTCTTTAATGTCATTTTTATATTTTTTACTTTAATGATTGTAACAATTAAATCTGCTAATAATACTATTGCTATAATTGAAATTATATAATGTAATAATCTTATATCCACTTTAAAAACTAAATCTTTTACAAATGGATGAATATATTTTACAAATATAACTCCTAATATTCCCCAACAAATTGAATTTACTAAGCAAATTCTTCCTTGAAAATTAAATTTTTGCTCAGAATAATCCCAATATTTTGTATGAAATATTTTTTCTAATAAAACTCCCACTAAGTACTCCCATGTAGTTAGTACAATAATGGCTATAAAAAATAATAAGATAGGTTTGTTTTGATACCTTTCTAGAAATAGTAACATAATAATAGCTCCTATTCCATAAATTGGACAAACTGGTCCCTTCAAAAATCCAGTATTTATTATCTTTTTCTCTGATACAGATCTTACAATAGATTCCATAATCCATCCCAAAAAGGAATATATAATAAAATATGTTAATATTTCAAATATTTTTGCTCCCATGGAAGTTTCCCCTCTTTCAATAAATATCCTCCTACAATGTTTTGTAGGAGGTATTTCTATTTTCTTACTACTACTTCATATGTTTCACTTATATTACTCTCGTTATACACTATTACTTTTAAGTTATTTTCTCCATCTTTTAATGGATATGAATATTGAAATTCTTTTCTTTGCTCTAATGGTAATACCTGATCTAAATTTAACACATATTGTTCTTCTTTATTAATAACAAATTCTACCTTCTTTATTCCTTCTTCATCTGATGCATTTATAATAAAATTAGCTGAACCATCTGTTGTTATTTCAACTTTTGGCTTTGTAACTCCTTTTACTTCTTGGGTCTTTGTCTCTGTTTTATTATTAATATCTACCATAACAACTGTTAATGTATGTGTTCCTTTTGGAGTTTCTATTGTTTGCTCTGTTTGCATACTATTAATATCAACTTTTGTTTCTTCATCGTCATCCCATCTATAAGTCATGTATGAAAGTTGTTCTTTTCCATTTGCAGTGATTTTAATGTTATTTCCTTCTACTTTTAATTCTACATTAATGTCTCCTTGTATTGTATATTGTCTTTGACATGTTGATTCTTTTCCATTTACATCTACTGCATATATATTTAACGTATTTTTTCCTGTTGGTATTTCTATTTTTTGTTCTACTTTTTTCTTTCCTTTAGTATCAATTTCTATTTCGTCCTCATTATTCCAATGATATGTTACTTTTGTTAATTCTTTATTACTTGATATTTGTAATGTAATTTCTGTCGCAGCATCTTCTTTTATTTCTATAGTTGGTTTGTTTGATTCTCCTTCTGACTTAGAATCTTGATACATAGAATAAGATCCACTTCCAATCATAAATACACCAAAAAGTAAAATTGCTATTGAGAAAAATTTTATTATTTTTTCAATTTCAATTGGTCCAGTTCTTCTAGTTTTATTCTTTTTTTCTTTTTTTGGACTTTCTACACTTAATATTTGATTCAAAGTTTTTCACCTCGTTAGTTTTATTCATATTGAATTATAACATATGCCTTTATAAAAGTAAATGTTTTGAAACAATAAAAAAAGAAACAATTTTTTAACAAATGTTTCCTTTTTTTGTTTATATTTTAAATTAATTTTGTGAGTATGGTACACAATTGGCTATTCTAAGATATTTACTAGTATTTTCCATTATTTAACTACCTAATTTTAACCCTTTCTTATCATCATTTATTCCACTTTATTTGGTTTTATTTGAGTTGTTGCATTAAAATTGCATTAATTTGTTTATGACATTTATCCTTATAATATTGCATGATTTTGAAAAAGTTTTTCTGAATATTTTTACTACAATCCTCTCTTTCCAATTTAGCTCTTTTATTATTTCATTTTCTACTACATCTTTCATTTCATATCCTCCTACATTTATTTAGAACGTTCATAACTGGAAGATATATTTAATCTTGTTGCATTTGGGCAACTTTTTATGAAATGGTCGTTTTCTTTTATGAAAAACAAAAATGACACATTTAGTTGTGTCATAATATAACTTTGTATAATTCTTCAATATCTACATTTAAAGCTGTTGCTATTTGAATTAATGTAGATATTTTAGGATCTCTTTCTTGTCTTTCTATTCTGCTTAAATGTCCCTTACTTATTCCAGATAACTTAGCAAGTGTTTCTAATGTCATATTCTTCTCTAATCGAACTTTTTTGATTAATATTTCTATTTTCATAAAATCACCTTATCTTTAGTATGCTCGTTTTCATGTATATCATGTATTTTGTTGCATTTGGGCAACTTTATGAAATTAATTTAAAAAGAAGCCTTCTCAGACTTCCTTCGCTAATTTTATTATTTTTTTGAATCTTCTTGTTCTTAATCTTCCTTTTAAACTTTCTGATGATAATATTAAATAGAATTTTAGCAACTTGTTATACTCTTTCTCATTTTTTATATTTAATACTTTTATCATTTGTAGAGATTCTTTACATGCTTTTTCCATAATATCATCTCCTTTATGATATTATAACATTTTATGTTGAATTGTTGTGTTGAAATTTGTCGAAAAGCATGGAATATTTTGGAAAATATATTGACTTTAATTCATTTTGCTAATATAATGCATTTAGTTTTAATTGGAGGATGTTGAAATGAATTATATAAAAAAGAATATTGCACACTTTATTAATTTTGCTAATTACATAGTTGAACATTCTATTTGTATCATTATATTACTTGTGATTATAACTTTATGTGGAGTTCTATTAACTAATCTACCAGTAAATAATCCAGAACAATGTGAATCTCAGCAAATTTTGATTTTCGGTGTATCTTTAGAAAATTGGGGAATTTGGTATACTGCTATTGGTTTAATTATTACAGCTTTTTGGTCGATGTATCAATATACAAAAAATATTGCCAGAAAGCAACAAGAAAAAGGAGCCTGCATTGCAAAAGAATTTACTAATGGATTGCTTGATAAATGTGGTCTTGTTACTGTCATATATAAAGAATCTCCTCTTTATAAAGTACTAAATTCTCATGAAGAATATAATTCTTTTAGAAATTTTACTATATCTGAATTACGAGACATTTATGGAAATGATTTGCCTACTATATATAGGGATTTAGAAAAACAATGCAATTTAGACAAAATATATCATCGCATTTTAAAAGGTAGGATTTCTTTATATGAAGCAAATAGCTTTAATCCAAAATCAGATAGCAATCAAGAGAAGAAAAAAACTGATAAGGATAAACAAATAAATTATAAGAATCTATTTGTTTTAGACAATAAAAATTTACCTTTCCATTTTGGTAGTTTAGTTGATGATGTTTTAAATGAATTAGAATATATATGTATGGATATCTCAAGTCAAGCAGCCGGATCAAAATATATATATCAATCGTTACATCAGATTTTTTTTAGAACAATAAAAATTTTATCTGTAGAAATTTGTTTGCGAAATGATGGTAAGTACTGTGACAAATATTATACCAATATAATTCATGTTTACAATGAATGGACTAAAATATATGAGAGAGACTTAAAAAAAGAAGAAAAAAGAAAAAAAGAGGTTGATAAAATATTAAATCCGAAAATAAAGACAGTATAAAAATACTGTCTTTAACTATTTTCTATCTTCATCCTCTTTTATTACAATAGGCATATCTTTTAACCAATCTCCATACATAAAAACCCCTCCTTCATAATTCACCTTTTATAAAGTTTATTATGATTTACTTAATTATATGAATAAATCAAAAAAATGTCAACACTTTTTTAGGAAGTTCTCAAATTTAAAATTTCTTGAAATTTAGCCAAAAATTGACCTTTGAGAATCGATTTTAAGCCGTTTTTATTTTTGAAGTAACAAGTTATATGCCTTGATTTTACTGCATTTTTGCACAAAAAAAGAGCTAGACTAGAAATTAATCTAATCTAGCTCTAATATTATAATTTACTGCAGAAATCTAAACAAATCCATCTAGGTTTTATATATTTAAACTAATTGTTCTTTATATTTCCATTTATAACCATAAGCTGTTTTAATTTTTCCTTTACAACAATACATAATATTGTGATGGCTATTTTTATTCATATATTTACTTGCTTCGCATAAACTTTCAAATTCGTTTAAAACGTTTCCGTTTAGGTCCATCTGTACAATTGATTTATTTTTCTTTTGAATTAATCCTGTTTTAAATGCATGATATATATTTTCTTTATTAGTACACCACTCTAAGTTTTCAACTGTATTATGTGATTTGTTTCCATTGATATGGTTTACTGTTGCTTTATTTTCAGGATTGCTTATAAATGCCTTTGCAACCAATCTGTGAATCTTGAATTGCTTCTTTTGATTATTTTTGTATAAAACTACTCTAACATATCCTTTCCCATCATCTCTCGGTTTTAATATCTTTTCTTTTATATGAGCAACTCCATAATTGGTATTTGTAATATCTCTTTTTAAGCTTTTTACTCTGCCTAAGTTGCTAACTTGATATAATCCTTCGTATCCTTCTATGTCTTTCCATATTTCTTCCATATTTGCCTAGCTTTCTCCTAGCACAAAAATAGAACGAGGACAAGCTTGCTAGGTAGCCTTTCGATAAGCTCATGACTTCCTATCTAGTCCTCGTTCTATTTGATTCAATTAATTTATTTTACTCCACCTGTCCATTTTGCGAATCCAATTTTGTAATTATTAGTTCCATCTATTTTATATCTTACCATTGGTCTATTATTAAATATTCCAAAACAATCGCACTCTTCATATGGACTTAAATTTCCTATTACTTTTGTTAATGCTGTATCAGCATATATTGTTTCTTTTGTTGAACCGTTCTTATATCTTCTCACTGGTTCATCACTCCCTTCTACTTTTGGAACTGCTACATTAGTTGTAGCTTGTCCTAATCTATTTGCTACATCGTTTTTAAATTGTATCCAGGCTTGTTCATTTCTTACATAATATCTTGGGCATTCCTTTCCTGTTACGTCATAGTGTCTAATAATATTGTTTACAGATAAATTGTATCTTCTACAAATATCAGCACATAGCTCTACTAAACTATTATATGTAGCATCGTTAAATTTTCCGTCCCAATCTGGATGGCAATCTTCTATTCCTATTGATTTTCTATTCATAGAATAAGAACCTGCATGAAATGCCACTTCGCTTTCTGGAATGCAACGAATTATTTCTCCGTTTAACCCTACTATGTAATGAGAACTTGCTGATGTTTTATGTGATGTTGCTAATGAATTGAAATAATTTCTGTTTCCAATAGCACTTGAACCAGCATTTCCGACCCAATGAACAACTATATATTGTACATTTCCTTGCTTTTCTCCACTTCTACTATATGGACTAATCGTTAATAATTTTTCTTCTATATTCATTATTCGTTCGCCTCCCCTATGTTATCTTGTTCAGCTAAATCAGTTACCTCTTCTACTAATTCTTCTTCCATAACTATTCCTCCTTTGCTTCAGGAATACCTGCCATACTTGTTAATATGCTTAATATCCCTGCTAATAATGATGCACTTCCTACAGCAATCCAATCTATCTCACTTATCATTACTGATGTTCCAATTGTGGCTACTGCTGTTTGACATATTGTCTTTATTGCTCTTATTCCTGCACATTTTATCCATTTTATTAATTCCTCTTTATTTTTCATGATTTTCCTCCTTCTTACTTAATGGCAATTCAAGACATCTATTTACCAATATCTCAATTCCATGATTTCCTCCTAATGTTTTATATTGTTCAAACAATTCATTCAAACAATATCTTGCGTATTCTGGTAAATACCCCTGGTCAAGATACTTTTCACATTTACTTACAATTTGACTTCTAATCAAACTTAATTGACTAGATTTCATTGTATTCATATCTTTAAAGAGTTTAACCAAAAAACCAAAAATACCTGTTAAAATAACAGGTATTGCCCAATTTAAAATTATTTTTACTATTTCTTCCACTATCCCACCTCCTCTATCTCTTTAACTTTCCACTTCTGTATTATCTTTTCTTTTTGTTCTTGATAGTAAGGTTCTAAGTACTGTGTTTCCATATTAAAAGCAGGTTCTTCCTCTATTTCTAAAGTCTTGTAACCTGCTTTTTCGAAATCTCCTTCTCGTGGATTTATTACTTGTTTATTATCATATTCAAGTATCTTTTTGTAATTTGCATATTTTACTGTTGTTTCATTTATATATTTTACTAACATACTTTTCTCCTATTCATATAAAAACTCACCTGTACCTTTATTGTAATAATATTTTTTATTTACTTTATCATACATGCAAGCTATGCCGTTTTTATCTAAGACCGGTATCATATCTCTAATTAATATATCATTATCATATATTTTACAGTCATATATATTAATTTTATTTGACTTCGTAATAGTTCCTGCTGTATTTACTCCAAAAAGCACTAAATTATAATTACTTTGAAACTCTGCTGTAGATTTTGCTTGATACTCAACATTATCAAAAAATAATTTTCCTTTGTTGATTTCAAAATAATGAATATCATTATCATAATCTGTAATTGTTATTACTCTATTAATCGCTTTAGAATAATCTAGTCTGTAGTAACCTAAATTTGCTGTTTGTCTTTCCATTAATCCACAAAAAGTCGAGTTAGCAGTTGAAATTCTAGCGCCAAAGACAAATGTTGCTAAAAAATACGTTATTTTTGCTCTTACAATAATTCTTGTGTTGCTGTTTGGTTTAAATTCAGTATCAATGTACTGAGTCCCAGTCGAACGCAGACACTTTAATTCTGTATATTCATCTTGTTTCTTTACAGACATCATTAATCTTCTTCTAAAACTAGACATTTGCAACACCTGCCAGTATTCCAATATTGTTTACTATACTACATTGATACGTTTTGTTCGACTCAATAGACGGTGTTTCTAGCCATTTGACTGCATTAGGTAAAGTTAAAGTAGTTGCAGTGGTTCCACTTACAAATTCAAACATATACTCATTTAAAACTGATGTATCTGTTATTGCTGCAAGTGTGATATTTAAACTTGATACTTCGCCAAATTTATAGAATTTATTTGGTTCTATTTCTTGTGTAGTTAATGTACTTTCTACTATTTCTACTGAATAATTTTTCCCATCAGTTCCGTTTGTGCCATCCTTGCCATTAGTACCGTCTTTTCCATTTTTTCCATCAATACCTTTTTCTCCTTGAATACCTTGTACTCCTTGCTCTCCTTGTGGTCCAATTGGTCCTTGGATTCCTTGTTCTCCTTGAGGGCCAACTTCGCCTTTAGGTCCTTGTATTCCCTGAGGTCCAGTTTCTCCAATGTCTCCTTTTTCTCCTTGAGGTCCGGTATCTCCTTTTTCGCCTTTTAATTCTTCTTTGTGTCCTTTAACATATGTTTCAACTACATTTGGCACTCGATTGTCAGCATATTCTTTAGCATTTTTTAGTATATCCTTATCTTGATCATCAACATATTTTTTATCTACTGTTCCCTCAATATTCGCACTTATTACGTTGTTTTCTATTGTTATATTCCCCCCTGCTTTCAATTTGTCCTGCTTATTGTTTAAAACATCTAAAATATCAGGGTAATCTTCTTCTATTGTAGATGTTGCATTTATTGAATCCAAGATATTCATATAGAATTTTTTTGATTTAAACACTGGTATTCCGTTTTCTTTTTCATCTTCTGTTATTCTTAGTTGCAAATATATTATTGACGTATCTGAAAGTAAGCTTGGTTTTATTTCTACCTCATATGTTTCATTTACTTTATCCATTGGTATGTACTTTTTTGTTCCATCTTCTTTTTCAAATTCTAACCATGCTACTCCATTTTTAAAGTTCTCAAAATAGAATATTATTTTTCCCTGTAAGTTTTCTCCATCTATTCCAAGAACTTTATCATTAAAATATACCATGCTATTATCTGCTACTTTTATTATCTTATCTTTCATATCATATCTCCTTTGTTTTTAATAAACTTGATTAAATACTTTAGTATTTTTGACGACTCACAAATTTAGTTCTTTGTATAATACAATGTCACATAAGCAACATATGTACTTCTATCGTCTTCGCTGTTTATTCTTAAATTACCATTCGTAAAAAACAACTGTACTTTCAAAAAATTATTATAATAAGTATTCAATAATATGGCTGCTTTTTTGCTTTTACTTGTTGCGATACCTTCTATTCTCACTATTTCTTGTTCAGGAAAGTTAATGCCTGTTGCTACTGTTATTTCTGATTGAGCTCCTGGTAAATTACCACAATTTATTCTTTTTCCATATACTCTTTTTCCGTCTATAAATTTGTTTGTTTCAAACTCTTCACCTGTTATTATATTTTTTTCTGTTGCTTCATTAATTGCACTTTCTGCATTGTCCTCCATCTTTTTTAAATTTTCAGCAGACATCGGAGTCTTTCCGCTATATTGAGCCGGTTCTACTTCATAAATAGTTCCATCTATATTTGCCTTAGCTTTGCTTACTAAAGTTCCATTTTCCCATCCTATTCTTTTTAGTTCAACACTCATTTTTTATCATTCCTTTCTACTTATTTTTGTTTTTATTTCAAATAATCCTTTAGCTTGGTTTTCAAAGTAATTTAGTGTGTAATACTCGTCCAAATTAATTAATTTATCTTGCATTGTATCGTAAAAAAATAATCTATATTTATATATTATATATTTATAATTAGCTTGCATTGGATACATGCTGTCCGTTGCATACAAATCAGTACTTGGATGCTTTTCCTCTTTTATATATAATGGCATAGGATATAAATCAGCTCCCGCATATAATGTCTCATTTGGATATATACTTTCTTCAAAGCCTTTTAATAAATTAAATCCAAATTCCGTATTATTTTCTTTTATTACTTCAATATCTTTTCCGATTACATATTCATTGTCTATTATTCCTTTTACCGAGCCAAACCCTATTGAATATAATTTTGCCCATATTGGAACATATATTGCTTCACTTTCTAGTATTTGTGTTTTATTGCTAACTGATGCTATATGTAATGGATAATCTATTCCTATACACTCTCCGTCTGTTGTCATTTTATCTTTTCTTGCAATTGTTAATTTTTCTCCTTCTATTATATAAACACCATAATCAGATGTATCTATACAAGCCATTACTTCATTTAGACCAAATCCTATAGCTGTTATCTTTTTATCTTTATAAACATTTAAATCTTCTGTTTTTTGTTCTTTCAAATTATATATTTTGTTATCTGTAGTCATGTAATTATAAATCGTAGTAACGCTGTTGCTATTTCCATTCACATTAATTATTGGATCATAGATAGCCAGGTCAAATTCACTTTTGGTTGCATTTTTTACATCTTTTATCTTTTCCTCGATTTTTATAAAACAATTATAAAACTGTTTCTGATTATTCATTTCCGATATTTTTTGTTCATCTGTCTCATATTGGCTTTTACTAAACAATTCTAAATAACTATCATATATATAGTTGTGCATAATTACTTCTTTATTTGTCTTTATTTTTACATATTCATTTTTAAATTTCATTATTGCACCACCTCATGACTTTCTAGGATTTGTTCCTCATTATAATGTGTTACATATAATTTATATGTCTTTTCTGAACTCTCTTGAGTATCTTCTCCTCTAAATGTATCTATAAAATTAGACAACATGTTTGAATTTTTACATATTGCAATATATTCAAATTCATTGTTTGAAAACAATTCTTGAACTTCTGTTATTATATATGTTCCGTCTATTAGTAAATCTCCCATATGTTTGTTTATTCTTACTCTTTCTCCTACATTAAATACATTTTGGTCTGCTTTTAACTCAATTTGTCCATCAAATTTCAAACTGTTTTTATCTATATATGATGCTCCAATATCTTCGAGTTCTTGAATAGTTTTCCAACTTTCATTCATGTTTATTGTTGTTTCTACAATCCCTGTTTTACTTATCTTGTCCTTTTTTTCTTCAATTCCTTTATCATTATAAAATTTATAAATATTCCAAATTAAAGCACTATCAGATTTTATTTCCATAATTTCTTTTATAACTTTAGTTCCATTATACCTAAATCCAGTTATTAGATTATTAAAAAAAGAATCTCTTATTAATAGAAATTCCTTTTCATTATCTGCATTATTTCCTTCATATCCAACATTGTTAGTTTTTATTTCACTTTTAATAGATTTATTATATCCGTAATATACTGTAAAAGTTGTATTATCAGAATATTTCCCTGAAATATATACCCCATAAAGTAAATTATTATATAAAGACGTGCTCTCTGCTGATTTTATTATATTTTCTTTTTTAATATCTAGAGGAAACAAGAAATCTATTTGCTCATTTTGTTTTAACGTTGATATTTGTTGCTCTAATATAGGGTTATAACTTTCTACTATATCTTTACTATTAAAACTCATATGTGATTGCTCATATATTCTAACATTTGTAAAGTTTACTACATTTGCATAATTTTCTGAATTTACTGTTGGTTTTATATATTCTAATCCTAATATCTTGTTTTCATCATCATATACATGTTCTATATTATCTTCGCTATACAATGATTCAATGTCTTTGAAATAGATATTTTTATTTTCATCTATATACCACCAAAAATTAAACTTGTTGCTTAAATTATTAAGGCAATATTCTATTGTTTTACACAGATAATTAACAGTTATTTTCCTATCTGTTATTTCTAATGTTTTTAAAATAAATCCATCATCAATTAATGGAGCTAGTATTATATTTTCTATTAAATCTTTTAGTTGATATGTTCCTACTGCAATACAAGTCCTTAGCGTAGTAATTTTTTTAGGAGTTATCAATGTAAAGTTTATAGATGTATCTATGTCCAACTCTCTCATTTCATCAAATACATAATCTTCTAAGTATCCTATAAACAACAGTTCTCTTGTTTTTTCTTCTGATATTACTTTAATTTCTTGATACTTCTCTGGTAAATCTTCAGCACTATGTCCGGTAAAATCACACTTTATATCACTAAAGGTTAATTCTTGGCTTGACTTTACTATGCTATAGTCATCCAACACTAGCAATTTCACACTATTATATTCTAAATATACCATTATGCTAATCCTCCTGTCTTTATCGTTTTTACTACGCTTGGTGCTAATATTCTTCCTGCTTTCTTTCCGTCTATATCAACACTTCCATCTATATTAAATGAAGCTCGTATTACATTTAACATAGAATTGTTAGATTTTACACTTGCATTAGCATTTATCGAACCAGTTTCGAATGCTACTGCTTTATTCATCTCTCGCATTATATCATTATTTAGCCCTTCTAAATCAAAACCATCTTTAATATCTTTAGCCATCTGATTCGTCGCTTTTGATATCTTATATCTATTTTTATCAATTCCTTTTACTAAGTTATCAATCATGTCCGGCATATACGTCAATTCATCTTTTAGTGGTCCTGTTTTTGGTACTGAGTGCCCTATAATTGATTTAATCCATCCTGCTATTGATGTAGCAGCTCCCATGATTCCACTTTGTGATCTTTGAGATGTCATACCACTTGAAATATTGCTACTTAAATCTGTCCCCCATTTGTTACCATCTACATTATTATTAAATCCCGAATTTGCATCATCTGCTAAAACTTTAGCTCCATTTTCTACCATTGTGTCAGAATATAAATTTTTCGATGCTTGCTCTATGTTTTCCTTAGTTTTTTCTGAAATTTTTAAATTCTGACTGAATAACGTTGTTGCGGAACCTGCCTCTTTACTTGAAGCATTTTCTAAGCCTGTATCTAATAATATCACACCTGTTGCTTCTTCTATTTTCTTTCTTGTTTCTTCTGGTACTTGAGATAATCCTTGCTCATATGCACTATAACTTGTTTCAGCTAAATTTTTCCAAGCTATTTTTTGTTCTTCTGTTAGATTGCTCACTGTTGATGTTTGTTGTGCTAATGAGTTAGCTAAATTTATTAACGATTGCTGTTCTGTATCTAATTGTTTTTGTAATATTTTTGCTTGGAAAGTATCATTATTATCTTTAGCCTCTTGCCAGCTTTGTTTTAATAATGACACATAATTACTTTGTGATTGTATTTGTTCTGTTAACGAATTATTGGTTTTAGCTTTTGCTTGGTCATATGAAACTCCCATTTCAGATAAAGCTTTTTCTATTTCATCTTTACTGTTTGAAACACTTGCACTTGTTAATTTTTCATATTTTTCTACTGTATATCCATATTCTCCAATTAATTCAGACTGATTTTTTATCTGACTGCCTATATAATTAAGATTTCTCATTTTTTCTTGTTCTTCTTGATATCCATTAGTTGTTTTATTTAATTCGTCATTATATTTTTGCCTTAAATCAGTTAATGTTTTTGTTGCTTCAGCTTGGTTTTTTAGTGATGTTTGGTATTCTTCTTTATATGCATCTAATGTCGCTTCTGCTTTTTTCTTTGAGATTAGCTGGTCGATATTATCTTTTAATTCGCCATATTGACTAATGATATTTCCATTCATTTGATACTCTGTGCCCAATGCATTATTCAATTCTCCAAGTATGTATTTTGCTCTATTTTCATAACCTTCTTTCACTTTTCCATTTTCATCTGTCATTTTTCTTAATTCATCTGCTAATCTTTGTATTGTTACTATTTCACTTTCACTTTTTGATAAACTCTGCTCTCTTGCTTCTTTTAAAGACTTCCATGATTTTTGTTGTAATTCTGCTGCATCTTTTACTCCGTCAAGAGATGTTTTTTGTTTCGCCATTGCTGTTGCTACTGTTGCCGCTGCTATACCTAATCCTAATGTTAAAGATATCAATGCTGTCGTAGGGCTTAATGCAGAAATAATATTTTTCGCTATATTTATTCCTTGAATCGCCGACATAACTCCTTTATATGCTTTCATTGATGCAATCAGCGAAAATACAACCCCTACTACCGACACTATTACGCCTTTATTTTTAGTTGCCCATGTCCACATATTTTTTAATACATTAACTATTATTGAGAAAATAGATTTTATTTTAGGTACATACACATTGGATAATTGTTTTACTGTATTTAATATTTTATTTAAGTTTATCTTAGAAACACCTTCTGCTACTTTTTTTAATACATTTTCTGATGTTGAACCAATTTTGCTGATTACATTGCTTAATCCTTTTAATTCAGTTTTTTTTAATACTGTATCAATAGCTGTTACTATATTTCCAACCCCTCTTACTATTGCTGTTTTTGCGTTAGTAATTGATGTTTTAATTCCCCCTGTTGCGTTTTTAGCTTGTTTTTCAAAACTTTGGAATTGTCCTGTTCCCTCTTTATTAAGCCTAATCATAGTCTCAATAAAGTCGTCCATTTCAACTCCACCTTTTCTTAGTCCTTCTCCTAATTCATCTGTTGTCATCCCCATTGCCTGTGCTACTTGCTTTAATTGTGCTGGCATTGCTGTTTGAATACTTCTCCATTCAACCATGTCTGGTTTACCTTTAGCGTAAGCTTGTGATAATTGCTCTAGTGCGCTTGCTTGTATCTCACTACTTGCCCCTCCTGCTAATAAAGCGTTATTTACTGCTGTAAATATTTCAACTGACTTTTTTACATCTCCATTTTTACTTGTAAATCTCTCAACAGATAAAGCAGCTGCATCTAATGTTGTTGGTATTCCTTTTAATCTTTCACTTAAATCATTTATTGCCTCTTTGCTCTCTTCTACACCTATTCCAAGATTGCTCATTACTTTCGGAAAATTATTCATTGTATCTAATCTCGATACTGCGCCATCTATACTATTATTTATTGTGTTAAATGCTGTACTTATTAGCTTTGTTATTCCTAATGCCGATACTATATTCTTTATTTTGGTTCCACCACTTTTAACGGAATTTGTCAATGAACTTAATCCTTTTTTAAATCCTGACTTGTCTATTTCTGTATCATAAATCAATGAACCTGCAATTGCCATTACTTTATCCTTTCTAATGTAGACTTAATAAAACATAATAAAAACACTCAGATTTTTCTAAGTGTTTTTATATCTTTTTTTTATTTTTTAATTATTATTCTTGAAACTTCTGTATCCTATGATATTAAATTCGTATTCTGGTTTTTCAGTTGTTCCTGAATAACTAGAATCATAAGTTGTTAATTCACCTTTTCCTTTATGCACTATAATAGGAACGTAACTAACCTCACTATCTGTTTTGTTGTTTCTTTCTACTAAAACAATATAATCATTATTTTTATCAGTACAAGAAATTATTCCTTTTCCGTCGTAGGTCGTAGAATAAGAATCCTTTTCAGAATCTATACTAAATGATTCTATCTTAAAATCCTTTAAGCCAACTCCACTATTTGCCCAACCGACTACCAAAAGACTAATCAAAACAGAAATAAAAACAGATATTATAATAGTAATTATCATGTTATTTTTATTAATTTTGTTCGCACAATCAAAACATACTTCATCTCTTAATTCACTTTCTAGACACTCTTTTTTACACTTTTTACATTTCATAATATTTCTCCTTTCATTATTTGGAACTATTATATCATTTTTTCTTGTGATTTTGTGTCGAAAAAAGTCGAAAAATCAAATTATTTCAATGCTTCGTATATTTTATTTATTCTTTCTTGTTCTTCAACTGGTTTTGGCAATTCCCAATAATCTCTTAATTCTAGCATATTTTTATCTTTACCAGTATAAGCTCGATAACCTTTTATCTTCACAAATTCAGTGTCATCTTTTATTGATTTTAATAATGCTTTGAATTTCCACCAGTGTACTTTATCATAAGCTAAATCTATACTATATTGCTCATAAAAAGCACCGTATATATACTCATCATCATACTCATAAGAGTATATTTGTTTATTGCTTCCTTTGCTATTTTCTTTTGTTTTATGATAATTATCTCTGCCACATTTGTAAAACCATATTAGCTTTTCACAAGCTTCTTTATATAATTGTGGATTGTGTAGCAATTTATTATAGTTTTCTGCATAAAAAAAAGCAGGATAAAAACGCCTTAATCCATACTCAATCTTTTTAGATTTGTCGACACTTTTATCCTGCACTTTATTTTCAAAAGATATCATATTTCTAAAGTCTACATTTATTTTATATTTTTTTCCTTGTAAGATCACAAAATAAGGTAGTCTATTAAACATAATCATATTAATATCTCCTATAATTTCTGTTTCTTCTATAATTATTTCTATTATAATTTCGTCTTTGTTCTCTGTTCATTTCGCTATCTAAATTTCTTGCTTTATTTTCTAATTCTTTGTTTGTATTCATTACTTCATCTATCATATTCCCTGAGGTAGCTGTTATATATGCTTTATATATACAAGTTAACACAGCTATCTCTACATCTAAGGTCATTTCATCGTATCCATCTTTTAATCTTTTATTATTTATCTTTTCTATTGAATCTTCTCCTATAACTTCTCTTATTTCTCTCTCTATGGTATCTTCATCTTCATTAATATCTTTCAAATCTTTATCTACAATATTTTTCTTATTAATTTCAAAGACCAATCCGTATATATCAACTTCAATTTTTTGGTCTGTATCTTCATACCCAAAACTTACTCTTTTACTTTTCATTTTTTATCCTTCCTAACATAATTATCTTTAATATCTACCTATTATTTTTACGCATTCTCTGTAAATGTTTTTGTTGTTACATTAAATGTACCATAAACAAATTCTCCACCTTCAAGAGATCCTGTAATTTGTTTTTGTTCCCCTGCAGCACCATTACATTCTGTTATTTTGCAAGTCTGTGTTATTTTTCTTGCTTTAAATGTATTTTCCTGTTCTGCAACTGGTTGCCATAAATTTACTATGTAATGATCTATATTTAAGTCTGAACCTGTTTTTCTTTCATAGAATAAATTATACATATAGTCAAACACCTTATCGCCTTTAACCATATCCATAGTAATAGGAAATTCATTCGAAAATCCTGTAATCTTTTTTGTTTTTGATTTTTGGTGTATGTATTGCTTTTCAGACTCTGTTGGGTTTGAACTTTCTGTCATTTCTGTAATTACTCCACCTAATACTATTTCATTATTTATTCCAAAGTAATGTGCTTCGTCATATTCCATGATATCTGTTAATTCTTCAACTGCCATTTTAAATTCCTCCTCTTACATTAAAATAAAGCTGTATATAATACGTACTTATAAAACCTTTTTCATCAGTTTCATAGGTTATCGCATTAGCACAGCTAATTTGTTTTATTTGTTTATTTTTTAATACTGGATAGTTTCTTAGTCGATTTTGTTTATCTATCCAATCGCTTAAATCATCTAACCAGTCTAAATTCTCTAATCTTTGTATGTCATCTTCACTATTTGCTTTTAAAAGCAATGCATATTGATATTGCCTATACCAGCCTGTATCTGTTATATATTTTAGTGGCAAATTTTCTACTCCACTCCTTTGCAAGGCTAAAGCATCTGCTCCTTCTGGAAGTTCCTCTGTATGTATCATTTCTGCTATTTCTTTTATTTTTTCATATTGTAATAGCCATTCATTTATTGCTTTATCCATTGTCTAACCTCCTTGCATAATTTGCTGTTTGCATTAATATTTTGTCTCTTTTGTCTGCCTTCATTCTTTCAAATGGGTGTGCACCTCTTAATTTACTGCTGTGATATTTTAAATTTTTGTTTATAACTACTTTTCTTTCTCCACGTCTAGCATAAGCACTTCTACTTTTTACTCCTACCATAACTTTTCCTTCTGCTTGGAATCTTGCATAAGGAACGTTTATTATTACTTGTTTTCCTCCATTAATAGGATATATAGAAGTTTCTTGTGTTCCACTTTTATGAGACACATATTTTTTGAGATTGTCAGCAACCGTTTTTCCTAAAAATTGCTGTACTTTCCCTCGCTCTTCTAGACCTAATTCTCTATAAATAGTTTGTAGTGGTTTTGTTTTAATAATATAACTCATATTGCACCTATCTTGATATGATTTGGTAAATCCTCATCATCAAATATAAATTTATCAATAGAAGTTACTTTGTGAACATTTTGAGTGCCATATTTTTTACTTAGTTCTGTTAATGGTACTCTTTCTATTACATCTTCTACCTTTTTATTTACAATAATATCGTCATTTTCTACAAACCACTTTAAATTATATCCATTGATGTCAAAAATCCTAATTAAGGCATTGTCAGTTGGATCTGACCCATTTCTGTTATGATTTGTTATTGAAGTATTTCTATAACTAGCCTCTACAACATATCTATCCCATTTGTTATTACTTTTATGGTATATTGTTATATCTTGCATTGGAAAATCTTCCATACTAACCTCCCTATAAAAAGCATGTTAATTCATCAGGCAAACAATTGATTATTTCCTTTTTAGCCACTTTATATTCTTCATCAGAAAGCACTTTAAAGTTTTTACTTACTCCATCTATCGAATATGAAGTAATTTTTCTGTTTGTACTTTCTTCCTTTTTACTTATTAAATCAACTAAAGCACAAGCAGTATATTTCAACTGTTCTTGTGCTTCTTTTGGCAAATTATTTATTTTTGTTTCTGTTAGTCTTGTATTGACATTCTTATCAATTTCTCTGCTTGCTTTTATTATTAGTGAATCAAAAAAGATTTCTTGTAGTTTTCCTTTATACTCAAGTAAATAATAGCTATAATCTGCATATTTCATCTTTATCAGCTCCTACTCTTGTGGTAATAAAGTTAACAATACTTCCTTATTAGCTTTTTTGTCATATTCTATTCCCAATTCATCTAGTTTAGCTTTTAATTCTGCCACTGTTGGTTCTTTAACCTTTTTATTTTCGGCTTCAAGTTTAGCTAGTTTAGCTTTTAATTCTTTATTTTCATTTTCTAGGCTTTTTTCTTTAAAAGAATAACCTATTCCTATTTTTTTTGACATTTCTTTACCTCCTAAGCTTTATGTGATAAATAAATACCAGCAACTTTATTTTTGTAATATTCATTTAATCCATATAATCTATATAACCATTTGTAATTATCTCCATCTTGATCTTGATCAGGTGTAAATAATTTCATTTTATTATGCTTTGTATATTGTAATAATGCAGGTTTATGAATTATCATGAAGTTTATATCCTTTGCTTCTGTTCCTGCTTTAAATCCACCTTTTCTTTCTCCGTCGGCATCTTTACCGCTTAATAATTCAATTACAGTTTTGAATCTTGCTTGTGGTACAACTTTTATGCTTGCAAATTTGCTTAATAATTCTTTTGATTTATAAGTATCCATATCTCTAATCATACCTAATAGAACAGATGTTATTCTTAAATGTCTATTTTCCTCCGGTACTTCATCGTTTGTCATGTCATCCCACGCCTTAGCAATTGCTTTGTAAACTTCTTCTGCAGTATCGTAGCTAGTACCTGCTGGCACTTTTGAAATTCCTGGGATAGATGCATACGTAGCATATCTTACAGCGTCAACCTCAGGAATAACTTTTGTTCTTAAAAATTCAGCTGATAAATTTCCTAATATTACTCCTCCTGTTTCTTCATTGTCTATTACGTCTGTTTTTAATTTTCTTCCTCTTTCATAATTGAATTTTTTAGTTTCGTTCGTTAATGATACATCTCCATCAATGTAACCACTATTTCTGTCATAATCTCCTAATCCGTCCATATCTAATACTGGAACAATTATTTCATTTGCATTCTTTCCTGCTTGTACTAAAGCTCCGTTTATATCGAAATCACTTGTTGTTGACTCTGATTTATATATTTTGTCTAATAACTCTGGTGCATTCTTTTTAAATAATTCTATTGTATTTGGCATTTTTCATTCTTCCTTTCTATTTTTTATCTTCTTTAATTCCCATAGCTTCTTCTAGTTGTTTTAAGCCATCTTTTTCAGATAATTTGTTATGATTTCCACCAAGATTAATTTCTGAGCTTCCATCATCTTCCTCATCAAACAAAAAAGAATACTTTTCTTTGACATCTTTGATTTGTTCATCAATGCCACTTACTGTGTACTCTCCTTTATCATTTTTTTCATATTTAATTTTGTCTTTGTCTAGTTTGCTATAAACTAAGTCAAAGTCTTTTGCTCCTTTTATGGAACTTTTTAGTGCGTTTGTTTTCTTAAATTCTTCAACTTCTTTAGAACCTTCAGCAAAACCTTCCTCTTTAGCTACTCTTTTGATTTCTTCTATATCGACAGAACCATTTTCTTTTATTTTTTTGTTTAGTTCTTCGATTAATCCTTCCTTTACTTTTAAATCATTTTGTGCAGTTAAAGTTTTTGTTTTTTCTGCGTTAACATCATTACCATTTTCAGTCATAATGCTATCAATGATATTTTTCTTAACGCTATCCTCCGCTTCTAAATCTTTGAATAATCCTTCTAAAAAACTTCTTTTCATAATATTTCTCCTCCTACGATTTTCTACGGGTTTTTCTTCCCTCGAATTTGATAATATTTGCTATTTTTAACGTCGTATGCCCAACATTTCAATTTCTTTTACGTCTAATTGAAAAAAGACATTAAAAAAGAAGCTCGTCAGCTTCTTATATATATTAAAACGTTAATAACTAATTTAATGTATAAATTGTATTTTTTTGCATAAACTATTGATTATTAGCCTAATTTATTGTATAATTAAGTTAATAATATTATTATTGAAGGTCAGTTGAGAACCCCATATATTTGGTTCGCAGTTGACCTTCAATTATTTTCTTTTATATGCATTTATTATTTTGTTTTCTTTTATGACAAATATCTTATCAATCCACATAAATCTTTTTGAAATATAAATACTTTTTATTTGCCTTTCTATTTCTTTGGGATCCATTTTAGTATTTGTTACATCTATAATAAAATTATTTGCTTGGTTTTTCTTTTTTCTTAAATTACCTTCTATTACATATTTACCTTTACCAGTAATTTCTTTCAAGTCAAATCTTTCATTGTTAATAATATAATCTGGTGTTTTTATACTCGCTGGATTATTTATTCTTGGTATTATATTTACTTGTCCTCCAAAAGCTTTTCCAAGAATTTTAGCTACTTCTTTTTCTCTATCCGATGTTTCCATTAAAACATTTTTTCCATCTACAAAGTATTTAGTTCCTTGAGCATCTTTGTAGTATTGTTGCTGTTTAACTTTATATTTCTTTACTGAATTAAATTGTTCTGTTATATCTTTATACTTTGCTTGTTCGTTTGTCTTAATTTTTGCAATTTTCATTCTTGAATAATCTTTTTCAAGTCCTGTCTCTTTGCAAAATGCTGTTTGTTTCATTTGCAATTGTCTTAATTTACTTCTTTGATTTGATGAGTCTATGCCTGCTTTATCTAATGTTTGTATACTTCGTTTTGTATTTCTTATATCACTTTCAAATTGTCTTTGTCTTTGAGTTGCCTTATAATATGGTACTTGTTTTCCATTTAATGTAACTGTTGCATTCTTAAGTTTTTCTAATTCATTATTTGTATATACTGGTTCTGAAACTCCTAAGATTATTCCAAAATAGCTATGTCTACAATTGTACTCTTCCCATAATTCTGCAACATCTGACCATAACTCTAAACCATATTTGCTAGCATCTTTTTTACTTACTGCAAATTGTTTACCTTGTTCTTCTGCGTGACTTGGTCTTGCCCCTAAATGTGCTGTAACCTCATATCCATCGCAACCTAACTCTGTTTCTATATTTCTATTTATATTGTTTGCTGTTTTATGAATGCCACTTAACACATTTCTTCTTACTGCTGTTTCTAATTGTATATTTCTTCCCAGTTTATCTTTTAATGTTATTCCTTTGTCTGCTAATTGTTGTACAGCTGTATTAATAGCAGACGTATAATCAAATGCACCGCTTATAACTTTCATATATGCTTCATCTACTGCGTTAACATATGCTTGTTGACTTTGAAAGGCTATAGTATTTGTCATGTTCTTTAGTGTTTTATTAGTTTGTTTTAATCCTTGATTAAGTATGTTGTATTGAGTCTCACTCAGCTTAAAAGGTTTTTCTCTATATTCGTATAATTCTTCGTATCCTTGCATATCTTCTTTTGCCATGTTTTTGAATAGTAACTTTAATGCATTCTTTGTTTCTCTTGTTAATAATGATGTTTTTTCTAATGCTTCATTAAATATTTCTGTTCCATTTGTTTGTAATAATATTTTCATTTGTTCTTTACTTACTGCTGTAATATCATCCATTATACTTATTCTGCTTATTATATCAGCTGTTATTTCTATATTTAATTTATTATATAGTCTTACAACATCATTAAATTCTATATCATTTAAATATTCAGGTGTTAACATTTAAAACACCTCTTATTCTTCAATATCTTCTATTTCTTCATCTTTTACCATTGCCTTGGCTTTTTCTTCTGTCTCCCCTAAGAATTTAACTCTATATTCCCAAGCTTGTCTTATTCCTTGTGCTATATCTTGTCTAAATTCCTGTTTCGCTGTTTCTGTATCAACCATAAAACCATCTTTGTCTGTTATTGTAACAATACAATCTTCTGTTACTTTTTCTTTGAATAATACTCTTCCTAGTAAAAGAATAGCTTTGCATATTCCACTTACAAATTCATCAACACTCTTGCGGTGTTTGTTAGCATTTTCGATTAAGTCCTGTCTATCTCCAACGTATTGAGTTGCAGTCACTACCGAATTTCCATTAAATTCATAATATTTGGTTCCTAGCCCTGCCTTAAAACTTAGCATATTCAAAGCAAATTGTATTCCTTCTTTATCTTCCTGTACTCTTAACTCTGGATTGTATTCTGTTACAACTGGATTTTCTTTTATGTTACTTATTTCAGTATCTCCATATACAGCCCACTGTTGTTTCATTACGTCATCAGGATATACTTCATATTCTTCTTCTCTTATATTTCCTTCTGTATCTTTTATTTGTCTTGTCTTAGTTCTTGTTATTTTTTTGTTATAAAATACTTTTTTTCCTCCAAGGTAAAAATCCATAACAAAATTATTGTATGTAATATCACAGGCCATAAGTTGATCAATTGCAGTTCCATATACACTAAATCCCATCCCGTTTACATTGTTGTATTCTGTATCAATTGGGTTTGCTATTGCTGGCTTTAAGATACTAAATAAAGGCACACTAGAATTAACTGTATAACTCTTAGCTATGCCCTCTTTGTTTATTTCATTTCCGTTTTCATCTAAATAATTATTAGATATTTCGTATATTTCTTGATTTAATTTTTTGTTATATTTTAATTGATGTAACTCAATATAATATTCTTTTTTACTGTCTATAGTATTTTCACTTACAAAAGCAACATCAATTATTACTCCATGTTCAACTTTTAAAGGTATAATTTGGTTTGCGTCTAAGTAAATAATATCTAGCTTTGTTCTTTCATCCGCATATAGCCTTCCTTGTTTATCTACCTTTGCATGTTTAACTCTCATTGTTGCCCCTGCTGTTCCCATTGCCATTGCCTTTTCTATTGCTGTCGGTAAGTCTTTATATATTTTTAATATCTTTAACTGATTATTTAAATATTCATTATTTACCTCTGTTTGTTCGTCTGTGTTCGCTTTTGTTGTTATTTCATCTCTTTCAGTAAATAATATGCTTGACCAATCCTCTGCTAGTCTTTTTGCCATGCCTAGACTAAACATTTTTCTTTCTTTTCCTGTTTGGTCATGATATTTATGAAAGTCTACTTGATTTTTCCACCAAGACTCCCATGTTTCCACAAAATTATAATAATCTGTCGATACTGTATTATATCCTTTGCTTTTTAAATATTTTAATACTACATTATTCATTTTATGCTACCTTTCCTAAATAATAAGATATCTCTTCAAACCAATATTCAAATGAGTAATTGAAACTATCTAAACTATCTATGTCCGACGTTTCTCCATCATCTATCCACCTGTCATCTTTTGCTTTTTCATCATATAAAGCTGTTTGTAAAGCTTCTATTAAAGTCTGACATTGTCCTTCTATGAAGCTTATTTTACCCAAATTTAACAACCTATTCCAAAGTTCAATCCTGTTCTTGATTTCAATTTTTAAGCTATCTTGAACTACCAAATTAATTTCATTTGCTCTTAATTCTCCATTTAAAGAATTGTTTAATACTTGTTCTGCACTATCAGCAAAAATAAAAGATACAGTTCCATATTTGTCCTGTATCTCTTTTATAAAATTTATTATCCATCTAAATACTTGCTTTGTGTTTGTTCCTGTTGCTTTCATTGTACTAGCTTTTAGCACTTGTACACTTTTAAAATCTCTGCTTATTTTTGTTGCTGTTATGCTATGTTTTGATTTGTTGCCACCCCAGTCAATCCCTATACTTATTATAGAATTATATTGAATTGTAGTAGTAATAAATCTTTTATCATCATTTGCAATTTGTTGGAATATTAATCCTTCAGCATCACACCATTGTCCTAATATCAATCTATTATAATAAACTGTTCCTTTGTACTCCTTGCAAAGATTTTCAACGAAATCTTTCGGCAAAAACGGATTATCAAATATTGTATAATATTGTGTATATACGTCTAATCCTTTTTCTTCTATCACATCTAGGAAGTCTTTCTTTAACCAGTGGTTTTTATTTTCCGGATTCAATGCTCCATCTAGGCACGAATATGGCTTATCTAAAGAACCTTGTATCATTATGAATACTTCTTTGTTCCATTTTGCCATTTCATCTCCATAAGCATATTTGATAGATGTACCTTGTATTTTACTTACTTGGCTTATTTTTTCAGTTCCTAAGCAATACACTTCTTGCCCAAATAGATTAGCTATATTTTGAGAATTAATAAATCCTACTAAATCTTTTCCATATATTTCTCTTAATGGTTGTAATACGTTTCTTTCAATTGTGCCTTTTGATACTCCAAAAATAACATTTAATCCATCTAAATCTTTTCTTTCTAGTATTCTGTTAGGAATAGTAAACAATATATCTAAATATGTTTTGCCACATCTTCTTGCACCTATTTTTAAGTTATATCTATGAGTTGCATTCCTGATAAACTCTTTTTGTTTTTCTGTTATTATCATTTACTTGCTTCCTCTTTTATTTTACTTAATAATTGTTCAACTTTATTTAGATTCTCATTGTTATTTTCTTCTTTGTTAACTAATATTTCGTTTAAATCTTTCAATGCAGAAGCTAACATTTTCAATCCTTGTCTGTCTATTATGCTTATATATTCGTTTACTTCTTCTTGTTCTTTCGTTACCTCTTTAGATGGTTTCAATGCTTTGGGATCATATGTCACCGTTTTTGTTTTTGTTTTTGATTTTGCTATATGCTTATTAAGTTCTGTATTTGCTTTTAATACATTAAGAGCTAATTCGTTTGCTATAGATTTTATATCTGCAATTTGTTGAGCTTCTTTTTCTGATTGTTTTTCTATTACCTTTTCTACTGTTTTGTTGCTCTTTCGTTGCTCTTTTATTGCCTTTTTCTCTGACCAGCCTTTTGTCTGTTTATTAGTATTTCCAGTGGATTTAATGTTTTTGTTTCTTAGAAATTCTTTTACTGATTTATAGTCACTTAATATATATTCTTTTTCTAATTGCTTCCAATCATATTTTGCCATCTCCCCACCTACTTGTTACTTTTAACTGTTGTCTCTTTACCTTCTCCTACGAATCCTTTTGCTTCTAATTCTTTATATCTTTTATCTTCTGCTTTGAATTTTTTTCCTACTGTATACTTCTTTAAGTTGTTTTGTTTATCGTTAAAATCTTTTATGACTTTTCCTTCTAACATTTCAATTCCTCCTATTTTATTAAACATTTATTTTTAACTAGATAAGGACATCTTACTATCTGCTTATCTAGGTTTATAACCTCTAAAAAAGAACAGCTTTTACACTGTTCTGGTAATTGTACGTTTATTAGCTTTCTTTTCCATTTATCTTCTCTTTCTTCTTGTGTTTCTATCATCTCTATTGTCCTTTTGCAATCATCTAATTTACATTCTTTACATTTTTTCCCTTGTATTGGACATACTTTATTATCTATCAAACATTGTTCCATATTTTATTCCTCTGTACACTTTAGTTTTCCATTTATGTCTTGTGTTATTTTACAGTCAATATCTTTATTACATTTACTGCAGTTTTCTTCTTTGAATTGTTTTATTTGTTCTAGAGTCATATTATTACCTCTTTTCTTATAAACACTATAAAAGATAAACTAGGATTTGTTTAAGGAAACAACTAGACAAACCTTTTACCTTATGCTTTTTCATTTACCTTTTATACTATTTACATATTAGAAAAATAGAGCCACGCTCATTGAACATAGCTCCGCAAAAGATATTTCTTTTTTTATAGAACTCGCTAGGAAAGTTCTTTATATGCTCAAAGGATAATAATCATTACAGCCAAATTTATATTATCAGTTACCTAGCATACTGGTAATAACATAATAAAAAGAGTAAACATTAATCTAACGTCTACTCTTACTTGAAAAAGTTTATATTTTTAAAATTAAATAATTTAAGGAACTTTATTTAATTTTATTGTTTTTGTCTTTCGACAATTTTACTATTGTTATTATACTATATATATTTATATAATAATACGTACTATACTATGAACTTTTTATGAACTTTTATATATTTATCATTTTCTGAGTTGCTTTATCTATTATTTTTTGTATATATCTTGGTGTACAAGTTCTTTGGTACATATCATAATATAACGTTCTGCTAATATTCTCTGCTGTTCTCCCATCTATGTAATATGCTACTAGTAATTCTCTTTCTTTGTATTTCAATCCTATTAATCTGTCTTCTACCGCTTCTACGCTTTCTCTTAATTTTCTGATTTCTTCTTCTAAACTCTCTATTTCATTTTTTATATTGTTTCTCCTGGTGTCATTTTGTTCTATTTTAGTTAATACTTTATTGCTTATTTGGTTTTTACTATGTATGTCTTGATTGATTCCATAGCCTGTTGTTAAACTTGTCTCTACCTCTTCACAACCTTTTAGTTGTAGTCTTTTTGTCTTTATCTCTTTTAGTTTTATATTCAGTTTTGCTTTGTTCTCTTTATAGTTTTTTAACAATTCTATTAGCTCACTCTTATTCATTTGTACCTCCTTGTTTTCTTTTTATATCTTCTCTTATAAGTTCATCTTTAA
>OGJI01000242.1_pt1 | contig 74899 bp, 105 predicted proteins | sample 1572031 | NCBI WGS metagenome assembly OGJI01 (sample SAMEA2582119, study PRJEB24529) | metagenome | biome: Human gut stool | place: China | collected 2011
TTAGCCTGAGTGAAAGCGGCACATTTTTTTATATTAGATTTTCTTTTTGAACGTAGTGAATAATATTTATTGTTTAAATTATGGATTTGTCCCATCTTGCTTAAAAACCCGAAACTTAAATATTAGCTTTCTTGTTTTTTTCCATTATTTATGGTAATATTATAGCAGTTAATTAAAAATTATACAAGAAGGGAATTTGATTATGGGTAAAGTTTTAGGTATTGTAGGAGAATATAATCCTTTCCATAATGGTCATTTATACCATTTAGAGCAATCAAAAAAAATGACTAGCTCTAACTATACAGTTGCTATAATGGGTGGCAACTTTACACAACGTGGTTCAACTTCGTTAATTGATAAATGGTCTAAAGCTGAAGCTGCAATTCAAAATGGAATAGATCTAGTTATCGAACTTCCTGTTCTATATACTACTTCTAGTGCTGAAAATTTTGCAGATGGTGCAATAAAAATTTTAGACTCTTTAAAAGTTGTTGATTATATTTCTTTTGGTGCTGAAACCTCTGATGTTGACATATTGAATAAATTTGCAGACGTTTTATATCATGAACCAAGAAAATATAAAATATTATTATCTCATGAATTAAGTAAAGGAATCTCTTATCCTAAAGCTCGTGAAAACGCCTTAATGATATATTTAAATGATATTAGAAAATGTGTTAATGTACTTTCTTCTCCTAATAATATATTAGGCATTGAATATCTAAAAGCATTAAAAAAATATAAAAGTAACATTATGCCTATTTCAATTGCTCGTTATGAATCTGCTTATAATGATAGCTCTTATTCAGGAAATATAGCAAGTGCTACAGCTATACGTAATATTATAAAAAACAATGGATTTGATATTTTAAGAAGATTACTTCCATCTTCAAGCTACAGCATTTTAATAAAAAATATGAAACAAGGACATATAATACCAGACATCTCTGTATTTGAAAAACAAATTATTTATAATTTAAGAAAAATGGAAACATCTGAAATTGCTATGCTTCCTGATGTAACAGAGGGTTTAGAATTTGCTATAAAAAAAGCAGCAAATTCTTGTAATAATTTAAATGACCTTTTAAATATTATAAAATCAAAACGTTATACATCTACTAGAATTCAAAGAATTTTGCTTTATGCTTTATTAGGAATCACTAAAAAAGATATTGATATTTCTAAAAAAACTACTCCTTATATTAGAGTACTTGGTTTAAATAATCGTGGTAAATTCTTAATTTCTGAAATAGCTAAAGCTAATCCTAAACTTGAAATTATTACCTCTGTAAAAAGATTTTATGATAATAATACTAACAAAAATTTAAAATTAATGTTAGATAAAGATATTTTTGCTACAAATGTTTATACAATTGGTTATGAAGATGACTCATGGAGTAATTTAGATTTTACTCAAAAAATTATTAATATAGATTAATAAAGAGTACGTATCGCGTACTCTTTATTTTTATTTATCTATATTTTTATATCTAATATATACAAACATTCCAACAATAGCAAAACTTATTATTAAGAATATTATAACTGGAATATATCCTGTGTTTGGTAATACTTTATTTGCTATAGTTGTATCATTTTTATTTGTATTTGATGTTATTGTTGTAGTATTTTCTTCTTTTTTTGTTTCTATTTCAGATGTATCTACTTTTAATTCTATTCCATTAGATATTAATGTTGTAGATTTTCCATTTAACGTTGCCACTTCTTTTATATATACATATACTGAACCATCTTCTTTTATATCTGCTAGCTGAGATTCTTCTGTAACCTCTAGTGTTAAAGCATATGTTCCATCATCTTGCTTTTCAAATTTTCCTGCTGGTATCCATTTATCTTCTTGTATATTATTTTCCTTTGAATTTGATGACAAATAGAAATAATGTTGATATTTTTCACTTGAATTTTTAACTTCTATTCCTGTTACTTTTATTTTTATATTTACTGAACTTCCTTGATTATTTCCCTCTAATTTTATTTCTTGTAACTCTGCTTTTGCTTTATCATAGTTAGAATTATTATTATCTGTTTTTGAGTCTTCTTTTTCTTCTTCATTTGCAATACTTCCAGAGTATTGATTTACAGTTATACCTTTTATACATAAATTTCCCAAATAACTGCTGCTACTACTGTCTCCAATATCTAGCCATTGGCTATCTTTTTGTGCTTGTTCTTCTCTTACAACAAAACTCTCTTTAGCCTTGCTTAATACAATATCAGGATTTTCTTCTTTTGCTTCATATGTAAAATAAGAAATTCCCCCATCTTTATGTTTCATTTTTATAGCTACTACAAAATTATTTTCTTTTAATTTATATGCTTTTTTAAAATTTATTGTATGATAACCTGCTGTTAAACTAATTTCTTCTCCTGTTGTTAACTCTGCTTTTTGTAAATTAGACAATGATTTATCTGTTCCGTCTGGATTTATATAAACTTCATAAGTTCCCTCAACCAAACTTTGAAATCCTATCGAAGTTAAATATTCTGTATCTGTTTTAGTCCTTGTAAATACATTTGCTAAAAATATATCTTTTACATCGTTTCCTTTTATATAACCTACTTCTCCCCCACCTAAATTATCATATTGATACAAATTATCATAATCTTTTTTATCTTCTGCATTTTCTATTCCAAGCAAATCAGAATATATATATGCATCTTCATAAGATACATAAAATATTCCATTATCTCCAACTGAAACACTAAGTATTTGCCCATCTTCACTTAAAGTACAATTACAATTCATACTTGCTGAAAATGTATTTACAATCTCTTTATCTTCCAATCCTGGATTATTTTTTCTTAATTGCTCCATTGATATTTCTATTGCTTTTCCATATGAATTTCTAATAATCCATGCTCCATTATTCGTGGGTTTAGTTGAAAAATTATCTTTAGAATAATTATCATCCCATCCAATTATACTAACAGCATGATTGACATATACTCCATCTTTTTTCGTCATTTCTTTTTTTATATCTTCATAAGAATCTATTAAATTATAGATAGCTCCAGATTTCAAGTTAATATGTACATTATTATCAAAATTTGGCATATAAATCGATGCTTTTACTGATCCACTAGTTGAAATATGTTCCTTTATTTGTTCTTTTAAATTTTCAATTTCTGAATCTTTTATTTTATTTTTATTAGCATCTATTGCTCCATCATTTTTAGTTATATATATTGAATTAAAATTTCTTATATCTTTTACTGTAGTTTGTACTTGTTTATTTTTTATATCATTAATATCTATTTCTTCCTGGTTATCTACAAATTTCATATCTTCTTCATTTATTGCTCCAGATCCATTTGTTAAATATGCCATTGACATTGTTGTAGTTCCACCATCTTTTGCCTTTTGTTTCCATCCGTTAGTATTTACTTGTCCATCTTTAAAACTCTGTGTCATAGAATAAACCATATGTCTTTCTGAATAATCATATATCTTATCATCTTTATTATCGTTATAATTTTTTAATGCTAAATTAGTTTCTAATGAACTTATTGAGGCAAAAGCCCAACAAAAGTTAGTACTTTTTTGGTCTTTTATTTCTAGATTATTATCAATTAACGTTTTTAATGAAAATTTAGGAGACGTGGCATATGTTGATGACTTTGCCATTTTTACTAAACTTTTCAAATTCATTTTTTGATTAGCTAGTTGTATTTCTTCTTTTGTATCTTTTGAATAAAAATTATATTTACTTGGCTCTATTACATTTTCTTTTTGTTCATCTGACAATTCAAGCCATTTTTTATATATTTCTGTATATTCCTTATTTTCTAAATTTGTATCATTTCCAAGTGCTATTCCTGTTGTAAATAATATTGTTATAATAAAACATAAATAAATCTTTCTAATTGTTTTTTTCATATGATTAAATTACCCCTTTCATCTTTCGTTTATAGTCTATCATAACAAATTTTCTTTTTCAACATAATATAAAGCGTCATATAAATTTAATATTTTTGTAATATCTTTGTAACTTTTTCATCTTTATAGCATTACAAAAAGCTATGAACATTTTTTTCATAGCTTCCTTAAAAAGCAAAAATATTATCAAAACAATCAAAGTCTTGATAATACTAATGGTGGGCAGGGAAGGATTCGAACCTTCGTACTCGAATGAGAACAGATTTACAGTCTGCCGCCTTTAGCCACTCGGCCACCTACCCAAATATAAAATTAAAATGGTGCTCCCTCAAGGATTCGAACCTTGGACCCACCGGTTATGAGCCGGTTGCTCTGACCAACTGAGCTAAGGGAGCATGTGCTTCTAATGTTTAGCACAAGTAAAAGTATAACTTATTTTCTTTTAGTTGTCAATACATTTTTTCAATTTTTCACCAAGTTTTTGTAATAATTTTAATTAGACATCATATTTTTTGAAAACTATATACTTTTAACGCTCTAAACAAGCACATCAGATATCTCTATTTTTAATATGTATTTTTTATCTTTTACATACTAATTTTTCTACTTATTTTAATTAATTTCCTGTTATTACTGGCCTAAAAGTACTACTACTATTCCCTTTACCATTCTCATAATCGCTATAGCCTCCTCCTTTTAATTGAAATAAATTATTACGTACAGTATATGGTCTAATTACACTATTTCCTAAAAAAGTTCCTCCAGATGAATACCATTGTGTTGCCGCATATTTTTTTACTGCTGACCAAGAAGTATTATCAAATTTATCTACATATCTATTATTATTCGCATTACTAATTAATGATTTTCCATTATTTTTTATTGTTTCGTCTGTTATATCAGAATAATTTGCTATTATTCCAGCTGTATATGACTGTGTTTTTCCCCAATCCATTACACCTGTTATATTTCCATTAGTAGAATAATGACCTGACTTTCCATCTATAGTTATAGCTGTTCCTGTATGTTTTCCTTCTCCATTTGTTCCATAAGCACTATTAGAAAAATAAGATACAATAGCCCAATCTAAATTTGTTGCCATATGTACATCTACATTTGAGCCTTCTAAACATTCTCCATTATTTTTCATTGCAATGCTCTCATCAAAAAATTCAGATATTGTTTTATTTGTATATATATTTCCATTTGGCTTTATTTCAATAGATGTTTTTGCATAAGCTTGAGGAATAATCATTAATGTAATAACAATTATCCATAAAAAACTAACTTTAATTTTAATATATCTCATAATTTTTCTTCCTTTCTTTTAATTAGATGATGGCTCGTATTTACTTACCCATATTCCCATATCTTGATTATTTATAAAAGAACCTGCAACTGAATAACCACTTGGTAATTCACTACCATTTAATTGTTTATTGTAAGTTGTTACAAATATTACATCCGTGTCTGTTGTTGTTCCAGATTCATTATATGCATATCTTGGTATCCATGTCCACCATGTTACTCCATCATTTTTCTCTACTTTTATATTTGCCCATATATTATTTTTATAATCAAATAATACATACGTTGTAAACCAACTTTTTATTTCTGAAGGTCTCCCTTTCTTTTCCCATTCTTCTACTGTTAATGTTTTAGTCTCTTCTGTCGCTTGTCCATCATTTACTTTATAAAACACCATGTTCGTGCTTTGTTTATCAAAATTTGATACATCTATAGTACTTGCTTCTATATTTTGTTTTTGTGTTTGTACTGTTGCTGATGGCTCATATTTGCTTACCCAAATTCCTTTATCTTTATTATCTTTAAAACTTCCTGCAATTTCATATCCACTAGGTAATTCTGAACCATCTATTGGTTTGTCATCTGTTCCAACAAATATTACATCTGTCTCAGTTGTTGTCCCAGAAGCATTATATGCATATCTTGGTATCCATACCCACCATGTTGTTTAGTATGTTATCGATGGTTAATATCTTACATTTTAATAATTTTTTCTTCTTGTTTCTGTTTCCTAGTAGTCCATAATATCTTATTTTCATAAAATGTGGTGGTAGTATATGCATTAGAAATCTTCTAATAAATTCTTGTATGCTTATTATCATTTCTTTCATTTTATTGTTATCTTTATAATCTCTCCATTTAAAGGTTACCTTCTCACCTTCTATTTTTAATATTCTTTCATTTGATATCGCCACTCTATGTGTATATCTTCCTAAGTATTGTATTACACATTCTGCATTTTTGAATGGTTCTTTACAATACACTATCCATTCTTTGTCATACATTTTTTGTATTAAACTATTGTAACTCGCTGGATTTTCTAAATCTTTATTGCTTCCATAAAATTCTATTTTTTCTTTTTTCATATAATCTAAGAATTTTTCTCTAAATACTCTAGACATTACTTGTACTGGTATAAAAAAATCTTCTTCTTTTTCTTTCCATGTATTTACTTCTGTTAAACCTCCTCCTGTTACTACTAAATGCACATGTGGATGATACATTAAATTTTGTCCCCATGTATGTAATATACTAAAAAATCCTATTTCTGCTCCTAAATATTTTTCGTCTCTTGCTAATTCTTGCAATGTCTCTGATGATGACCTAAATAATATTTTATATATCTTTTCTTGATTTTGTATCGCTATAGTATATAACTCACTTGGTATTGTAAATACAATATGATAATATTTTATATTTAAAACTTCCTCTTTTCTTGCCTCAATCCATTTCAATTTCTTTCCTGTTTGGCAATTCGGACAATGCCTATTCCTACATGAATTATAGGCAATTTCTTCATATCCACATTCATCACAAATATACTTGTGTGCTCTAATATTCGCTGTTTTTCAATTTTTTATTGCATTGATTACCTTTTTCTTATACATTACAATTTTATGTTCTTTTTCGTATCTGTCTAATCCGTTATTTAATATTTCTTGTATCTTTTCCATCTTATTTTTTCTCTCCTTTCAAAAACGCATCTAGTGGACTTTCTAAATCCATCTTTATATTCGCTACATGTACATATGCCATGGTACTTCTTATATTACTATGTCCCATCAATTCCTTTACTTGTATTAATGTTGCTCCTCTTTCTATCAAATCAGTTGCAAAACAATGTCTCAAGGTATGAACAGTTACTTTCTCGTTTAATCTTGCTTTTCTTCTATATTTTCTAAAATGTTCTCGTATTACTCCTACTGTTATCGCTTTTCCCGATTCGCTTAGAAATATCCTTCCTATTCTTTTATTCTGTCTATATTTTGACCAATATGTTCTTAACATTTCTAAACTATGTTTAGGCAATATTGTATATCTTTCTTTATTACCTTTTCCTTCTCGTACAAATATTCTCATGTTTTTACCGTCTATATCTTCTACTCTTAAATTTGCTACTTCTCCGATTCTTAATCCTGATCCATAAACTAACATAAATATTGTTTTAAATTTAAAATTATCACACACATTAAAAAAAGTGCTTAACTCTTCTTTTGTTAGCACCTTATAAACACACTTTTTTTGTTTTCTCATCGGTATTTGTTTCTTATTTAAAACCTTATCTAATGTAACTTCATAAATAAATCTTATTACTGAATTATAATAATTTATTGACCTATCTCCTAATTTTCTTTCGTCTTTTAAATATTTTAATAAAAATCTTCTTAATTCTTCTGTTGTTACATCTTCTAACTTCTTTTCTCCAAAGTATTTCATAATAGCTTTTGTTTTTCCTAAATAGCTATCATATGTGTAATGCGAAAAATTTCGCATTCTCATGTCATTCTTCATCTTGTTTAGTAATTGTTTGTTAGTCATCTAAAAAGACCCCTTTCTAAATATATTTGCAACTTTAAGTTACATAATATATTGTACTAGAGATCTTTTATATTTTCAATTTATTGGCTTCTTTGTCGTTCTTTCGTTCCATTGCGAGGTACGAGCAATTTAGTACAATTACTCTTATTTAATTAACACTATATTAAAACTACTTTTCTATTGTTATAGTTTTAGCTTTCACAGAGTTCAGCTCTACAAATATAAAAGTGGGCGGAACGAATGGTAGCTGTTAGCATAGGAAGTATTGCTGTTGGTGCGATAGTTCGTGTGACCGCTGCTGTTGTCGTAAGTACCTCCTCGAGTAACGCAAGGATTGTAGGAATTGCTAGAAGTTTCTGTCGTCCATTCAAAACAATTTCCTGCCATATCAAATATATTACATTGCTTATCTACCTTACTTGTTGCTTTCAATATATTTGTTCCTGTGGTTTGTGGAGTACTTGTTGATGATTGTCCAACAGTATGTGAATATGTTGAACTATTACTTTCTGTTCCACACTTTTGTACAAACACTATTGCTGTATCCCATGCATAACTATTTATTAAATCACTTGTTACTTTTGCTTCACTTCCATACATATCTCTTGACAATTCTGATGCTTTATTTTGTGTTACATAATTCCAAACTTGTTGTTCTTTTTTACACACTAATTTTATATTATCTCCTGTATATCCTGTCCAATTTATTTTATAATCACTGTTACTTGTTGATACTGAGGAATTATAGTCAACTACTCCTGCTTCATATCTTCCTATATAATATCCATGATTGTTTTTTACACTTGTTTCAAATGCTTCTATGTCTTTTGCAATTGCATTTTTATAATTACTATTATGACTTGCTGTTGTATCCTCTGTACAATCTCTGTCAGAAAATTCACTTGTTGTTACAGTTCCATCACTATTTTTGGTAAAGCTATATCTTCCAAGAGCTATATCTACTGTTTCTTTATTCGCTTTTTTTATAGCATTTTCTCCAGTTCCTACTGGTATCCATACAAATTGGCTTCCTATTGTATTTGTATATGTTGCATCTTCTATTACTATTCCTCCTGTTACTTCTGTTGCTGAATCACTTGCTATTTTAAATCCTTTTGGTATTGTTACTTGGTTTCCATATGTGTCTTCTAATGTTGTTGTATCATTAAATACTGTTCCTTTTGTTTTCAAACTTTGTATACTTCCTATTATATTTCCATTTGCATCTATTTTTTTCTTTTCTCCATTTACTGTTACTTCTAATGGGAATTCATTACTACCAATGTATGAAATTCCTTGATTTTTTAAATTGTCCTTTAAATCTTTTAAATTCAGTTTTCCATCAGTCCCATAACTTCCTGCTATTGCTATTTTTAAATTTTCATCTGCTTTTGCTTGTTCTGTTTGTGTCTTTGCATCTCCTGCCTTTTTTAATATTCCATTGTCTCCTGTTAATGTTGCAATTGTTACTCCCGCAAGAATTAGAAGCACAATTATTGTTATTACTAATGCTATTAATGTTATACCTTTTGCTTCTTTTGTTTTAAACCTCATTAAAAAATTCCCCTTTCATTTGTATCTTTGTACATAATCTTTTATGTATTCGATTTTATTATAACATAACGCTTTTTTCTTTTCAATCATTTTAATTTCTTTAACATAATCGTTATAATCCTGTAACATTTCTGTAATATTTCAAGTTATAGATTTATTTGCTATCTTGTTTAAACATAATATTTCATGTGTGTTAAATGTTCTTACTCTTTTTTTGTTACAATTATATATAAATTTAATAATATTAATTAGGAGGTTAATAGTGAGATTTAAAAGAATCAAAGATTTAAGAGAAGACCATGATTTATTACAAAAAGATATTGCTAATTTACTAGGTATTTCCCAACAATATTATTCTGAATATGAAAAAGGAAATAGAACAATTCCTATTCAACACTTAATTACTTTATCCAAATTTTATGGAACCTCCATTGATTACTTAGTCGGCTTAGCAGATGTAAATTTATATTCCAAATATCATAAAAAAACAAGTTAAAACTATTTTTTATCTATAGTAATAACTTGTTTTTATTTATAATAAATTTTAAAATTATTGAATCTATATATCCATTTGGCTTCCTAAAAAAGTTGCAGCAGATTGAGCTACCTTTTTTTCTACTTCATCCATCTTCTTATTTTCCTCTTTAGCCATAAGTATTACTGTTCCAATCGTATCACCATTAGATATAATTGGATAAACAATCTGTGCATTATTTTTTCTTTCATTATTGTCATTTTTAGTAATTGGCATTGCTTTATCACTATTTTCTTTACTTGTATATACTTCTTTATCTTCCATAAGTTGTTCTAGTTCTTTGCTAACATCTTGCTCTAAAAATTCTTTTTTTGACCCTCCTGATACCGCTATAATAGTATCTTTATCCGTAATACAAGCAATATGTCCTGTCGTCTTTGACAAAGTTTCTGCATATCCTGCTGCAAACTCTGAAAGTTCTCCTATTGGTGAATACTTTTTTAAAATAACTTGCCCTTCTCTGTCTGTAAATATCTCTAATGGGTCTCCTTCTTTTATTCTTAAAGTTTTTCTTATCTCTTTTGGAATAACAACTCTACCTAAATCATCTATTCTCCTCACAACTCCAGTTGCTTTCATAATTTTCCTCCTTCAATTTCAGCATAAATTTATTTCATACTCTTATTATTGCAAAAGAGGAAAAAAATATTCAATTTTTACAAATTCTATTAAAAATTTTAATGCATAATAATTTTTAGTTTTTAAATTTATCTATTCCCGTATTAAAAACTAAATTTGTACTTTTCCAAAATAGATTCCAAACTTTTTGAAAATTCTTTTAGCATAACTATTTTTATTGTAGATTCTTTTCCTTTTATATAGTCATCTACAATTTGTTTAAATTGTTTAATATTTTTCATTTCTGGTTCTATTTGCTTTGTATATCTATTTGCTCTATCTAACAATTTTTCTTTTATTAACACTATATCTTCATTACTTGCACAAGATATCCTTTGGAATAATTGGAAAGGATCATAATATTTAAAAATTGGAACTTTCATACATTCTCTATCAAATTTTTCATAAAATTGCTCCATTTTCATTGGAATGCATTTCATTATTTCTTCTGCTTTTTCTCTATACATTTTATCTAATAATTGATCATTTAATTTATGAAAATGTTTCAATATTTCTTCCATATCTTCTTCTACTTCTTCTATTGCAATTTTTCCTAATTCTTCTTCTATATTGGAACAATATTCTGATGTTAAAGATGAAATATTCATACCATTAAAGAACATACTTTTTAATGTTTTTAAATCATATTTTATTAACCCTTTTCTAGAAAAATAACTAAAATATGCAAATATTTTTACCATATCTATTAATTTTATTTTTCCTTCTTTTACATCTTCTATAATATCTTCTATTACCGCCTCAAACTCATTATCTGAAATTTTCCAATATTCTTCTGTAAGTAGTCTTTTATAACTAGGCAAGTTTTCTGTATCTACTGTATTTCTTATTGTATCCATGTTTTCTTTAAATAGTTTCATATCAAAAATTCTTGTTCTTACATAATATTCAATAAATTTAAAGAATCTATATTCTGCTTTAAAATTGTAATAATAATTTTGATCAAATTCTTTAATATAAAATTGCCTATTATCCATTAATATTCTAGATGATACTAATATTGATTTGTACTCTTCGTTGTCTTTTATATTTATAAATTTTTCTTTTGTTATTTTTCCTGCTTTAATTTCAAATGATACTGCAATAGTAAATATTAGCATAGTTTGCATAACTCTATTACTTGTGTTTGGATATGATTTATTAACCATTTCATAAATCTTTTTAAAGTCATTTAAAGCATGTTTTAATATTCTTAAATTCCTTGTTCCGCTTCTATTAAATGTTGATATGATTATTCCTGTATTTTCTCTTAAAAATCTAATTAATTCTGGATTATTTTCATAACGCATTAATATTCCATTTATAATATAATCAAATTTTGGAGCATATTCAAATGTTTCTCCAATTAATTTTTCTTTTATTCTTTCATAATCATTTGCTTTATCAAATACATGCTCTATTTTGTCCTGAATTTTTTCTACCATCGGCTTATCTGATTTATTTAGTTCATTCTGTTTGTCCAATAAATAAGTAGCAATAAAAGTTTTCATTTCTAAGTTAGAACTCTTTAATTTTGTTGCTAGCTCTTTTTCATTACAAATAATAATTGTTTTTATATGGTCATGTTCAACGAAATTGTTTATATATCCTAATATATCAATTACATCAACATTTGCTCTCTCTAAGTCATCAAAACAAAGCACTTTATCGTCTGTCGCAAAAAATTCTGCATAATCTAATTTATTTCCGTTTTGAGTAACTCCAAAAAAGTTTGCCATATCAATACCTGTTTTTGCATATTCTGGTATTGTTTCTTGTCCTTTTGAATTCATAAATCTTCTTAAATTTTTGTCCATTAATTGTGTCGTTTCCATAAATATCTTCTTACTTATTTCTTCTAGATTAGATATTCCATATAAAGACATATATATTGTTGTATATCTTTTTCCATTTAATTGCATTGATTCTATTTTCTTTTTTATTTTATTGTTCCAAAAGTGGGTCTTTCCAGAGCCCCATTCACCATTAAGCATAACAGCATAATCTGTATAATCTGACCTAATATAATCTAAAATACTTTCTACTAAATCTTCCATGTTTCCTCCTTATTCTTACTATTTTACTATACTTTTGTATTTTTCTATCATTTTCTTATTCTGATTAAATAATACAGAATAAACTAAATATTCTTCCCAAACAACAATTCCATCTTTCTCTTGTTCGTCTAATAATGTATAATCTTTTAAATAATTTTTTAATCCTTCAATACTTCTATTAAGTTCTTCTCCTTCTTTTGTTCTAAAATATGGATCTAATGTAGATTTTACATTATATATTATAAATGAGATTATTACTATTGTTGGATATAATGCAAAAATCATTAAAGCAATAACATAAATAACAAATGATATTATTGGAATCATATTATTTTCAAAATTCATTTCGCTTATTATATTGAAAGCCACTCTCATTACTATATTAACTATAACTGCAATTAAAATAGCTTTAAACATTCTTTTCTTCTTTTTCTTCTTTGACTCTTCTCTTTGCTCAACTATTTTATGTTTTAAAGCATCTTTTCTAACAGTCTCTTGTAACTTAATCTCACTAATATTTTTAACTTTTCCATCTTCTATACAAGATAACAAATATTTTTGTGTTTCATTTAAATTATTTGTATCAAAATTTTCTAACATCTCTATATTATCTTCATTTATTTTTATAACTTTTTCATTCTCTAATTGTAATAATTCTGCAATAATGTCTTTAGGAATTTCTAATTTAAAATCATCTATCCACGATAACTCACAAGCTCCATATCCATCTAAAATATCTCTATAATAATCTTTACTTCTTTTAAAATCATCTTTATTTAATTTTTCTTTTCTTATTTTTTTACTTACTAATTTTATTACTATAAATAAGATTATAAGAAAAATATTCTTAAAAAATGTAATTGCAAGGCTGATACCCAAAATAATAAAAATATTGATATATAGTCTTTGTCTAACATAACCTTCAAACTCATCATCAGGCATTTGTTTTATGATTTCTAATTCTTCTTTATCTTCCTCTGTCATATCTTGAAGTTCTTTTTCATATAAAGCTATAAAACTTTCTTTATTAAAATCTGTTCCTATCTCCACCTCATCAAAGTAGTCATAAATCATTTTTACCGAATTAATAAAAAAACTAATTATTAAATATACTATAAATAAAATTGTAATTAATTTGTTGTTTATTTTAATCTTTTGCAATTGTTAACACTCCTATCTTATTTGGCTTAGCTTCATTTATAATCTTACAACATTCATTTACTGTACTTCCTGTTGTATAAATATCATCTAGTACCAATACATTTTTATTCTTTAACTTTTTCCCATTTTTTAAGTAATACGCTCCTTGTATATTTCGAATTCTTTCTTCTTTATTTAACTTACTTTGCTCTATTATATTCTTTTGCTTAAAAATACAATTATTTTCATATTGGATATCTACTATATTAGCAATTTCTCTTCCTAATAACTCACATTGGTTATATCCTCTTTGTTTATATCTCTGCTTGCTAATTGGTACTGGCACAATTGTATCATAAGATTTAATAATATTAAAGAATTTTTTATTATTTAATAAAAAATTTACAAATGTTTTATATAAATAACTTTTATCCTGAAATTTATAATTTAAAAGCATCTTTCTTATAATTCCTTCATATTTAAAAACATATAAAAGTTCCTCAAAATTAACCTCAACCTCATCTCCCAAACATTCATGTCTCTGTACCATAAATTTAGCTTGTTGCTCCAATAACTTATTACATTTTTTACACAAAAACTCTTGACTTAATTTTCCACATATCCCACACGTAGGCGGATAAATCAAATCTAGGACACTGGGGACAGGTCTCATTTGTCTCATCTTTTTGTCGTTTTTTGTCTTATTGTCTGTTTTTATAAATTTATTCATCCAACCACCTATATAAAGTTGATCTGCTAATATTAAAAATATCTGATACCTCTTTTTTTGAAAACTTATATTGATTTAAATTTAAATATGATACAAATTTTTTTATAATAATTTTATTCTGTTTAATATGCTCTAAAGTCAACTTTTCTTTAATTAAAAAGTCTTCTAGAGCTTTTTTTAAGTTTACTTCTTCTTTTGAATTTTCATATTCAATTGATTGAAATTTTTCGATATAATTATTTGATGAATTAAAAATAAATTTTAAAATTTCCTCATGAATAAATCCTGTTTTATTTAAATAATCATTATAAGAAGAATATCTATAATCGCTTTCTTCCTTAACTTTTCCCGCTTTGACAGGATTCATATGAATATACTTTATACATGTATATAATTGTTTTCTATCCATTATAGGAACTGATTTAAATCGATTTCTAAATACGTATCCAACTCTATCTGTTTTTTTATTGTAGTACATTGCATATATTGAATTTATGTTTTTCATAAAATTACTAATCTGCTTGATATCATTTGCATATAACAACATATGAACATGATTATCCATAATGCAATATGCTATAATATCTATTTTGAATTCTTTGTAATATTTCTTTAAAAGCTCTATATATTTTTCCTTATTATCTTCTGTTTTAAAAATTTCTTCTTTGTTAATTCCTTGAACCATATGATGACACACCGTTTCACCCAATAGCCTTCTACTTTTTCTTGGCAATTAAATTCTCCTTTCTTGTCTACATAATTTATTTTTTCATTATAATACATATTTTATTATTATTCAAATTTTTTCATCGCATATTTCAACAAAAATAGACAAAAAAATGAGACAATTAAGACCTGTCCCTACTGTCTCATTTTATATTCTAGTCCAGTGTTTCTTTTTTTGCTATCTACATTTTTTATCATGAATTCTACAATTCTATCATTTCCTATTATAATTAACATTTCTTTTGCTCTTGTAATTCCTGTATATAATAAGTTTCTTGTAAGAAGCATTGGTGATGATTGTGGTATTACCATTATTACTACATCAAATTCACTTCCGTTGTGCTTTATGTATTGTTATTGCATAGCTATGTTCTATTTGATCTAAGTCTGAAAATTCATACTTTGCTATTTTTTCATCATCAAATTTTATTTCTATTTGCTTTTCTTTTTCGTCTACTTTTAGAATTGTTCCGATTTCTCCGTTAAATACTCCTCTTCCTATTTCTTTTTCTCCAAATAATTTTCTTTCCCAGTTTATATCATAGTTGTTTTTTATTTGCATTACTCTATCTCCAGTACGAAAAATTGCTCCCATACTAGCTTTTTCTGGTTCTTTATTAATATTTGGATTTAATTTTTCTTGCAATATTTTATTTAATTCTTTAGTTCCTAACATTCCTTTTTTTGTTGGTGATAATACTTGAATATTTTGAAAAAAGTCATAATTTCCATACTTTTCTAATCTTCCTGTACATAAAGATACTATTTGTGCTAGCATTTGCTCTTGATTGTTTTCTTTTATATAGAAAAAATCTTCTTTCATCTCTTCTGATGACTCGTCTTTTTTCAAAAAATTCTCTCCATTATTAACTTTATGTGCATTTAATATAATTTTACTTTTCGCTGCCTGTCTAAATATTTTTTCTAAATGAATAGTTGGTATTTGTTCAGAATTTATCAAGTCTTTTAAAACACTTCCTGGTCCTACTGAAGCAAGCTGATCTACGTCTCCAACTAATACTAATTTTGTTCCTTTATATATACATTTTAATAAATAATTCATTAAGAACATGTCTACCATAGACATTTCATCTACAATTATTATATCAGCATCTATTGGTGCACCTTCATAATCGCTTGTATTTTTATAAAAACTTTCTTCGTCAAATTTTCCTATTTCTAATAATCTATGCAATGTTGATGCTTCTTTATTTGTTGTTTCTGTCATTCTTTTAGCAGCTCTACCTGTTGGAGCAGCTAAAATTACCTTTTTTCCATGTTCTTCATATATTTCAATAATATTTTTTATTATAGTTGTTTTTCCTGTACCTGGTCCACCAGTTATAATTGATACGTTGTTTTCATTTACTAATTTTAATGCTTCTCTTTGTTTTTCTGATAATTCAATACTTGAAATTTGTTCTGCTTTTTTTAATTGAGTATTTAAATTTAGTATTTTCTTTATATTTTTAGATTCCTGTAATTTTTTTATTCTGTAAGCTATTTCTCTTTCAGTTTGATAAAAATTGTACAAATAAATATATTCACTTTTTTCTCTTGTTTCTATAACAATCTCTTCTTTTACTTTTAAATTAATTAATCCATCTTCTACATTTTCAGAATTGACATCTAATAAATTTATTACAAATTCTATTAAATTATTTTTTTCCACACAAGCATGTCCATTATATGTGCTTCTAATAAGCCCATATTTAATCCCACTTGCAATTCTTTTATCATTATCATAACTAACACCTAAATCAAGTGCCATTTTATCTATTTGTTTAAAATCTACACCTCTTGCTATATCAATTAATAAATATGGATTGCTTTCTATTTCTTCAATTGCTTTTGTTCCATATAAATCAAATACTTTTTTTGCATGCTCTGCACCAATACCAAATCTCTCTAAAAATCCGACAATTTGCCATACTTCCCAATTTTCTATAAAACTTTCTGACATCTCTTTTGCTTTTTTCTCTGATATTCCTCTTACTTCTGCAAGTCTTTCTGGTTCATATTTAAAAATATGTATGGTTTCGTCTCCAAATTTTTTTATTATTCTTTTTGCAATTGCCTCTCCTATTCCTTTTATATTTCCATTTGACAAATATCTTTCTAAAGCTGATAAAGTTCTTGGCATCATTTTTTCAAAAGTATCTATTTTAAATTGTCTACCATATTCCTTGTGCTCTACAAATTTCCCTTCTAGTTTTAAAGTATCTCCAATATTTATGAATGGTAAATATCCTACTATTGTCACTAGTTCTTCTTCTGTTTCTAATTCTGCTATTGTATAACTATTTATTTCATTTTTATAAATAATATTCGATATTTCTCCTGTAATTTCCATTTGTCTCTCCTGTCTTATTTTCGTTTAGTTTATCACAAAAGTATAGTGTTTTCAAGGTTTTAATTTTTTTAAAATATCTTTTGTCTATGTGTCATCAATATTATCCATTATATCCTTACATTCTTTCCAAGAAAGTGGTTTTATTGTTTGGTATTCTTCCGCTAATTTTTTTACAATTTCTTTTGTCTTGTCTGTTGATTTCAAGTCAGCAACTATTATATTTTTTAAATATTCATCTTTTCCGTATAATATTTTAAATATAACTGACCTTAAAAATCCTTCTATTTTCTCTTCTTGATTTTTTACCGCTATTATTAAATATATTCCATCAGATTTAAATTTAGTATATGTACTTATATATATTATATTTTTTATAATTTCAAATAAACCATAAAGGGCTAGTGTCCAAAATATGGTATTTAATATAAATTCCATTTTTTTAGCCTCCTATGGTTTATTATATGTAATATTTTTTTCCATTGTTACATATTATTTAAACTCTTTTTTTATTTCTTTATAATCAGGCATATATTTTTCAACTAAATTCCAAAAATTTTTTGAGTGATTCATATATTTTAGATGACAAAGTTCATGCAAAATAACATATTTTATTGCTTCTTTACTATATTTTATTAATTTTAAACTTATTGTTATATTTTTATTTGTTGAACATGACCCCCATGCATAACTTATATCTCTTATTCTGATATTATTTGGCTTTAAATTGGTAAGTTCTATTAGTTCCTTTGTAGTACTTTCAACTATTTTAATAAATTCATCTTTTGTATATAAATTTTCTTTTTGTTCTTTTTTTCTATCTTTATCTAAACTTTTATTTATCCATTTTTCTTTATTTTTTAAGATTTTTTCTATCTCTTCCCTTGTTACTCTTTTTGGTGCCTTTACTATTACTTTGCCTTCTTTTATCTGTATATAAATATTTTTTATTTTTGAGTATTGTATTTTATATTCCATATTTTCTCCTCATCTGTATACAAAAAATACTGAAACTTAATTTAGATTTTATAAAACATATTTAAATAAAAATAGAGAATTTAGTTAAAAATCCCCTATTTATCTTTATTTATATTCATTTTAATTATATAAGTTGTAATATTGCAACTTCTGCTCCGTCTCCTCTTCTAGGACCTGCTTTAATAATACGTGTATATCCTCCTACGTTTTTATCAGCATATTTTGGAGCTATTTCATTAAATAATTTTGATGGTAAATCTACATTATTACCTTCACTATCTTTAACTTTATTTAATTTTCTCATCATTTTTCTTCTAGCATTTAATCTTGTTGGCATGTCTTTTTGTCTTTTTTCTGTAGTTTCTTCTTTTACTACTTTTAGATATTCTTTACCATTTTTGCTTTTTACTAATTCAGTTTCTTTATTACCTTTTGAATCTAATTTAGCTTTTACAACTTTAACATCTACCATTTCAAAGTTATCTTTTTCTTTAATAGCAAGTGCTATTATGCTATCAGCTATTGATTTTACTTCTTTAGCTCTAGCTAATGTTGTTTCAACTTTTCCATGCATAATAAGATCTGTTGTTAAAGTTTTTAACATTGCCATTCTTATGTCTGTTGTTCTTCCTAATTTTCTATTAGTAGCCAATTTATTTCACCTTCCTTTAACTATTTTTACTCTTCTTCCTTGGCAAAATCTAATCCTAATGAATGTAATTTTGCTGTTACTTCATCAAATGATTTTTTACCTAAATTTCTTACTTTCATCATATCTGTTTCTGATTTATTTGTTAAATCTTCAACTGTAGCAATACCTGCTCTTTTTAAACAGTTAAATGATCTTACAGATAGTTCCAATTCCTCAATTGACATTTCTAAAACTTTTTCTTTTTTAGATTCTTCTTTTTCTATCATAACTTGTGTATTTTTTGTAGCTTCTGATAAATCTATAAATAATTCTAAATGTCCTGTCATTACTTTTGCTGCCAAACTTAATGCTTCATGTGCCTTTAAGCTTCCATCTGTCCATACTTCAATTATCAATTTATCATAATCAACCATTTGTCCAACTCTTGTGTTTTCAACTTGATAATTTACTTTTTTTACAGGTGTATAAATAGAATCAATTGGAAGAACTGATATATCTTGGTTTGGTTTTTTATTTTTTTCAGATGAGTTATATCCTCTACCTCTATCAGCTGTCATTTCTATTTTTAGGTTTCCACCTTCAGAAACTGTAGCTATATGTAATTCTGGATTTAATATTTCAACTGTTCCATCTGTTATTATGTCAGCTGCTGTAACTTCGCCTTCTCCTTTGAAATCAATTCTTAAAATCTTTTCTTCATTTTCTTCAAATTTTAATCTTACATTTTTCAAGTTAACAATTATTTCTGGTACATCTTCTACAACATTTGGTATACCTGAAAATTCATGTAATACTCCATCTATTTTTACACTTGTAATACTACAACCTGGAAGTGATGAAAGCAAAATTCTTCTTAGTGAATTTCCTATTGTTACTCCATATCCTCTTTCTAATGGTTCACATACAAATTTTGCGTAGTTGTTTTCATCATCAACCTCTAGACATTCAATATTTGGCTTTTCAAATTCAATCATTTTTACCTCCTAATATTCGAGAATATATCTCAAACTCTTTAAACTATATAGGTTCCTTAAGTAAAATTGTAAGGTTTTGACTAAACCTTTCATATTATTTTTAACTATTATTTTGAGTAAAGCTCTACTATTAAATGCTCTTCAATTGGAATATCAACATCTTCTCTAGATGCTAATCTAATTACTTTACCACTTAATTTTTCACTATCTTTTTCAAGCCATGCTGGAATTGGTCTTTTAGCAGATTCTTCCACATTTACTTTAATAGTACTGTTATCTTTTTTACTTTCTCTAACAGTGATAATATCTCCTGGTTTTACTAAGTATGATGGAATATCTACTCTTTTACCATTTACTTCAAATTGTGCATGGTTTACAAATTGTCTTGCTTGAGCTCTAGATGTTCCAAATCCTAATCTATATACTACATTATCTAATCTGCTTTCTAAAATTTGTAATAAGTTTTCACCTGTTACACCTTTTTTATTAGAAGCCATTTCAAAGTATTTTCTAAATTGTTTTTCTCCCACTCCATAATATGCTTTTGTTTTTTGTTTTTCTCTTAATTGAGTTCCGTATTCAGAAAGTTTTGCTCTTTTTTGTCCATGTTGTCCTGGTGCATAATTTCTTCTTGAAATACTACATTTATCAGAATAACATCTTTCACCTTTTAAGAACAATTTTTGTCCTTCTCTACGGCATCTACGACATTGTTCATCTTTATATCTTGCCATCTTTATACTCCTTTCTACTAATGACAAGGGATATCTTAATTTAGTCTATTTAATCTACTCATTTTCTAATTAATAATTTCCCTTTTAATTTTGCTTTATCATTCATTTCAAATTATACTCTTCTTCTTTTTGGTGGTCTACAACCATTATGTGGTATTGGTGTTACATCTTTGATAGCACTTATTTCTAAACCAGCTGTTTGAAGTGCTCTAATTGCTGCTTCTCTTCCTGAACCTGGTCCTTTAACAAATACTTCAACAGATTTTAATCCATGTTCCATAGCAGCTTTAGCAGCTGTTTCTGCAACTTGACCTGCTGCAAATGGTGTGCTTTTTCTAGAACCTTTATATCCTAATTCTCCAGCACTTCCCCATGATATTGCATTTCCTTGTGTATCTGTAATTGTAACTATTGTATTGTTAAAACTAGAGTGAATATGTGCTGCACCTTTTTCAATGTTTTTTCTATTTCTTCTAGCTACTTTTTTTGTTGTTACATTTTTAGCCATTTTGCTTTTTCCTCCTCTACAAAGATTTTATACTCTTTATTTAAGATTAATCAATTAATATTTATGATTAATTTTTATTATTTTTTGCTTTTACTAACTAATTTTCTAGGACCTTTTCTAGTTCTAGCATTAGTTTTTGTTCTTTGACCTCTTACTGGTAATCCTTTTCTATGTCTTAATCCTCTGTAGCATCCTATTTCTGTAAGTCTCTTTATGTTTAATGCTACTTCTCTTCTTAAGTCTCCTTCAACTGTATAAGATTCATCAATAACTTTTCTAATATCATTTACTTGGTCATCTGTTAAATCTTTAATTCTAGTATCTGGATTTATACCAGCTTTTTCAAGAATTTTTCTAGAACTTGCTACTCCTATTCCATAAATATATGTAAGTCCTATTTCTACTCTTTTTTCTTTAGGTAAATCTACTCCTGCTATACGAGCCATATTTTTTTGCACCTCCAAATTTTTTGTTTTGTTTGTCCTAAAAATACTCAAAGGTGAAATGCACTAGCGTTTACTCTAGCCTCTTTAAGTTCTCTAAGACATATATATAAACACAAATTCGATATGTACCTCCTAAAATAAGGAGTCACAGCCGCTACCTCATTTGTGTTATTAACGAATATAAGGATTAACCTTGTCTTTGTTTGTGTTTAGGGTTTTCACAAATAACTCTAATTACACCTTTTCTTTTTATTACTTTGCATTTGTCACACATTGGTTTTACTGATGGTCTTACTTTCATTTATTTGCACCTCCTTGGCTTGCTTTTTAATAATATATTTGGGTTAATTTTTTTATTAGTTAAATCTTTTTATTTAGCTCTCCATGTAATTCTACCTCTTGTCAAATCATAAGGTGAAAGTTCTACTTTTACTTTATCTCCAGGTAATATTTTTATATAGTTCATTCTTAATTTACCTGATATATGAGCTAATATTTGATGTCCATTTTCAAGTTCTACTTTAAAATTAGTATTTGGTAGTGCTTCCACTACTGTTCCTTCTACCTCTATAACATCTTCTTTTGCCAATTCATTCCCCTCCTATTAAAGAGTTTTCTATATTTTGCCACACAATTTGGCTATTGTGCATAATAACTATTATATTATACATCATCCTTAAAGTATTGTCAATATTTCTGGCTCTTTTTCTGTAATTAATATTGTATTTTCATAATGAGCTGCTAAACTTCCATCTTCTGTTATAATTGTCCATCCATCATCCAATTCTAAAATATTAGGTTTTCCTTGAATTACCATTGGTTCTATTGCTAATGTCATTCCTGGTTCTAATCTAATTCCTTTTCCTGCTTTTCCATAATTAGGAATACCTGGATCTTCATGCATTTCTCTACCAATTCCATGTCCTTGAAATTCTCTTACAACTGAATATCCTTGTGAATGTACATATTCTCCTATTGCATGGCAAACATCTCCAATTCTATATCCTGGTTTAGCATATTTTATTCCTTCAAAAAATGCCTGCTTTGTTACATCTACCAATCTTTTGGCTTCTTTTGATACATTTCCTATCATAAAAGTTCTTGCTGCATCTCCATTAAATCCTTTTTTTAATGCTACTGTATCAACACTTACAATATCACCATCTTTTATTATTTTATGTTTTGATGGAACACCATGAATAACTTCATCATTTATAGAAATACATATAGAAGCTGGATATGGTGGAATTCCTCTTATTCCAACATCATATCCTTTTTCTGCTGGAATAGCACCTAAACTTCTTATTATTTTTTCAGCTATTTGGTCAACTTCCCATGTTGACATTCCTACTTTTATTTCTTTTTCTAATTTATCATATAATATAGCAACTACCTTGCATGCTTCTTTCATACATTCAACTTCTTTTTTTGATTTGATTGTTACCAATTTTATCGTCTCCCTTTTCTGTTACTTATTTTTAAATGATTCAACAACTTCTTCTGCTACATCTTTTCCCATTCTATTAATTGAAATACTTACAGTTTCTGTCTTTAGTACGCCTTTTTCTTGATAATATTCAACTAATGGAGCTGTTTTTTCTTCATATATTTCTAATCTTCTTTTAATTGCTTCTGGATTAGAATCATCATCTCTTTGTTTTAAAGATGATCCACATTTATCACATATTCCTTCTACTTTTGGTGGATGTAATTTTGTATTATAAGTAGCTTTACATTCTTGATTTGTACAAACCCTTCTAGTTAACATTCTATCTATTATCTCTTCTTTTGGTGTTACTAAATTGATTACTAAATCAACTTTTTTTCCTAACCCACTTAAAATTTCATCTAATTTTTCTGCTTGTTCTATTGTTCTTGGAAATCCATCTAAAATCGCTCCATCTTTAGCATCTTCTTGTTTTAATCTATTTGCTACCATAGGAACTGTTATTTCATCTGGTACTAAATTTCCCTGTGATATATATTTATCTGCTTCTATACCTAACTCTGTTTTTTCACTTATATTCTTTCTAAAAATATCTCCTGTTGAAATTTGTGGCCATTTTGTTTTTTCACTTATTAAACCTGCAACAGTTCCTTTTCCTGTCCCTTGTGCACCTAACATTATAATTATCATATAAAACACTTCCTCTTTATTTATTTTAAGATTATTTTTATTATTTTGCAATAATCTTTATCATATTTACTTTTATTTAATAAACATGATAAAAATTACTAAATATATAAAAAGCAATTTGGAAAGGCAAATTTACTTTCTTGCCTTTCCTCTTTTTGTTTTTATATTATTCTAAAAATCCTTTATAATGTCTCATTGCCAATTGTGATTCTAATTGTTGAACAGTTTCTAATGCAACACCTACAACAATTAATATTGATGTACCACCAAATGCTATATTTAGATTTGTAAATCTTAATAACATTGGTAAAATAGCTATTAATGCTAAGAAAAATCCACCAAACCATGTAAGTTTTGATATTATTGATGATAAATATTCTGTTGTTGGTTTTCCTGCTCTTATTCCAGGAATGAATCCACCATTTTTCTTAATATTATTTGATACTTCTGCTGGATTAAATGTAGCATAAGTATAGAAAAATGTAAATCCTATAATTAATAGTAAATAAACTAATGCATTAGCTATTGAATATCCAATTTCCACATTTGATGTTGATGTAGCAATTGAAAATTTATATAGTCCTGCTAAAAATCCTGTTTGATTTGCTATATCTTGTACAAAAATTTGAATTATCATAGCTGGGAATGTCATGAAAGATGAAGCAAAAATTACTGGCATAACACCTGCCATAGCAAGTTTTAGCGGAATATGTGTACTTTGTGCTCCAACCATTTTTCTTCCTACTACTTTTTTAGAATATTGTACTGGAACTCTTCTTTCAGCTTGTTGTACAAACACAACTCCTGCTACTAATAGAATTGCTCCAACAACAATTGCTATTGCTGTTAATAATCCGATTGTACTAAATCCAGAATCAGTCATAATTAAATTCCATAAAGTTGTTATTCCGCTTGGTAATCTAGATATAATACCAATAAAAATTAACAATGATATTCCATTTCCAATTCCTTTTGCTGTTATTTGTTCTCCTAACCACATTAACATTGATGTTCCTGCAACTAATCCTGTTACAACTAATAATCCTGTTAAAAAGCTATTGTCTACAAATATTCCAGCTGATTTATATGATAAATAAATACCAATTCCTTCAACTAAAGCTAATACTATTGTTAACATCTTTGTATATCTATTTATTTTCTTTCTACCTTCTTCTCCACCTTCTTTAGTTAATTTTTCTAAAGATGGAATAATCATTCCTAATAATTGAATGACAATAGAAGCTGTTATATATGGACTGATTGACATTGCAAAAAGAGAAAATCTAGAAAACGCTCCTCCTGAAATCATATCAATTAGTCCTGCTATTCCTGTTGTATTTTGCATAGCTTCATTTAGTGCTACACTGTTAACTCCTGGAACAGTGATATAACATCCTAATCTAAATACCACTATTAACAATAATGTATATAATAATCTTTTTCTAACATCAGGTGTTTTTAATGCATTTTTTATTGTTTTAAACAATTAAATCACCTCAGCCTTTCCACCTAAAGCTTCAATTTGTTCTTTTGCTTTTGCTGTGAATCTTTTAGCTTTAATGTTTAATTTTTTCTCTAATTTACCTGTTGCTAATATTACAATTCCATCATTGATTTTTCCAATAATTCCTTCTTCTAATAAGCTTTCAGCTGTAACATCTGTATTTTTTACTTTATTTAACATTTTAAATGTTACTTCTGTATATGTGTTGGCATGAATATTAGTGAATCCTCTTTTTGGTAATCTTCTATATAATGGTGTTTGACCACCTTCGAATCCTCTTCTAACTCCTCCACCACTTCTTGCTTTTTGTCCTTTATGACCTCTTCCTGAAGTTTTTCCGTTTCCAGAAGCCATACCACGACCTACTCTATTTCTTTTTACTTTTTTTGCAGCTGGTTTTAATTCGTCTAGTTTCATTTATGCCTTGCACCTCCTTCAATTAATAACCGGGTTATAAGTCCCCTTTTCAAATTATAAAATTTCTTCTACTTTTTTACCTCTTTTTTTAGCTACTGATTCAATTGTTTGCATTGATTTTAATCCTTCAATTGTAGCATAAACAACGTTTCTTGGATTGTTTGTTCCAATTACCTTTGTTCTGATGTTTTTATATCCTGCTAATTCTAATACTGGTCTAACGCTTCCTCCTGCGATAACTCCAGTACCTATTACTGCTGGTTTTAACATTACTTTTGCACTACCAAAAGTTCCAACATATTCATGTGGTACTGTAGTTTCAACAATTGGAACTTCTACTAAATTCTTTTTAGCTTCTTGTATTGCCTTTTTTATAGCATCTGGAACTTCAGCTGCTTTACCATTTCCAACACCAACATGACCATTTTCGTCACCAACAACTACAACTGCACTAAATCTAAAAGTTCTACCACCTTTAACAACTTTAGCAACTCTATTGATAGCAACAACTTTTTCTTTTAATTCATTTTTTTCTTCCATAGGTTTTAGTTTTTCCTCCTTACTTTTAATTTGTATCTATTTATGTAATCCATATTTCAAGTAATAACTTATGTTGTCATTAGAATTCTAAACCGCCTTCTCTTGCAGCTTCTGCTAATTCTTTTACAACACCATGATAAATATATCCACCACGATCAAAAACTACTGTTTTTATCTTTTTATCTGCTGCTCTTTTTGCTATTAATGTTCCTAATTCTTTAGCAGCTTCTTTATTGGCATGTTTTATTTTTATTTCTTTATCTAATGTTGAAGCTTGCACTAAAGTATTTCCTGCAACATCATCAATGATTTGTGCATATATATTTGCATTACTTCTATATACACATAATCTTGGTCTTTCAGCTGTTCCAGATACTTTTCTTCTAACTCTAATGTGTCTTCTTCTTCTTTCCATTTTTCTATCTGTCTTTTTAACCATTTTTTACTCCTTTCTATAAATTAAATTTTTAGAATTCAATTTATAAAGTTTCTGATTTCAATTTAGATTATAGTTTATAAATTTAAATAATATCAATTATTTATCTATTTACCAGTTTTACCTTCTTTACGTCTAATAACTTCATCAGCATATTTAATACCTTTACCTCTATATACTTCTGGTGGTCTTTTTGTTCTTATAACTGCTGCTGTTTGACCTACTAATTCTTTATCAATTCCTTTTACTATAATTGTATTAGGGTTTGGAACATCAAAAGTAATTCCAGCAGGTGCTTCAAAAATTACTGGATGTGAATATCCTAATGTTAAATTTAAATTATTTCCTTGTTTTGCAACTCTGTATCCAACTCCATTAATTTGTAATTCTTTACTATATTCATGAGTTACACCTGTTATCATGTTATTAATTAAAGTTCTTGTTAAACCATGTAAACTTCTATTTTCTGCCTCATCATTTTTTCTTGTAACTTTAATTATATTTCCATCCATTTCTAAAGAAATATTTCTATGTATTTCTCTTTCTAATGTACCTTTTGGTCCTTTTACAGTAATATGTTTTCCATCTATTTTAACTTCAACACCTTCTGGTACTGTAATAGGTTTATTTCCTATTCTTGACATGTTAGTTTTCCCTCCTTCTTTTATGATTGCAACTTTGCTGTTTATTTAGTTGCATAATTTTCCGTAACTTGCTTTTTAACAACTACTTTAATTACCAAACATATGCTAATACTTCTCCGCCAATTCCTAACTCTCTTGCTTCTTTATCTGTTTTTAATCCTTTTGAAGTAGAAATAATAGCAATTCCTAATCCATTTAATACTTTTGGTAATTCTTCTTTAGATGCATATACTCTTAATCCTGGTTTACTAATTCTTTTTAAACCATCAATTACTCTTGTTCCTTTTTCATCATATTTTAAAGTAATTCTTATGATTCCTTGTGCATCATCTTTTATTTCTTCAAAAGATTTTATATATCCTTCTTTAAATAATATTTCAGCAATTCCTAATTTCATATTAGAAGCTGGAATATCAACTGTTTTATGTTTTGAACTATTTGCATTTCTAATTCTTGTTAACATATCTGCTATTGGATCTGTAATGTTCATTAATTACTTACCTCCTTTTCTTTTTTTCTATCTATGTTTTTATCGATTTTATTACCAGCTAGCTTTTTTAACTCCTGGAATTTCTCCCTTATGAGCTAATTCTCTAAAACATACACGGCATATTCCATATTTTCTTATATAAGCATGTGGTCTACCACATAGTTTACATCTGTTGTATTCTCTTGTTTTATATTTTTGTGGTCTAGCTTGTTTTATTTTCATTGACTTTTTAGCCATAGTTTTACTCCTTTCCTTTGACTAATTAATTTTTAAAAGGCATTCCTAAAAGTTTTAATAATTCTCTAGCTTCTTCATCTTTTTCAGCTGTTGTTACAAATATGATGTCCATACCTCTTAATTTATCTACTTTATCATATTCAATTTCAGGGAATATTAATTGTTCTTTTATTCCCATAGAATAATTTCCTCTTCCATCAAAAGAATCTTTTGAAACTCCTCTAAAATCTCTTACTCTTGGTAATGCTACATTGAATAATTTGTAAACAAAATCATACATTTTGTCTGATCTTAATGTTACTTTACATCCAATGTTTGCACCTTCTCTTAATTTAAATGCTGCAATTGATTTTTTAGCTTTTGTTACTACTGGTCTTTGACCTGTAATAATTGTTAAATCATTCATTGCATTTTCTAAAGCTTTAGGATTTTCTTTTAAATCACCTAATCCTATATTAATAACTACTTTGTCAAGTTTTGGAACTTGCATAACTGATTTATATTCAAATTTTTTCATTAATGCTGGGATTACTTCTTTTTCATATTGCTCTCTTAATTTTTCCATTTTTTATTAATCCTCCTTTCTTATTTTAATTTTGCTCCGCATTTTTTACAAATACGAACTTTTTCATCTTTTTCTACACTATATCCAACTTTTGTAGTTTTTCCACATTTAGGACATACTACATTTACTTTTGCAGCTGGTATACTACATTCTACTGATATAATTCCGCTTTCCTCTCCTTGTTTTCTAGCTTTAACATGTTTTTTTCTAATGTTTATGCCTTTAACAACGACTTTGTCAAGCTTTGGTATAACTTCTAGAACTTCTCCTGTTTTACCTTTATCGTTTCCTGATAAAACTTGTACATTGTCTCCTTTTTTTATTCTCATTGAGAGTTTACCTCCTTTTTTCATTTTCTATTTACCAAAACAAAATAGAAATAATATATTGCTAAGAAAATTTCATCATAGACATCAGATATATGCTTTGTGTATCTCAAAGGTTTAATGATAAAATTTAGCAATGCAAGATATTTATTATATTTTGTCTTAAAGAACTTCTGGTGCTAATGACAATATTTTCATATAGTCCTTTTCTCTTAGTTCTCTTGCAACTGGTCCAAAGATACGTGTTCCTTTTGGTGTACCATCATCTTTAATTATTACAGCTGCATTTTCATCAAATTTTATATATGAACCATCTGGTCTTCTTAATCCTTTTTTAGATCTTACAATAACAGCTTTTACTACATCACCTTTTTTTACAACTCCACCTGGTGTTGCTGATTTAACTGAAGCAACTATTACATCTCCTATATTAGATGTTTTTCTATATGAACCACCTAAACATCTAATACACATAAGTTCTCTTGCTCCTGTATTGTCTGCTACTTTTAATCTTGTTTGTTGTTGGATCATTTATGGTTCCTCCTTTCCTATTTAACGATTGCTTTTTCTACAACTTCAACTACTCTCCATCTTTTATCTTTAGAAAGTGGTCTTGTTTCCATTACTTTTACTTTATCACCTATTTGGCAAACATTTTCTTCATCATGAGCTTTTAATTTATATGTTCTTTTTACTGTTTTTCCATATACTTTATGGCTTACGCTTGTTTCAACAGCTACTACAACTGTCTTATCCATCTTATTTGATAGAACTGTTCCAACCATAACTTTACGAAGATTTCTTTCCTCCATTTAGATTTCTCCTTTCAATTGTTTTCTTATATTATGCATTTTTAGATTCAGCTATTTTTCTTTCTGTTAATACTGTATTTATTTTAGCAATGTCTTTTTTTACTTCTTTTATTTTCATTGGATTATCTAATCCGTTGGTAGCTAAACTAAATTTTAATTTAAATAATTCTGTTTTTAGTTCACCTAATTCTTTCTCTAAATCTGGTGAAGACATTTCTCTTATTTTATTTATCTTCATCATTTTCACCTACCTTTTCTGTTTCTCTTGCTACAAATTTTGTTTTGTTAGGTAGTTTGTTCATAGCAAGTCTTAAGGCTTCTCTTGCAGTTTCTTCAGGTACACCAGATATCTCAAACATAACTCTACCTGGTTTTACTACTGCTACCCAATATTCTGGAGCACCTTTACCTTTACCCATACGAGTACCGATTGGTTTTGCAGTTATTGGTTTGTCTGGAAATATTTTAATCCAAACTTTTCCACCTCTTTTTATATAACGAGTCATAGCAATTCTGGCTGCTTCAATTTGATTTCCTGTAACTAAAGCACCTGTTACAGCTTGTATTCCATATTCTCCATCTGTAACTTTATTTCCTCTTGTTGCTTTTCCTCTCATTCTACCTTTTTGCATTTTTCTATGTTTTGTTCTTTTTGGCATTAATGGCATTATTGGTCTCCTCCTTCCACTGGTCTTTCTGGAAGAACTTCTCCTTTATATATCCAAACTTTTACACCGATTTTTCCATATGTTGTATCTGCTTCTGCAAATCCATAATCAATATCAGCTCTTAAAGTTTGTAATGGTATATTTCCTTCTTTATAAAATTCAGTTCTAGCCATGTCAGCTCCACCTAATCTTCCAGATACTGAAGTTTTTATTCCTAAAGCACCTGATTTCATAGTTTTTTGCATACATTGTTTCATAGCTCTTCTGAATGAAATTCTTCTTTCCAATTGTCCTGCGATATTTTCTGCTACTAATTGAGCATCTGTATCAACATTTTTTACTTCTACAATGTTTAAATTAACATCTTTTCCTATTAATTTTGTAAGCTCAGCTTTTACGCTTTCTACTCCTGCTCCACCTTTTCCAATAACAATTCCTGGCTTAGCAGTATATAAGTTTACTTTTATTGCTTTTGCTGTTCTTTCTATCTCTATTTTAGAAATTCCAGCAAGATATAATTTTTTCTTTAAAAACTTACGGATTTTTTGGTCTTCTACTAAGTAATCTGCAAAATCATTAGAATTTGCATACCATTTAGAATTCCAATCTTTAATTATCCCAACTCTTACACCTGTTGGATGTACTTTTTGTCCCATGGTTTTATTATGCCTCCTTTTCTTTTAAAACTATTGTTATATGACTTGTTCTTTTTCTAATTCTTACTGCTGAACCTTTTGCAGCTGGTCTTATTCTCTTTAAAGTTGGACCTTGGTTAGCATAGATTTCAGCAACATATAAATTTTCATGTTTCATATCATGATTATTTTCAGCATTTGCTATAGCTGATTTTAATAATTTTTCAATTATTTCTGATGATGCTTTTGGTGTAAATTTCACGATTGCTAAAGCTTCATCAACATCTTTTCCTCTAATTAAATCTGCTACTATTTTTACTTTTCTATTTGAAATTCTTGCAAATTTAAGAGTTGCTTTCGCTTCGTTTTTTACTACTGTTTCTTGCTCTTGCACTTTATTTTCCCTCCTTAACTAATTTCTTAGTTGTTAATTATTAACCTTAGTTGTCTTTTCTCCTGCATGACCTTTGTATGTTCTTGTAGGAGCAAATTCACCTAATTTATGACCTATCATTTCTTCTGCTATATAGATTGGAACATGTTTTCTTCCATCATGTACAGCAATTGTATGACCAACCATTTGTGGATATATTGTTGAAGCTCTTGACCATGTTTTTAAAACTTCTTTTTTTCCTGTTTCATTCATAGCTTCTACTCTTTTTAATAATTTTTCTTCTACAAATGGTTTCTTCTTGCTTGATCTTGACATATTAAAATGTCCTCCTTCCTATTTACTGTTTCTTCTCTTTACAATAAATTTATTAGATAATTTCTTTTTATTTCTTGTCTTATATCCAAGAGCTGGTTTACCCCAAGGTGTCATTGGTCCTGCGTGTCCTACTGGTGCTCTACCTTCACCACCACCATGTGGGTGATCTACTGGGTTCATAACAGATCCTCTAACTGTTGGTCTGATTCCCATATGTCTTTTTCTACCAGCTTTACCAATTTTAACATTTTCATGTTCGCTATTTCCAATTACTCCGATAGTAGCTCTACATTTTGCTAAAACTAGTCTCATTTCTCCTGATGGAAGTCTTACGTGAGCATATTTTCCTTCTTTAGCCATTAATTGAGCACTTTGTCCTGCTGCTTTAACTAATTTTCCACCTTGTTTTGGATTTAATTCTATATTGTGAATTAAAGTACCTACTGGAATACTGTTGATTGGCATACAGTTACCTGGTTTTATATCAACGCTTTCTCCTGATATTACTTTGTCTCCATCTTTTAATCCTTGTGGAGCTAATATATATGCTTTTTCTCCATCTTCATATTGAATTAATGCAATATTAGCACTTCTATTTGGATCATATTCGATACCAATTACAGTTGCTTCCATATTGTCTTTATCTCTTTTAAAATCTACTATTCTATATTTTTGTCTATTTCCACCACCTTGATGTCTTACTGTAATTCTACCATATGAATTTCTACCTGCATTTTTTCTTTTTTTAGCAAGTAAAGATTTTTCAGGAGTTTTCTTTGTAACTTCAGAAAAGTCTGAAACTGTCATATTTCTTCTTGATGGTGTGTATGGTTTAAAATGTTTCATTGCCATTTTATTTTCTCTCCTTTATATAATTTATTTTCCGGGTTCTTTCCCGATATTTTACATGTTGGTTACTTAAAATTTGTAAAACACTTAATTTTTAAGCACCCATAAATTCATCAATTGAATCTTTATATTTTTTAGATATCTTAGTTTGTTTTCCGCCTTTTGATAAGTAAGATTTTTCTTCTGGATTTGTATCAATTGTAACAATTGCTTTTTTCCAATCTGAAGTTTTACCTGTATGGTATCCTACTCTTTTCTTCTTTCCATTTACTTTCATTGTATTTACTTTTAATACTTTTACTTCGAAAAGTTTTTCAACAGCTTTTGCTATTTCAACTTTTGTTGCTTTTTTATTTACTTTGAAAGTGTATTTACCTTCTTGTAATTCGTCGTTACTTTTTTCTGTAACAACTGGTGCAATTATAATTTCTTCTGGTAACATTACGCGTACACCTCCTCTAATTTTTTAACAGTATCAACTGGTAAAATTAGATTATTATATTTTAATAAATCAAATACATTAATGTTATTAGCTGTAATTGTTTTAACTCCTTCAATGTTTCTTGCTGACATTACAACATTTGTATTTTTCTCTGGAACAATAATTAATGTTTTTCCTTCTACTTTTAATGCTGTTAAAGCTTTTACCATTGATTTTGTTTTAATTTCTTTTAATTCTAATTTATCAACTACTGTTAATTCTTTTTCTATTACTTTAGAACTTAATACTGACTTAATAGCAAGTCTTTTTTCTTTCTTATTAACTGTATATTTGTATGAACGAGGTTTTGGTCCTAAAGCAATACCACCTTTTATCCATTGTGGAGCTCTGATTGAACCTTGTCTTGCTCTACCAGTTCCTTTTTGTCTCCATGGTTTTTTTCCACCACCACGAACTTCTGCTCTTGTTTTTGTACTTTGTGTACCTTGTCTTTGATTAGCTAAATAATTAACAAGTACTGCATGTACTATGTTTTCATTTGGTTCAATTCCAAATACGCTATCTGCTAATTCTATATCACTTACTTTTTTACCTTTAATATCATATACGTCTACTTTTGGCATGATCTAATTTCCTCCTTCCCTTTCTATTTACTAGCCTTTACAGCTGATTTTACTTTTAAGATAGCTCCTTTAGGTCCTGGAACACTACCTTTAACTAATATTACATTTTTATCCATGTCAACTCTTACAACATCTAAGTTTTGTATTGTAACAGTAACTTTTCCCATATGTCCTGGTAATTTTTTACCTTTAAATACTCTACCTGGTGTTGATGTTGATCCCATTGAACCTGGTCTTCTATGATACATAGATCCATGTCCCATTGGTCCTCTGTGTTGTCCATGTCTTTTTATAACACCTTGGAATCCTTTTCCTTTTGATGTTCCTTGAACATCGATTTTTTCTCCAGCAGCAAAAATATCTGCTTTTACTTCGTCTCCTATTTTATAAGAAGATATATCATCTAATCTAAATTCTCTTAAATGTTTTTTATTAGCTATTTTAGCTTTTGCAAAATGTCCTGCTTCTGGTTTATTGATATGTTTGTCTTTTATTTCTCCATATCCTAATTGAATTGCATTATATCCATCTGTTTCAACAGTTTTTATTTGAGAAACAATATTTCCTGCTGTTTCAATAACTGTTACTGGAATTACATTTCCTTTTTCATCAAATATTTGTGTCATACCGATTTTTTTACCGATAATTCCTTTATTCATTGTTTTTTCCTCCTAACTATTGGCTGATATTTAGATTTCATTTTTATATTAATGCATATCAGCTTGGTTTTTTGTTGTCTACATTAATATGTAGTTTTTGAAATTTAATTTTAAATCATTATTATAATTTGATTTCGATATCAACACCAGCTGGTAATTCTAATTTCATTAAACTATCAACTGTTTTTTGTGTTGGGTAAAGAATATCAATAACTCTTTTATGTGTTCTCATTTCAAATTGTTCTCTTGAATCTTTGTATTTGTGTGGAGAACGTAAAATTGTTACTATTTCTTTTTGTGTTGGTAATGGAATAGGACCTGAAACCTTTGCTCCTGTTTTCTTAGCAGTATCTACTATTTTTTCAGCAGACTGATCTAAAACTACATGGTCATATGCTTTAAGTCTTATTCTGATTTTCTCACTTGTTGCTACTGTTGTGTTTGCCATTGTAATTTTCCCTCCTTTAATTTATATTTTGTTTGTGACAACTAGCATAGCTGTCAAAATTACCGTGGCAAGTTAAAACGCACTCTGGTGTTTTGAATATCACCTATATAAAAACCCAAAATATGCATGATGATTCTGGGATAAGTGCTATTTATAAATGCGTCTTCCAACGCACAAGTTATCTGTGATTTACTTCGCTTTACACAGTTAACTTAACTTACCGCCTGGTCTTTGCCATGACATACTCCACTAAAGTTCCCTCCACCTTTACGGAATCGCAAGATGTAGCCACATTTAGTTTCATCGCTTAATTCATGCTTATATATTATACAATGCTTTTTTCCGTATGTCAACACCTTTTCAGTGAATTTGTTATTAATTGTTGACAATTATTTCAGTATTATTCACTCTATCTCTTTATCACTATCATTTAACATATATAGATAATATGTATTTATTATTAAATTGGGAAAAAAATAGCTAGATTAGAAACTAATCTAGCTTTGACTGTTATTCTCCAGGTTTGTTATACGCATACCCTATAAAATTTCCATCTTTGTCTCTCTTTTCAATTATAGAACTAGAATAGTAACCATTTTTCACACTATTTCTATAACTGTCTGTTGTGTCCCTCATTGATGGATTTCTTCCACATGCAGGACAAATATTGCAATTTTTATTTTGGCATGCTTCACAGTCATAATGTCTTTCCATAAATGCTGTCCTCCTTTAATTAAATGAGCCTGTTGAATACTTTGATTCCTATTTATTTTACTACATTTCTATAATTCTTTCAACCATAAACTTAAGAAATATACCTTCTTCCATTTTTATTTTAAATAAATTAGTAGTTTTTTGATAATTTAGAATTTCATATATTTTTCCATCTTCTAGAATCTTCTCTTTTAAATATTTCTTGTACTTCATTTGAAAGTAGCTCTTTATATGCATATGGTTTTCTATATGTATCACCATGAAATTCTCTTCTTCTATATTCTCTAATTTGAGATAAATTAAATTCTGCAATTGATATTCCTTCATTTTCATTCATTACAATTATTTCACTATTACATTCATCTCTGTTAACATCTCTAACTATAGGGCTATATGCAGAAGATCTACCTTTTAAATTTGAATAGTTAACAGTAACAATTCCTAGCATATTTTCATAAGCCCTTACTTTTAACTGTTCTAATCTTATATTTGTCATAAGGCATGCATTTGGAACTATTATTATTTCAGCACCCTTTATCATTAATATTCTTGCGCTTTCTGGAAATTCTCTATCATAGCATATCATTGTTCCTAAATTCACTTTACCTTCGCCATAATCTAATATTGCAGTTTTAAATTCTGTTCCTGGTTCTGTAAAAAATTCTGTTTTAAAATCCACTGTATGTACTTTGGAATATTTTAATATAACATTTCCTTTTCTATCTATTATCATTACTGTATTTTTAGGTTTCCCTTTATCATTTTTTTCCAAATATGTTATTGCTATTGCTATTTCTAATTGTTTTGCAAGATCAATAAATGTTGTTATATATTCACTAGAATCATCTATTGCCTCATCTTGCCATCTTTTTACTTTATTCATATCTAAATCCTTTTGATTTTTTAAAAGACCTCTAAATAATATTTCATATCCGTTGCTCCACATTTCTGGAAATACAGCAATATCCGCTCCCATCAATTTTGCATTCTTACAAAATTTTATTCCTTTTTTAATATTATTATTTATATCACTACTTCTCTCCATTTGTAACATCGCTACTTTAAATATATCTTTCATTATTCCCCCTGTAACATTGCTGATATATTAACCAACACTAATTGCATAAAAAAGAAGATGACAATCATCTTCTTTTATCCCTTTATAATTTTTTCTATTGATTGTTCTCTCATTTCTTTTATTAATTTGCAACTATTATTTAATTTAGCTTGTTCTGTTTCGTTTAAATTCAATTCTACTAATTCTCTTACTCCATTACTATTAATAATCGCAGGAACACCAATATAAATATCATCTTGTCCATATTGTCCATCTTTCAAATAAGTTGATACTGTTAAAATAGAATTTTCATTGTCTAAAACCGCTTTTACTAATCTGCTTAATGCCATTCCTATTCCATAATAAGTAGCCTTTTTCTTTTCGATTATCTCATAAGCTGCATCAACTACTCCTTTATGAATTTTTTCCAAATCTTCCATAGGATGATTATTATCTTTCATAACATCTTTTACTTTTTTACATCCAACATATGCATGATCCCATGGAACAAATGAAGAGTCTCCATGTTCTCCCATAATATAAGCATGAATATTTTTACTTGATATTTTTAAATAATCTGCCATTAAATAACGAAGTCTTGCAGTATCTAAAACTGTTCCTGAACCTATTACTCTATTTTTAGGAAGTCCTGATACTTCTGCAACAACATATGTCATTAGATCCACTGGATTACTTGCTACTATAATAATACCATCAAATTCACTCTTCATTATGCTTTCTGTAATTTGCTTCATTATTTTTGTATTAACTTCTGCTAATTCTAATCTTGTTTGTCCTGGTTTTTGTGCAATTCCAGCAGTTATTACTACTACTTGTGCATCTTTGCAATCAGAATAATCTCCAGCTTTTATTACCATTTTTTGTGGTGCAAATGGTAGTCCATGTGATAAATCCATTTCTTCTCCTATAGTTTTATCTTTATCAATATCAATTAAAATAAGTTCATTAACTCCTCCTTTATTAAGCATAGAATATGCCATACTCATTCCAACAAAACCTGTTCCTACTAAAACGACTTTTCCTTTTTTCATAAATTATAACTTCCTTTCTTAAAAATATATTATTAATTTATTTCTTGCTCAAATATTATATCACTATTTAAGTTATTTTAAAATATTTTTTCCAATTATTTTACTTTTTTTGTAAAATATGATATAATGCCAAAAACAAAACAAAGTAAGGAGTGCTATTTATGAGTTCAAATTCAGATAATGCTACTGCTTTGGCTGAAAATAAGGTTCTTATTTTATATATATTAAATCTAATTGATAATGACATTAGACAAGATGATTTGTTTAAAATAATCACTTCCATTAATAACATTAATTACTTCTATTTTAAACAAATTTTAACAGATTTAATTGATTCAAAGTTAGTAGGTATACACACAAAAGAAGAAGAACAATTTATAAGAATTACTTCTGAAGGAAAAACTGCATATATTCTTACAAAAGATGTATTACCAGGAATAATGAAATTAAAGGCAGATAATATTTTCAAGAAAGAATTTGCATCAATTGAAGAAGAATCTTCTATTATCGCTGAATTCATTCCTAAAGATGAAAATAATTACACAATAAAATGTAAAATTGTAGAAAATAGTGAAACAATCTTTGAAGTTAAAACTTTTGCTGGTTCTAGAGAAAGAGCCAAAAGAATTGTTGATAATTGGAATAAAAACGCAAAATCTATTTATCCAGAAATACTAAATTTATTATTAAACCACAAATAAAAGTAGAGTTACAAACTCTACTTTTTTCTATCTTACTATACATATTCCTAAAAATATTAATAATTTTACTATAATATTCAGGAAAAATTTATAATTAACACATCTAATTCCTATATCGTTTATTTTTCCAAATTCTTTTACAATTTTATTAATTTCTTCTTTTGAAGATATTTTAATCTCTTCCATATATTCTTTTGCTAAATATTTAGCATTTATCATAGCATCATTTTCTAAATAAATTCTTACCATGTAATATACCAAACTAAGTAATAAATATATGCTTAAAAATACTAGTTTATTTGGTAATATCTTAAAAATCGCTAGCACACATATTGTTATATAGTATAATATGTATATATTAGAAAATATAAAATTAAACATTAATATCTTTCTGTTTTGCACTGAATGTAAACATTCATGTGCTATTGTTTGTATCCTAGTATAAGTATTAGATATATTTGCAATCAATATTTTATTTGTTACTGCAATATATAAACTAGCTTCATTATCGCTGTTTTCTTCAACTTTCACTTTTTCATTATTTAATTTTTTTAAAAAACTTTTACAAATTTCTATATTATTAGGATACTTTTTTATCTTTTCATCCAATTCCTTATTTTCAGTTATTTTTTTCACTTTTTTTAAATTATAACCAAATAAAATTCCTAAAATTACGCTTAATATAACAGCTATTATTGCTATAATTATAAATTCCATATTTATCACACTCTTTAAACATTAATATTTAAAAAGTTATTTATATACAATCCTATTTTTTATTATATTACGTCACTTATTGCTTCTCCAATTATCTTATTGACATCTGCTATAAGAATATTAAATTTTGTTTCTGCCTCAAAAAACCTTTTTGCCTCTGCATCTTGTATAAGTTCAGAATATGAATCTTGCATTTTTTTATATTTTTCTTCATTATTTTTTCCAGTTTGCATTAATTCAACTTGTACTTCATATCTTATTTTTTCAAATTCTTGTAGCTGTTCTTTCAATTTAGAATTTAAACTTAATGCTTGTTTAGCCATTTTATAATTCATATATTCTTCTGATTGTTTTATTTCTCCTGCTAATTTATTAGCTGTATCATAAACATTCATTTTATTTCTCCTTTTTAAGTATTATTTGTGTCAGTTGTCTCTGGAGCTTCTAAAATAACATCACTATTTATTGGACAAATATTAACAAAAGTATTTCCATCATTTACATTTATTATATTTCCATCTAAATCTTGATATATTGTCTTTTCTTCTCTAGAATTTTTAATACATTTTATTTTAATTGCTTTACCATTTGTAATATAATATCCATCAAAAGTTCCAATATTTTTTAAACCTTGTCTACCTTTATTTTCACTGTCAGTTAATGTGTAGTTATCGCAAAAAGTAATTATGATATTTTTAGTTGTAACTGTTTTTCCTGTTGTCCAATCTTTTTGTTCTTTTTTTCTAGCATATCTTTCATAAACTTTGCTTTCTTCATTATAAACATATTTTACAGTTTGTAAATTTGAATGTGGAATTGTCACACTAACAGCACCTTGACCATTTTCTAAATTCACTTCATCTGTTGTATATCTTAATACGCTTTCTTTTGTTGATGTTGTTTTATATTTTTTACTTTGTGCTGATTCTAATAATTTTTTTGTACTTGTAACTGCATTATGTGGTGCAGCTTTATCTTTTACTCTCCAAAAAGTAGTTCCATCTTCAGCTATACCATTAATATCATTAATATTGTATTTTTTTATATCACTAGCAGCTTGAGGGCTCTGTCCAAAATGTGTATATATTGCATCATTTTCCATTGCATAATCAATAAAATAATGTCTTGCACTTCTAACTGGTCCTATTTTATCAACATCAGCACCTTTGAATAATGCCATCAATCTAGTTTCTCCGCCTTCAACAATAATTTCATATACCATATAAGCATCTTGTAATCCTGCTTGTGGCCACGCATCACTATGATTGTCAATCATAACAGCAATTGGTCTATCATTTCCACTAAAAATTTTAATTTTCTTTTCTTCTTTCGTTATTATTGGAGTTTCATTTTCTTCTCCTGTTACTTCTTGTGTTTTGTTTTTATCCTTTACCAATTTATAAGCCAAGGTTCCTCCTGCTGCAATAATTACTATTATTAATAATACAATCAATACTTTCGTTCTACCTTTTTCCATAGTTCCTCCTTTATTTTCTTATAATCTTTAGATCGTTTAAAATTTTTTCTTCTTTTGGTCTCATTTCTTTTTTATCTTCTTCTTTAATATGATCATATCCCATTAAATGATAAAATCCATGAACCACCATATAACTTAATTCTCTTTCAAAACTATGTCCATATTCCTTAGCTTGTTCTTCAACTTTTGGTATTGAAATAACTATATCTCCTAATACATCTTCATGTTCAAATGATTTTTCTTTTATCTTTTGTACTAACTCGTCTTTTTCAAACATAGGAAAAGAAAGAACATCTGTTGCTTTATCTATATTTCTATATTCCTTGTTTATTTTTCTTATATTTTCCCCATCTGTTAATGTAATTGTTACATATAATTTTGAGTTTTCAATTTTTTCTTCTTTAAAACATTGCTCTAATACTTTTTTTATTGTATTTATATATTCTTCTTTTTCTGCAATATCTTTATAAACAACTTCAAACATTTATACTACTTCCTTAACTTTAATATATTTTCCTTCTGATTTATATGAATTTTTAATTTCTCTTATTGCACCATAATCTACTAACTTTCTTTTAAAATATTTTAAAAGTTTTGTATAATCTGTTTTACCTTTATCTAATTTTTTCATATCATTTTTTATGAATAATATTTCCTTTTGTTTAATGTATTCAATAAAATCTGTTTCCTTTAATTTTGAAATTTCTTGATATCTATTCCAGAATTTCTTATATTCTTCTCTGTCTTTTGGAGATTCCCAATATACTTTAGTTGATAATAATTTAATATTGTAATCTTCAATTAAATTAATTAACATAGCATATGCTTTTTCTCTTTTTGTTGCAATCTTAGTATCTTGTACTAAGCTTCTAGCATCTTTTAAAAGTTTTTCATAACATTGTTCTGCTACAATTAAAGGTAAACTATGAGTAAATAACTTTCTACTTAGGCCCAACAATACCATATTCTTTTCAATATTATCCCTAGTATCTAATTTACCAACCATGTAAGATTCATATTTTTCATATTCTGAAATAATATTTTTTAAGTTTTGATCATAATCAATTTTTATTTTTAAAGATAATATATTCTCTATATACTCTTCTAATGTATAAAATATTTTTGTATAAATCCATTCTTTAGTAGAATCATAAATATTTGTATTATCAGCTACTTTAATTGAATAATTCTTTAAAATTGATTTATATAGAGAATCCATTTTAGAAATATAAAATTGATTGTATCTTTCTATTAATTTTTCTTTTGTTCCTATTTTTATTCCTTCGTAATCTAATTCTATTAAATATTTTTGTTTTCTATATTTATATTCCATATATTCTTTTTCTTTTAAACTTGTTACTTCATAATATTTTGACATAGCATTTTTCTCAAATTCAGATGCTGTTCCATTTCTTACCTTTTTATAAATAGAATCCATAACATATTTATCTAAAGAATCAAGGTATGCCTCATATGCTGTATCATATTTTTTTTCTAATTCATCTTTATTATAATTTTCATTTTCTGCATTATAGATTTCAAATGCTTTTAATAAATTATTTCTTTTTATTGAAATTAACATTCCGTTAATTCCGATTTTAGTAGGTATTAATATTTTTGTTAAAGCATTTGTTATTTTAGTAAAAAAAGTTTTATCTGCTCCAGTTATCCTAAGGCTTCTTTCTTCCATTTGCATCATCCCTTCAAAATACAATTTTTTCATTTGTCCCTATGTTCTCTAGTACTTCATATGTAACATAAATATCAACACCATCTTCTTGTTCATAGGTATTAATATTTTTATTAACAATATTCTCTTTATTTTCAATTTCTTTATCTAATTCTTCTTGAAGTTCTTTTATCCCTATAGTTTTAGCTTCTTCCAAGCTATATTTTTTCTGCACTTTTTCTTGTTCTTTATTAATTTTTTTTACAAAAGAAATTGGTAAATAAAAATCTGAAAATATTTTAAATTTATTTTCTGTTTCTATTGTATCATAAATTTTAAATTTTGAAAGGTTTTTATAAAAATTTATTTTAAAATTATTAATTTTCATTTCATATTTCTTTTCTGTATTTCCTGTTTCTATTGTTTGCGTAGTATTATATAAAATTTTTTTATGTTTCGTATGCCATACTTTTGCTTCTACATCTCCCTTTGCATGGACATATCTAATTCCTGTGAATTTTCCTTCCATCCACCCATTAATTAATACATCATTTTCTTTTACTATATCTCCTACTTTAACATTCGCTGTTCCTGTTTGTGCACTAATTTTTGTTATAATTCCTGATTTGTTGGAAATAATACTACAATATTCATTTTCATCTATAATTTCTGGTTTTTCATCTGCCTTTACTAATTTTACAATTGCATTTGTTCCTTTTAGTTCAATTCCAATCCACGCAACATCTTTTCTTTGTAATCTGATATTATTTATAATTTCCTTGGTTTTCACTTTTGATTTTAAAATTCCTGTTTTTAGTCCTGCATTTTCTATGTCTTTTTCTATATTTTCCAATTTCTGGCCATTTTCTTCCTTTATTTCCACATTCCATACAAAATTTGAGGAAAAACCTATAAAACAAGTTATCAATATTAAAAGGATTAAAAATATTTTTCTTTTTTTATATTTATGTAACAAAAATGGAATCCCTTTTTTGTTTTTTATCTTTATTTTACATTTGGTTTTCTTTGCAATTTCACATATTTTTTTAAATTCACTAATTCTTACATTTAAATATAGCTCAATTTCTTTATTCCTTTTTAAATTCCAAATAGTTATTTTATTATTTTTACATATATTAATAAATCTTTCTATGTAATATCCTTCTACTGATAATTTCAAATAACCTAAAACATAACTTAACATTATTTTTATAAACATTATTTTCTCCTTTAATTTTCATCTATTGTTCTTTCTATATCTAAGCCTTCTATTTTTCCTTTAACTTTAATATCATCATTTGTCATATTCTCTAAAGTAAGTTGATAACCATTTATACTAATAATTCCAATATGAGTATTTATTCTAACTAAAAATTCCTCATATTCTAATATTCCTTTAAAATTTTCTATAATTACTTCTTCAAATCCTGTCATAATAATTTTGGGTACATCAGAATAAACCTCTTTTGGTAACTCTAAGAGCTTATCTATTTTATTATATCTATTCTTTTTCATAAAAAATCCTTTCTAATTAATTTTGAAATTCATCTAATGATTTAAATTCATATCCCATTTGTTTTGCTTCTTTTATAATACTATCTAAAATATTAGTATTAGTTTTTGAATTTCCATGTAAAAGCATAATTTCTCCATTATGTAAGTTGTTTAAAATTTTTGCTTTTGATTTTTCTTCTTCTGGTTGCTTATCCTCATTCCAATCTTCATATGCAAAAGACCACATAACAGTTTTATAACCTAATGAATTTGTAACACTTAAACTCTTTTCACTAAATTCTCCTTTTGGAGGTCTCATATATTTCATTTCATAGTTAAATTTATCGTAAATTGTTTGATGTAATTCTAAAATTTCTTTTTTTATTTTTTCTTCTGATAAATCTGGCATACTTTTATGATTAACTGTATGATTTCCAACAATATGACCTTCTTCAATCATTTGTTTAACTAACTCTTCTTGTGTGTTAACGTAATGTGCCGTAATAAAAAATGTGGCTTTTACTTGATTATTTTTTAAAATTTCTAATATTTTACTTGTATATCCAGCTTCATATCCTTCATCAAAAGTTAAATAAATATATTTTTTTTCATTATTTCCTAATGCTATTCCATTATATTGTTCTAAAACATTTTTATTTTCACTACCAACATCTGGTTGCTCATGATTATCATTTCTTTTTATTCCCCAACCTATTTTTTTATTACTTAAAAGTTCAGTATTTGTTTTTACTGTTTTTTCATTATATATAGCTGTTATCGCAAAAACAAATAAAACAATAGTAACAAAAATTGAAATCTCTACAATTTTTAGTTTTTTTGTATTCTTTTTTCGCATAATAACCCTCCATTATTTTTATTGTTAAATTATATGCCTTTATTTTTTTATTATTCCCTAACCAAAAAAAGTAAACAAACTGAAGATTTAGACTATATTTGTAATGGTTACATTTACAAAGCTGATTCTACTGCTGAAAATTTATCGTATTCTCCAATTTCATTAGAAAATTCATTAGAAAAAGATAATACTATTTATTTTAAAAAGCCGGATTCTTGGAGTGATTCAATATTTGTTTATATGTGGAATTCTACTACTAATAATAAAAATTCTAATTGGGCAACTACTTATATGAAAAATGTATCTGAAAATATATATTCTTATACTTTAAGTTCTTCTGATTTGAATGTAGATGACGGATTTAATATGATTATATTTAGTGATGGTACTAAACAAACAAAAGATTTATCAACAGTTGGTCAAAGAATTTTTATTGGAAATGATTCTGCTATTGAGTCTGGATCTAATACAGGCAAATATGATGGTATCTGGGTTTATACACATAGTCAAATATCTAACTTAACTACTTTAGTTAATCAAAAAAATGTTCCAGCAGCAGATAAAAATTATTACACAGCCGAATCATATGCAATTTATAAAGAACAATATGATTTAGCAAAAACTGTTATTAATTCAGTTTATGTTGCTACAACTTATTTAGATTTAACAAGTCAATATGATAAATCTTTATTAGCTTTAACTTTTGCTTACAATAATTTAAAACTTAATACTAATATATTAAGTGAAAAAATTGTTGAAATGGAAGCTGTTGACACTTCTAAATATGCACCTAACTTAGTAGATGCTTTTGTAGAATCAATTGAAAATTCAAAAAATTTATTACATAATCCTTCTACTATAACAATATCTGATATGAAAACTGCAATTTCTAATATGGAAACTGCTTATAACAATTTAGTAGTTGATAAAAGTGAATTGGAAGCATTAATAAATACAGCTAAAAATATAAATTCGGAACTTTACACAGATAATTCTGTTCAAGCTCTTCGTACGACTTTAGAAAATGCAACTAATATATATGAAAGCGATGATTCAAGTTACTCTGACGTTCAAACTCAAATTGAAAAACTAAAAACAGCAATTTCATCTTTAGTTGAAAAAAGTTCTGAAAATACTGACTCTTCTAATGCTGATAACAGCACAGAAGAAACAAAAGAACAAGAAGAAAATAGCCTAACATCTAATCCATACACTGGAGATATTATTTTAATAATAACAGGAATTCTAATTTTAGCTTCTATAATTTTAGCTGTAACAACTATATACTTAAAGAAAAATAAAAATAAATAAAAAATTCCCTTGTTAAATTTTAGTTTAACAAGGGATATTTTTTTATTTACGATAGATTAATTTAGCATGTAGAACGGTTCTTCCTTTCCCAACATTAGTGCAAGTAGAAAGTGTTAATATTTTATCTTCTTTTGAAATATTCACATCATATTTATATGTGCTTCTATTTTTTATTGTATTTAAAAAACTTATATACTCTTCATCAGAACTAAAATTACTCTGTATATAATATTCTTCTTTTTCAATAGTATATGTTGAAAATACTTCCCAAACCATATTATTGTTTAAAGTAGAAAAATTAATATAATGGTTTTCTTTATTACTTAACCATTCTTCTTTAAAAACATTAGATAATGTTCCAAACATACTATTATTTTGTCTGTTATGTCCATATATAATAGTATTTTTATCTAATTCATTATTTTTTAAATTCTTATTTATATAATCTGCAAAAATCCATCCTGCTTTATTATATGACTTATCAAAAGAATGAGTAAGATAAAAATCATTATTATTAGTTTGAACAACAGGATAATTAATATCAGTTCCTAAAACTTTTATCCATCCTATTGTATCTGGATTTTTATTTATAAGTTTATTAAAATCTATATTTTCTACCTCTATTTTCAAATCATTATCTACAGAAATATTATCAGACGAAACATTTGCATTTTCATATATTTCATTTAATATATTTTCTGTTTTTTTATTATCAATATACCAAAGATAAATATAATATAATGATATTATTATTATTATTATTGATATTACCTGGATAAATCCTATTAATAAATTACCTTTTTTTATTTTCAAGTTTACCTCCTTATGTCAAAAATTATTTTTATTATTATATCCTAATATTATTAAATTTACAATACTATTTTCCTCATATCAATTTCTTTACTTTGCATTATTGCTGATATTAACAGTTTTAACTTATGGATAATTTTGTAAATTTCTATTGACAATATGAGATTTTTAGATTATATTGTTATTATTACTGGAAAATTAAGGTAATTCGTTTCTTTTTGTCAAAGTTCGTTTGCTTTTTTTATTTCATGTAAAAAAAGGGGAGAAATATATGTTAAATTTTGCAATATGCGATGATAATATTAATATTCTAGATAGATTAGAAAAAATGCTTGAAAATATCTTTACTAAAAATAACTTTGATGCTTTTGTATCTTTCAAAGCTAATAATACTAAAGATATGTTAAATTATGTTAGTAATAATAAAATTGATGTTATTATGTTAGATATTAATCTAAAATCTAATAAAAGTGGATTAGAATTAGCAGAGGCCATTCGTAAAATAAATAAAAACTCTTATATTATTTTTACAACTGGTCACTTGGAATATGCTATGATTGCTTATAAATTTAAAACATTCGACTATTTAGCTAAACCTATAACTTATGATCGTTTAGAAGAAACTATAAAGAGGTTGTTTGACGATGTTAATGGCTCACCTAAAAAGTATATAAAAATTGATAATAAAAATACTATTATCAATGAGGCTGAAATTCAATATATCAAAAGAGATGGTATGAAACTTGTTTTTCATACTCCAACTCGTGATTATGATACTTATAGTTCTTTTAATAAGTTTCAAGACAGATTACCAGAAACTTATAAAAGATGTCATAAATCTTGTATTGCTAATATATCTCAAATAAAGGATGTTGAGCCTGTTTCTGGAATTATAACTTTTAAGGATGGTAGTACTTGTGATATTGGTCCTAAATACAAAGCAGATTTAATGGAGGTTTTAAAAACTTATGGAAATTTTGAATAATTTATGGTTGGCTGTTAGTACGCCAAATGAAGAATTAATGAATTTAATTACTATACCTTTATTTTTTGTTGAAGTTTTTATTATTATGCAACTTTTTATTTATATCGCTGATATAAAAGCATCTACTTATCAAAAAATAATATATATAATTTCAGCATCTTGTAGTAGTATAATAACAAATTTTTTTATACCTAATCCTTTTAATATATTTCTTAACTATTTTGTTATAATTATTTTGATTTACACTATTTTTAAAAGCTCTTTTTTAAAAACCATTTCATCTTTTGTTTTTTCTTTAATAGTTTTTAATCTGATACAGATATTAACATTAAATCCATACATTACTTTGTTAAACATTTCTGCAGAGCAACTAAATGTAATTCCATTTTATAAATTGTTGTATCTTTTCATAATGTATTTATTTACACTAATAATAATTTCATTTTTAAAAAATAAAAAATATAGACTTAACATACTTGATGATATTGACAAAAAAAATAAAATCATAATTATTTCTAACTTATTTTTTGGGATTTTAGCAATTTTTGTACAATCTATTACTCTGTTCTATTATGTAGATAAGTTACCAATTATAATAACTTTTTTAAGTTTTATATCTCTATTAGCTTATTTTATTATCAGTATTTATAGTTTAACTAAAGTCTTTAAATTAATTTTAACAACTAGAAAATTAGAAAGTGCTGAAGAATATAATAATACATTACATATTTTACATGATAATGTTCGAGGTTTTAAGCATGATTTTGATAATATTGTTACAACAATAGGTGGTTATATAAGAACAGAAGATATGAAAGGTTTAAAAAAATATTATTTGCAACTTGAAGATGATTGTCAAAGAGTTAATAATTTATATCTTTTAAATCCTGAAATAATAAATAATGATGGAATATATAATTTATTAACTAAAAAATATAATGAAGCCGAAGAAAAAGATATTAAAGTAAATATAACATTCTTATTAGATCTTTCTACTCTACATATGAAAATATATGAATTTGCAAGAATATTAGGAATTCTTTTAGATAATGCTATTGAAGCAAGTTCAGAATGTGAAGAAAAAATTATAAATTTAACTTTTAGAAATGATAACAAAAATTCTCGTGAATTAATAATAGTAGAAAATACTTATAATGATAAAAATTTAGATACTGAAAAAATATTTGAAAAAGGTGTTTCTGGTAAAGATAATCATACAGGACTTGGTCTATGGGAAGTTCGTAAATTAATAAAGAAAAATAATAATATTAATTTATATACTTCAAAAAATGATAATTTCTTTTGTCAACAATTAGAAATATATTATTAAATAAAAAGAAAGTAGTTAAAACTAAACTACTTTCTTTTTATTTAGGATTGTATTTGTATAACTTTTAAGTTATATCATTGGTAAAAATATATATTTCGAACTATTTTTACCAATGTTTTTTATTAGTCTTTTTTAATCATACTTGCTGGCATTTTAGGTTGATGAAACACTGCAAATACCAAACATGCTGTATTTGTTGCCTTTGCATATTTTTCTGCTGTTTTTGCTAAAAATTTTAACATAAACATCCCCTCCTTGGTAAATTTCTATAATATAAAATATTACCGGTATATATTTTATACTAAACAGATTCATATGAAGTATCACTATATACTTCGTAACCATATTTGTTATTTGTTACCTTATATATAAACCTTGTAATTGTTATCGTTTGTAACAAATTAGACAATATTAATATATTTGAAATTGTATTATTACTAATTATAATTGAAATTAATAAACCAAGTGAAAACGCAATATACGATATTATTCTTTTTTTCTTTCTAACTTTATTTGACAAAATTGGTACATCTTCTGTATCAGCTGGAGCATAAAGCCTAATCATTATAACTCCAAAAATCCAAATACAGGCTACCACAATATATTTTATACTTTGAGATATTACAAAATATTGAGAAATAAAAGGGATTCCACAATAGAATAAAGTTGTAAATATAATACACCCTAAATGTGTCTTTAGATGTACTCCCCCTGAAGCCCCCTTATATATAAGCAATGATATAAAAGTAAAAAGTGACAAATTAAAAATTCCTAAACAATAGGATATTCCAAGCATAATAAATATCTTTGGTATTTCACCTACTATGTTTTGTAATCCATAATTAATTACTTCTGCCCTTTCATCATCAATATCAGGAATTTCTTTTCTTATTCTATTTGTTAAGAAGTTACAGATTTTGTCTATCATCTTATCACCTCTTTTATTTTTCTAAAAAGAGTTTATCATTACTTTTTTTAATTTTGTTATTTTATTTCATGAAATTACAATTTTTATTTATAAAAATTTTTTTTCTACCTTTTCCATTATTTTTATTAAAATACATAAAAAAAGAACTGTTTTTGTAAACAGTTCTTTTTTGCTGGTAGCGAAGATGTGAGACGATTTAAGCTATTTTTATATTTTTACATATCTTCTCAAACCTTTGTTGCAACTGGTTTTTCTTAAAAAGCTCTTTGCAGTTATTTTAAGTCATCCAAAACTAAGTGGTTAAAAAGTGGTTAATTTTTTCGATTACTTTTCTATATTTCCTTGCCATCTTTTACCCCTAATATATATATCTTTTTTATAAGATTCCTATTATTATTTATAATATCACATTCTTGTTTATTAAACAATACCTCATTCTCTTTAATCCTTTCTTTTATAAATTCATTTAATACTACCTCTTTCATTACATATCCTCCTACATTTATTTAGAACGTTCATAACCGAAAGATATATTTAGTCTTGTTGCATTTGGGCAACATTTTATGAAAGAGGCATTTTCTTTTATGAAAACAAAAAATGACACGTTTTATTGTGTCATAATATAACTTTATATAATTCTTTGACATCTACATTTAAAGCTATCGCTATTTGTATTAGCGTAGATATCTTAGGTTCTCTTTCTTGTCTTTCTATTTTACTTAAATGTCCTTTACTTATTCCAGATAATCTGGCTAATGTTTCTAGTGTAATATTCTTTTTAAGTCGGACTTCTCTTAATAATATCTTTACCTTCATAAAATCACCCATCTTTAGTATGCTCATTTTCATGTATATCATGTATTTTGTTGCATTTGGGCAACTTTATTAAATTTACATTTTGTCCACTATGGTGGAAAAGTGCCATTTTCTTATATGAAAATAATAGCTTTTCATATTACCACCAACTTTAGTATGTACTAATATCTAGAAAGTATGCAAAAAAAGAAGCCCTTTAGACTTCTTTTGCTAGTTTTATTATTTTTTTGAATCTTCTTGTTTTTAATCTTCCTTTTAAACTTTCTGATGATAATATTAAATAGAATTTTAGCAACTTGTTATACTCTTTCTCATTTTTTATATTTAATACTTTTATCATTTGTAGAGAGTCTTTACATGCTTTTTCCATAACTATCATCTCCTTTATGATATTATAACATTTTATGTTGAATTGTTGTGTTGGAATTTGTCGAAAATAAAAATATTTTAATGATGTAAAAATATTCAATTTTAGTCCTAAAATCGACCCTTCACAATCGATTTTAAGCCGTTTTTATTTTTCAAGCCAATAAGTTATATTCCTTGATTTTTAAGCGTTTTTCAAGTTTTTTTAAAATTTTTATATTTTTTTGAAAAAATATTGACACACGTATCAATACGTAGTATAATGTTTATAGAAAGGAGGATAATAAATGCGTAGTAAACAGCTAATCAAATTGCTAAAGCAAAATGGTTGGCAAGAAATATCTCAAAACGGTTCTCATTTAAAAATGAGAAAACGGAAATCAAACTGAGATTGTTCCTGTACATAACAAGGATATTCCAATCGGAACAGCTGAAGCAATACTAAAAAGGACAGGGCTAAAATAATTAGCCCTTCCTAAAAACTTCAATATAATTTTTCAGCATGTTGAGGAGGATGCTTAAATTTTATATTTTACTATGTTTGTTTGCTATGCGTTTTTTCCTTTCTATCTTATATAATTTGGAGGTATAAAAATGAAAAATGAACTAACTGTCTTTCCCGCAATATTTACTTTTGACGGTAAATATTATAATGTTGATTTTATAGATTTAAAAGGTTGTTCAACTTTTGGAGACAGTATACAAAATGCTTATTTAATGGCTCAGGATGCTATGGGCTTATATTTAGACAATTTAACAAATTTTCCAAAACCAACCTTAGACATCTCTAAAATTATTTTACAAAAAAATCAATTTGTTTCATTTGTAAGCATTAATATGGATGAGTACCGAAAAAAATTTAATAATAAATCTATTAAAAAAACATTAACAATACCTGCATGGTTAAATTATTTATCTGAAAAAAATAATATTAATTTTTCACAAGTTTTACAAGAAGCATTAAAAGAAAGATTAGGTATTGACTAATTTTTAAAAATGTCATATAATATATATTAAAGAAAACGCATTTATTATCCTTGAAAAAGGAGATAAAAGGGGCTAGTACAAACTAGTCTCTTTTCAATTTAAAGAAAAAAGAGCTAGACTAGAAATTAATCTAATCTAGCTCTAATATTATAATTTAGTACAATAATTTAATGAAATCCACCCACTTGGAATTAATCCAAATCCATTTTGAACTTTAGTAACTGTTGTTACTACTCCACGTTTTAATCCATTAGTATATTGATTTCCTAATCTTTTATTTTGATATCTTGCATTAGACGTTAATTGTTTATATCCTTTTATTTTATACTTTGTACTAGGACCTGTTCTAACATTTAAGACACTAGCATTTACTTTGTATTTTCCTGTTGTATATTTCACACCAGAAATAGTTTTAACAGGATTTGAAGCTACAGCCATATAACTTGTTAGATAATTACTAGAAACCCATTTATTTGTTCCTATTCTACTCCAATTGCCAGCTGTTTCATATACTGTTACTGCTGTGCCATTAGATAATCCGCCTACAATATATCCATTAGGCTTATTTCTTATATTTAATCCTATTTTAGCATTTACATATCTAGTATATGCTTGTGTTGTAACTGGACGTGTGTTGTTTACTTGTACATTTCCATCATGAGCAAATGCAAAGAATTTACTATAATTAGCATAGTTTCTAAAATTGTCTATACTACAATATACTGTATTTCCATCTACAGTTACTTTGCCTCTTCTTGTACTTGTTGAGAATTTGCCACTATATAAATATGGATCATATATCTTTAATGTATCTCCATCTATTCCAACTAGAACGATAAAGTGTCCACCCGTTGTAAACAATCCATTTCCACATGATACTATTACATAATGATTATTTCTTAATAACTCTACAGCTTTGTCTAAATAATATGTTTCTTCATATCCAATATCAAATTCGTCTGCTACAGCTCTAAAAGCACTAAAATATGTACCATTATTTGCACTTCTATATCCATGTTGTACAAACAAATCACACATAGTATCAGGTGTTATTGCTCCTTTTGTAGCTGTTACTACCATTGAAGCACATGTAGGACCACAAGCACTAGAACCTATTGTTTGGTTTGGATTGCCTACACTAGAATACATCTTGCTTGCCCATCTACTATCTAATTGTGAATAATATGTTAATCCAACATAGTCTCCTAATTCTACATTCCAAGTTTCTGCTTTTGCTCCTTCATAAGCTATTTCTCCTTGAAGTTGAAATCCTTCTGTTTCTTCTCCTTCTTGCTCATTTGATACAGCATTCTCTTGTTCTTCTGTTTGTTCTATTATTTCTGTAGATGGTAAAGATTCTATTTCTTCTTTACTCATTTCTCTTGTTGCTATATCTGTTACAGTGTCTGTAACTTTTTCTACTACATCTTTTTTTAGCTCCTTATCATCTATAAAAAATATTGCACTAAAAAATATCATAACCATAGCCACTATAACTGCTATGGTTATATTTCTATCTTGTTTTTTCATTTCAATGCCCCTTTCTTTTCTAATTCTTCCCATTTACTATGTACATATGAATTTCCTTTAAGGTTTGTATATTCTTCATATATTTCATAAGCTCTTTTAATTTGAATATCTGACTTTGGTTGTTTGTTTTCTATGTCAGATAGAAAATCTGTCAAATATGTTTTGTCATGTTCTTTTTGATTTTCCTTCATTTCTTTTTTTACTGCTTCTAACTCTTTTTTAAATTCTGCCTTTATACTTTCTAATGTCTCAATTTTTTTATTAGTTTGATTTGATATTAATGTATTAATAATAACTCCGTAGCACTGTTATTATTGCTACTATTATTGTGCTATCCACTATCCCACCTCCTCTATCTCTTTAACTTTCCACTTCTGTATTGTATTTTCTTTTTGTTCTTCAACCATCTGTTTTTCCTGTTCTTCTGCTAAATATGTTATCAATTCTTCGTAATCTTCTGCTGTTATTTTATTTTTATCTGCATAATCACTAGCTTTTATTATTGCAAAGTCTACAGTATATATCTTTGATTTATATAAATTCATTATTGCATTTTTGAATAATTTACTAGTATTCAATTTACTCACCTCCTGCAAGTATTTGAGCTTGCATATTATTTAATAATAGTCCTATATCGGCTAATGCCTCAACTTCAAAAATAGGCTTTATCTCATTCGTACTAAATATATTTGTTTGTCCTTTATAACTTATTGCATTTTTTATTTGTTCATATACTTCTTTCTGAACTTCTGTATATGTTTCTATCTCTTCTTCTGCTAGTTCGTATTCTACTGTAATAGGATTTTGCGATAACCAAGTTTTAAGTTCTGTTACTGTCGTTGCTTTAGATTTATCTATAAATATTACAAATTGTTTTCTTATTCCAGCTGAAGTCGACCAGCTAAAATGTTCCGTGTCTGAATTGATATTCGAAAATTTAAAGTGGCTACAAAGTGAAGCTCCATTATCTTTAAGTTTTTTTTCTAAATTCGTGTAAAACCTTTCTACATTTGTTGAAGAAGCAGTCCAAACAGCCCAATTTTCATCATCACTGCCATCTAACACAATTTGTTTTCTCGTATGATGTATTCCATCATCTGCTAGATAGTCTCCTTGCATCAATTTTTGACCTTGTGTTAATGGAAACACAAGATTTTTAGATTCATGTGTTATAAAATTTGAAGGGGATGATTCATCAGATAATTCAACCTCTATATTAAATCTATTAAATATCTTATTAAACGTCTCTTTATTGTTAGGATAAAAGCTAAAATATTTGAAATTTTGAGTAGATATATATCTTTTATTCCCTGCTAAAACTCCTAATATAGAGCCTTTTTGTACAATCCAAGCTTTCTCTTCATCACCATTTTTACCATTTCCAGTAAAGCCAAAGTACACTTCATTTATATCAATACTTGTATCTCTATCTGTAATTGTTAATACTAGATATTTTTTTCGTAATTCTCCTACTATTTTTCTATATCCATATAATCCACTAGATATATCATAATCTTCAATCTTATTAGATAAAAGATTTTTATTACATATATCTATTTCTATATTTTCGTCAACATTCTTTATAGCACTTGGAAATTCTACAGAAGGCATAAGTCCACCTTGTTCGAAACCAGTAAAATTTTCTCCTTCTTCTAATTGTGGTCTCCATGTAAAATTATTTAAAATATTACTAATTGCAATAAATATTCTTATTCTATATGTCCCCTCTGCTAAATCTAGAGTAGTAAAATTCTTTGCACTAGAATATGCTTTTAGTTCTCCTCCTTCAACAGTAGTATATGAACCATCTTCTTCTTTTCGTTGTAGAAGAATTGCAGGTGAACTAGTTGCTGTCCCTAACGACCATGTTCCACCCATATTTTTAGACAAAGTGTATTTTCCAGCTGAAATATTAATTGGGTTGCTATAAAAATTCACTACACCAGAGGCTGTACCATTTAGTGTTATGACTCCGTTTTTTATTGAGCATGTAATTCCTTGGTTAACAGTTTCTTTTATATCATCAAAAATTATTTTATTCTTTCCACTTCTTGTTTCTTGACTGCTATTTCCCCCAATTCTGAATTTCGTAAATTTTGCTCTTGCTGTATTTTCTAATGCTATACTTTCTCCTTCGTTACTTACTTTTGGGAGTAAGTCTATTATTTCTGTTATTAAATCAATTTTTGAGTTTGCCTCTCCTGCATAATCATCTACCTTGTCCCAATTTTTATTCAATGCTTTGTCTATATCAAATTTATTGTTATTAGTTTCAAGAGGTTCTTCATGTTTAAATAACTTTAAATTTTTTGTTTCACTCATTTATTTACTCCTTTCTCAAGAGTTTCTATTCTTTTTATTAAACTTTGGATAATATTATCTTTTTCTTTATCTTTGGCTTGTAACTTTTCTATTTCATCTTGTAGCTCTTGTATTGCTTTATAAGCTATTGATACCATAGAGTATAAATTTATTCCTTCTTTATTGCTTGATATTATTTCTTTTGAACAATTATATCCATCTCCAATTATTGTGCCTATTGTTTTTTTGCTTTTTTCTTCTGATTTATAATTAAACATATAAATGTCTGTTTTTAATATTTCATCTAGTGCTCTTGATTGATATCTTTCTATATTCTTTTTTACCTTTATTGAGCTATTAGATATTACCTCTCCAGTTGCTGTTATATTCCCTTCAACATGAAGTCGACGACACACAATAAAACCATCATCAGAAAGTGTACAATTGCAATTTTCCTCTCCAATTCTTAATGTATGGTTTCCTGCTAAATCAACATAAAAACTTATTTTATCTAATATAGATATAGAAGGATAGATATTGCCAATCTGAGGAATTATAGATAGTAAAAGTTGTCCTGTTGATGTATCATCAATGTATAAACCTGGCATAGCGTCTCCATGCATTTTTATATTTGTAGCAACTATCCCAGCATTTGCACTATTTAATACTAAGTCACATCCATCTAATACCATTTCTCCCGTGCACCCTTCAGAATTTTTAGGTGGCATTGTAAAGTTTTTTATATACATTATTGGCCAGAATTTATCATCACTTGATGTTATTACTCCCCAAGCCATTCCATCTTCTACCGATTTTCCATAATCCGTAGGAACAGCAAAACTTATATAATTCTGTTTGTCTACTGTTTGCACTCCCATTTCTCCGAACACTGTATTTCCATCACTTTTATAAAAATGTTGACCATTTTTGTCCAATGCCATCATTACATTCTTATCTTTATCTAATATTGCTAAACTAGCATTTTTATTTATTATCATCATTTGAATAAAGTCTGAAATTTGATTCCATGCCACTTTTACATGTTCATAGTTTTGCTCTATTGCTGTTCCCAATTTGCTTGTTTCTGTATAGTCTTTTAACTTGTTATCTGTACTAGAATTTGCACTATTTATTGCTTCTGTTTTTGCCGTTGATGTTTCTGTTTTTGTTGAATATGTTTTACTTACTTCACTTGTTATGCTTTCTGCTTTTTGTGTTATTTGTGAATTTGTTTCTGTTTTTGTATAGTAATTATTACTTAAATTTTTATTTGTACTATCTGCTGTACTCTTTGCTGTGTTTGCTGTGGATTGTGCTTTATCTGCTTTACCATCTACTGTTTTTATTTCTGTTTTTACTTCACTTACACTTTGTGTTATTCCGTTTATATCTTGTTCGTGTTTTGTTAGTTTTTCAGAATTTTCAGTTGTTTCTTCAACTAATTGTTCAATCTTTCCTTCTGCTTGACTTATTCTGCTTTGAACTCTTCTGTTTACAACCTTTCGACTTTCTTTTTTTACGGTTGTTTCTTCTTTTTGTTTTATTTGGATTTTACTTGATATTTGTGCAATAAAGCTTCCTTCTAATGACATTTCACCTTGATAAAAAACATTTTTACCATTTATAACTATTTTGTCTCCAATGTCTATAGCAGGGTCTATTATTACTTTTCCTTCAAATGTATTTACTGTCAAATCTTTTATTTTGTTGTAAATCTTTTGAACTTGGTCTTCGTCAACAATGTACATATTTTCTTGATTTATCCAAAGATTATTTCTTGTGTCATCTCCAAATTTAAAACTTCTTACCCCATCTTCATAAGATACTTTTGAAATTTTAAATTCTTCACCCCATTTATATTCTCCAAACATTTCAAGTGATATTTCTGTTTCATCTTGACCAAATTCTCTGAAACATAATTTTCCTTCTCTATCAATACAAGCAAAGCAACCTGCACTCTCTGCAATATAACTAATGTATTCTCTTGCTGTTACAGTATTGTCATAAACAGATACCTTTTTATCAGAATTTAAAAAAGAAGTAGAACCTAATTCTACTCCTGCTTTATTACAAATATCTTGTGCTACTTCTGAAAGTGTTGCTTCGCCTTTTGATATTAATTCACTGCCATCATAATTAAATTCAAATTTAATCATATTATCTAGTGCTTTTATTGTTATTGTATTGTCATCATTGTCTGTGTAATCATCTACATTATAAATTCCGTATAGGTATCATTTCAAAGCTACTATCATTACTATTTAAACTTTTAACAGGTATTCCATTTAATGTTCCTACCAACATTGCATTTACTTCTGCTACTGTTAATGCGTGATTTATTAATATTCCATATTCTACTCTTATTTTTGAAAGAGTTTTTGGCATTTTATCTTTATATAGTTTCATTTCAATGTATTGACTTGGTGTACCACCTAAGCAAAATTCTTCTTCAAATGCATTGCCACCTTTTTTAAAATCCAAAATATAGTCTGGATTTATTAGTACATCATCTATATAGATATTCATTGCACAAACTGGGTTTTCATATCTATTTTGTTTCCACTTTTTACTTGTTTCGTACATTAACTCAACCCCTTTGCTTTATTTACTGTTGCTTTTTGTTGTGCTGTTAATTCTTTTTGCATCAAATTAAAAGACACTTTCCATCTTGATTTGGAAGTGTCTTCATCTAATCCTGTTTTATGCATTTCGCTTGTTCTTTTGCTTACTCTGAATTTTGCGTTTTCTAACATACCACCTTGAACACTCGGGCATTTTACTGTGACTATCATCGGATTCTGGTATGTTGCCTGCAAAAGTTCTTCTGCCTCGTCTTCTGATAAGTAGTCCCATGACATTTCAAGCTTTAGCATTCCAATTGCAATTGGATTATCTATTAATGCTCCTGTTACTTTTGATGTATAACTATCATTGTCTGTATCTTCTATATTATCTTTATATGTAGATGGTGTTTTCATTAATTTACCATTTAATTTCCATAACATAATTTTTATCCTCCTACTAAAGCTTCTATGTCTTTCCCTGTTCTTCTTTTCTTATCTCTTAAGTCATCTAATAATATTTGTCCAAGTTTTTTGTCTCCTACATTTACTGTTAAATATATTGGTCTATCGTTGTTATTTCCACTATAATTAGACAATACATCTTCAAATGTATCACGCATAATATTTTGTGGAGTTACAATTTCTGGATTTGTTTTAGCTCCGGAATATTCACCAGCTATTACGGTCGTCGCTTCTGTTAAAACACCACCCTTTGCTAATCTTGGTAAACTCAATGTATTTATGCTTCCAACATAAACTCCTGGAATTAGATTAATAAGCCTAATTCCCCCATTAATTAATCTAATCGCACTATTTATGGTTCTTTCAATTAAAGATATAACGCCATTAATACCTGATTTAACAGCTCCAGATATTGCATTCCCTATACTTGTACCTAGGCTTGAGAACGTATTTCTTACTCTGCTCCATACTCCACTAAAAAAACTTCCTATATTTGAAAAAATATTTTGAATTGAATTATATGCATTTTGAAAATTCTGTACTATTCCATTTTTTATATTACTTACTGCATTTTTTATATTAGATGTAATATTGTTCCATATATTTGATGCTATATTTTTTATATTGTTAAAAATGTTTGAAATATTATCTTTCACGCTATTAAATATACTAATTGCTGTCTGTTTTATATTTTCCCAAATTTGCTTTATACTATCTACTAGGCTAGATATTCCATCAAGTAGTCCTTGAATTATATATGTTCCTAATTCTGCCATGACTGTAGATGGTGAATGTATTCCAAACACATTTTTAAATCCTTCTATAAAAGGTGTAAAAATATGGTCTATTACCCATTGTCCCAAATTGCCAAGTGCTTCTATAATTCCTTTGAATATTCCTTCAACAACATTTCCACCACATTCTTTTATTTTTTCACTGAAAAAGTTTCCTGCTTCATCTATAGCTTCATTTATTTTTTCTCCTAGAATCATTCCTAAATTAATAAAACTTGCAAAAGCACTTCCCAACATTTCAAACATTGAGTCTACAATTCCATTCCAATCTATGTTTTTACAAAAATCAATTAACCCTTGAACAATAAAACTCCAATCAAAATCCTTAAAAAATGTTGTAATACCATTTAAAGCTCCCTTAATACCTGTACTTATTGTATCTCCTAATGCTCCCCAATTTGTATTTTTAAAAAATCCATTGATTGCATTAGCAACAGCACTACCTAAACCTGACCAATTAAATGTATGAACAAATGATTGAACAAGATAGATTGCAGTATTTATTCCTTGCGCTATAGTATTCCCGACTTGCTTCCAGTCTGTTGTTGCTATGAAACCATTTAAAAATTGTGCAATATTAGTTCCAATTTTTTTTGCTGTATTTTGTATTTTATCCCAAGGTATGCTATTCATTGCATCATTTAATTTTTCTCCAATTGTTGCTCCAACTTCATACCAATTTCCATTTTTTATTACATCTATAATACTATTATCTACTTTAGATAAATCAAAACTTGGTGCTGTTGTTCCTCCACTTCCACTATCTGAATTACTATTATTGTCAGAGACATTATTTATTTCACTATGTATATTAGATAAGCTCTTTGTTTCATTTTTTGCCTTTTTAGCATTTCCAGCCATACTTGCATATGAACTTGCACTTGCTTTAGCAAATATATTTACTCCTGTTAGTACGTAAGCTACACTTTGAATCGCTTTCATTAATTGATAAACTAAATTTGTTACAAACTGAATAACTGGTGCTAATGCACTTCCCATAGCATATTTCATATATTCAATGTTTGCACTTAACTGTTTAGCTCCTGCATTTTGACTTGATAACCATGTATTTGCACAACCACTTAAAACAGAATAAATGCTTCTTAATGAGAATAATGCCATAGCATATTTCATAACGTTTCCTATTCCTTGCCTTAATCCTGTCCCCATTCCTTTTATATTATTTGTAATATTTTGAGTTATTTTTGGTAGTCCTTTAAAACTATTTTTTATACTAGACATACTAGGCCTAACTTGTTCTATTTTTTGCTTAAATGCTTCAAAAAAACTACTCAATTTGTTTTGAGTAGTTGCTGTCTGAGATATTTGTTGTCTTAATTGTGACATTTTGCTCTTTGCTTCGCTAAGTTGCTTATTATAATATTGTATTTCTTTTACTAATACTTCTTCTTTATCGCTTAAATTAATATATTGTTTATTGTTTTCTAGCCTTTCAGGATTTACTTTATTCATTGGTTCATTAGCTATTTTATCTAACTTAGGTGTTATTATATCTAATTTTATTTTTCGGGCATTTATTTTTTCTTGTAAACTATCAATTTGCTTTTGTATCTGAGATATTTGTTTTTGTGCATCTTTATTGTTAACTTTTATTGCAAGTTCATTATTTGCTGAGCTTTTTCTAATCTCTTGTAGTTTTTTCTTGATAAAGAAAACTGCCTGCTGTACTTTATTTTTCATCTCTTTTGTATTTATTTTTGAAAAAGCATTTTGTGTTTGATCCATCTGCTTTTTTATGGTTGGTACTATTTTTTGAAACTCTTTTAATGCTTCTTCTACTTTTGCAGTTACTATGATTTCTATCTCTTCTACCGTGATAAGTCATTCCCCCTTTCTCCTTAATTTAACGAAATAAAAAAACACCTACCTAAGTAAGTGCTTTTTTATTTTTTGTTGTATTTTTATTTAAATATACTTGTAGGAGCAAATCCCATTTTTCCTTTCTTTATTGTCCATGTATTACCACAGTTTTGGCAAACTGCTACAGTAGAATTTATTGTTTTAGTTTTATTTGTGCCTTTAGATTTTTTCCAAAACAAATTAGATATACCTAGTGTACACAAAGCAGTAAATCCTCTTGCACTATTATTTACATGTCCACCAAATCCAATACCCTTTTTATTTGTTTGTTGACCTTCTTCAACAAGTTGAACTTGAACATTCTCACTTCCACAATAGGGACATTTCATTCTTTTTTCCTCCTTTAGAACATTGATGCTTCTACAATTTTAAAAGTTGCATTTTGCATTGCATTTAATTTGTCTGATGATACATATGTAAATATATCAAAACTTTGACTTTGTCCTGCTGCTAAGTCATTTGCATAAACATAATCTTCATTGATTCTTGCTCCTGATTCATCTACTGCTTCTATATGTAAGTTAAAAGATTTTGTTTCTGAAGTTTTGTTTGTTACTTTAACTGTCAACTTTGTATCCTTTGTTCCATAACTTCCATTAGTCACTTCAAAATTTCCTAGTTGTGCATCTACATCATTAGCTAGAACTTCTTCTGTACTACTTCCTGTTGCCTTATCTAAATTAGCACTAACTTCATTTAAGCTATCTGATAAAGCTTTTTGAGAATTAATTGTAATTACCATTGCTAGTACGCACAAAATAACACCTGCAATAGCTTGTCCTTTGCTGGCTTTTTTAATTAATGATACTATTGCTAAAATTCCTCCTATTAACCCTAAAACAAATGATACATTATTTACTATTGGAATAAATGAAGTACACACTCCTATAATTCCTAATACTAAACCAGCAGTTCCAAATCCACTCTTTTTCCTCTCTTCCATAATAAATTTCCTCCTTTTATTAATTATAAAAAGAGTATATCATTTTAAGTTGAAAAAGCATGTCGAATTTTGTCGAAAATATATATTTTTTATCATTTATCCCTTAAATAACATTCTTTGCTCTTCTAATGTTTGTTCTTTCTCTTCTATTTTAAATAATTCTTTATAATCATCTCTAATTAGAATAATTTTAGGGTCTTTGCTCATACTATCTGCTCTTATAAGTTTATTAGTTACCGATTCTTGTAGATTAATTTCGCTTTTTAAGTTATCAATTATTTTTAAAAGATGAGTTTGGCAGTATATATTTATTTCTGAATATCTACTATTCCAAAATTCATGTGGTTTCATATCAAAATAATATGCCAATGGTTCTATAGAATATATTAATTCTATTAAATTGTTAGCTTTTCTTATATTTTCAATAATATCATTTAATCCTTTTAAATTTGAGCCATTATTTCTTTTTCCACTACTCTGTTGGCTGCATTCTCTACTGCTTTTTCCAATAATTTGTCTGTATTCATTGTTAATAATGGATTTAATGTTATTTCTTTTAGTTCTTTCTTGTTCATTTTCTTTTTGAAAAAACCCTCATTATTCAACGCCTCTGCTATCTTTGCATATAATTCACTTATAGTTATTCCTTCTGCTCTACAATCATCCATAAATTCATACACTTCACTTGATGATGTAAATGCACTTTCACCGTTTTCGTTTTCTGCTAATTTAAATATTATTTTTGACAATGCTTCTATATCTAATATAGAATATGCTTTTATAAAGACTTCTTCAAAATTTTTATTTTTTAGTAGATTAGCTATGTCTACTATCTTTCTTGTTTTTAGTACTAAATTAATTGTTTTATTTTTCGTTTCTATAATCATCTTTTTCTCTCCTTTGCAAAAGAGAGAAGGCTTGTGCCTTCTCCTAAATTAAAATTTTGTTGAATCTCCTTCAACTGGATATCCATCTGTTTCAACTGTTTTTGTTTCTTTGTAAACCCTCATAGTATCTTTTATGAAATCTCCATCGTTTATCTCTTGTCCTGCAATATCTACAGTACATTTAACAGTTTGAACCAATGGCTTAGTAGCAACTGATGCTGTTGATTCTGGATATTTTACGAATAAGTATATTGATGTATCTGCATCTGCTATAGCTTGAATAGCTTTATGTGTCTCTTGTATGAACATCATTTCTATATCAACTGTTTCCGCTTTTCTTTTTCCTTTAGCCATTCTTTCTTCTTCTAAATCTAAAGCACTATATGTTTGTCCCTCTTTTAGAGTTTTTAATTGTCCAATTTTTTGAACATAACCCATTTTTGTTTTTTCTCCTGTTAAAGTTTTTGCATATGATACCTCAGCTTTCATAGCAACTTGTGGTGTCGTTGCTTTTTTTGGTGTTTCTCCTTCCATCTCTAATTCCTCCTTATTATCTTAAATTAAAAGAGGTTGTTATTGAATTATAACAAACCTCAAATGTTATTGCTATACCGTATTTTTGCAATATAGGATCATATACTGCAGGACTGGTATTCGTCCTTGTAAAATTAAGTTCTTGAAGTTTTTTATCAACTTCATCTATCATTTTCATTGCTTGGCGTTGTTTTTCATTCCAACAAGTTACTGATATTTGAAATGTAGAAAATATTGGAAATGCATTTTCTGTTTTATTTACGGATTTTAAAGGTGTATGTAATTCCAAGCAAGGAAATTTACTTGTTGTCGTTGGATTTGTTAATATTTGTTTATATTTTAATGACTCTAGTTTTTCATATGTTAAATCACTAAACTCTAATACACTTAAATCTTTCATTATTTACAACACTCCTTTAACATTTCATCTAATCTTTTCTTTGCTATTTCTGTATTTTCATTTCTGCTTTCAAACTCTGCATCCCCTATAAAATGATTAGCTTTTGAACCTACTGCTACATAAAATTGTTGTTTATTAATAGTTACTATTGGATAACTCAACGACCTCCCCACTTTATTTACAGGGATATACCATTCTGTATATCCTGACTCAATAAAATGTTTTGTTTTTCCTATGTGTTCTTGTTCTGCAAATTGTCCTGTGCCAAAATACTCAAACCATAAATAAGATTGCCCATTTTCAGTCATAAATTTGGAAGGGTCTGCATAAACCCTTCCTTTAACTTCTTTTGTAGACATATCAACCATTTCAACCAATATTCCATCTTCTTTATGACCTTTTTCCAGCCTTATAGCATAACCTCTAATGTTTTTTAATACATCTTCTGTTATTATTTTTGCAGTTTGTGGTAATTTTTGCATTATAGCATTTATATTTTTGAAATTATGTTTCACTTTAAAATTACAATTAAAACTTATCATTGTATTTTCTCCATTCTATATACATAAGTGTTTCCTATTTGGTTTTTATCTAACACCTTATATTCTGGAATAAACTCCTTTAATTTTGAGACATCTTCAAATGATATTCCATTGCCTTTTTGTATATCATAATCTCTAGTCGTACGACCTTTATATGTACTATAATCCACTTCACCAGTAGACTTTCTATCTAACTCGTTGACATCTTGTTGCATATTTAGCCAAGCCTGTCCTTTATATTTCCATACTTTATCTGATTCTCCGTGATCTTCTATTTCTTCATATTGGGATATATATACTTTTGTTAAATCTCGTAATAGCACTATCTAATCCTCCTTAATCCAGACTTTATAATATTATTTCTTAATTCTTCTACAATATCTTTGTATGAACTTGATATACTACCCTCGTTTCTTGAAAGTAAACCCTCTGCTCCTCTTGCAAGATATTCACTTCTTACTGCTTTTTTTATGTATGGAAATAGTTTTGTGTCACCTTTTTTTCTATTAGAATTATCACAGGCAATAGATGTTATATCATCTATTATATCCTGTAATACACCATCTGTATTTTCTTTATAGTTTGCTCCTAGGTTTTTCTTAATTTGCTCTAACATTCTATTGCCTCCATTGTTTATTCTTGTGGTAAAAGAGCTAGTAAATCTTTCTTTTTAGTTATTCCATCAAAAGCAATTTCTTTTTCAGTTAGAATTGCTTTTATTTCTTCAACTGTTAGCTCTTTTTTAGTTTCTTTTTCTATTTTATTTATCTTCAATCCTATAAATGTTGCCATTTTAAACCTCCTAACCTTCATATGAACAATATACACCAGCTAGTTTATTCTCATATACATGTCCATATAAGTTATTGTTTCTGTATTTAAATACATTGTCATCTCCACTTTGATCTTCATCTGGTGTAAAGTATTTTATGTATTGGTCCATAGCTGTTACTGCTGCAGATTTCTCAATGCATAAGAAGTTAATATCTTTTCCTCCTTCTACTAATTCATAATAATCTGATGTTGATGGATTTCCTGCTGGAGAATTTACTTTTGAATATGTTCCAGAACTTTCTGTGTAATATGTCTTTCCTGATACTACAGCTGTATCTTTTGACTTAATGTATGTGTCTTTTGCTTTTTGGTATCCATAATTTTCTTTTCCACTATTTAATGTTATTGCTGTATACATTCTCGTTTGTGGAACTTCAATTATTGTTGAAAATCTTTCTAATACTTTTTTAGATTTAGTTGTGTCTAAATCATCTATCATTCCTTTTAATGTTGGTGTTATAAATAAAATTCTATTTTCTGTTGAAACTTCATCTTCATCCATTTTATTTGTACATGCTCTTAATGCACTTACAACTCCTGCACCATCTGAAATTGTTTCTTTTTTTGTTGAAATCCCATCTACTCCTGCTATTTTTGCTATTCTTGCTGCATCAGTTTCTGGAACAACTTTTGTTCTTACAAATTCTCCAGATAATTTTGCAAAAGGTAATCCTAATGCTTCTTGATTGTCTAATCTATCAATTCTTAAGTCTTGACTTCTTTCTTTGTCATATTTTACTGTTTCCCATTTGAATGTTGTTGAACCTTTTGTGTATCCATCATTTCTTGAAAAGTCTCCTAAACCATCCATATCTAGTTTAGCTACTTTAATTTCTCCATTTAATCCTTTTTGTACTGTTGTTTCATCTCCATCTAATATAGATGTTTTTGCTTCGTTTTTATATACTTCATCTAATTTTGGTAAGTATATTGTTGATATTTCAATATTATTCATTTTTTAATCCTCCTATTTAATTAATCCCATTGCCTTTCTTATTGCTTCATCAGCACTTGACTTATTACCAGATGGGTCTGGATTATATGGTGGTTTTTCTTTTGACCACTCATTTACTGCTTTTTCTACAATTCTGTCTTGAATTGCTTTTATAAGTTTTGTTTTGTCTTGTAATTGCTCTGCTGTCATATTTTCATAATCAAAAAGATTTAAAAATTCTGGGTCAAATGCTGTGTCTTGTGTTGTTGCTATTTTTAGTGCTTCATCTTTTAAGTCTCTTGCATTTAACTTTCTTTGAATTTCTTTGTTTGCTTCCTCTTGTTTCTTCAATTGATATTGAAGTTTTTGAGTTTCGTTCATTTGAGCTAATTTTTCTGCTTCTGACTTTTGTGTGTCTTGTTCTAATTTCCATTGCTCTTTTAATTTTGTTTCGTGTGTTTGTATTGCTTTTTGAACTCTTCTATCAAATTCCGCTTGATATTCTTTGTTAGATAAAACATCATCAAAAGTCTGTGTTTGATTATTTTGATTATTATCCGTTGCATTATTTGCCCCGTTTACATCAATATTTGTGTTATTTGCGTTTTGGTTTTCGCCTTCCATATATTTTCTCCTATCCCAATTTGTTCTTTTGCCCAAATTGTTACATTAAAAATTCTGTTGTTCTTTAATGCCTGCAAGCAGTAAAAAGGCATAAAAAATAGACGTACGTCTACGTCTAAAATTTATAATTATAAAATGTTAATAACTTATTTATTTTTTTCTTTAATATTAAGATATATTGCATATCCTATTATTCCTGTTAATTCTGTTAATATTGTGGCTATTACTCCACACCAAAATGGATTTATATACATATTTTATCCTCCTTTAATTTTATTTAAATCATATTATTAAACAATGAGCCGAATAAATCGTTCTTTGAAATCTTTATTTGTGATTCAATTGTGTTTCTCTCTTCTAATGACATCTTATCAATTATTTCTTTATCTGACATTTACTATCCCTCCATAATAAAAGCACCTACTTGCTAGTAAGTGCTAAAATTTACCTTTTATCATTTTATTATGATATTTTTTCCATTTTTCATATTGCTTTATTATTTCTTTTGGTGTATTTTCTTTCCATTTCCAAGGTTTTTCTTCTCCTAATGTATCTATTTGCCAATCTGTCCAAGGGTGTTCCATAGGCATCATATTAAATCATTCCTTTCATAACTTCTATTATGTTTTTGCTCAGTAATGAAGCATTTTGTTTATTAGCATAATAATCTGCAAATGCTTCTGCAATAATTTCTTGTCCTCTTTCTTTATATGCATATCCTGAAATATTTCTTATTAGTAAATCTTTTTCTTTTATATCATTTACACCTATTTTATTCAAGGCTTTATTTAATATTTTATTTACTGTTATATTATTTTCGCTATCAAAAACTATTGCATTATTATTGTTATGATTTAATTTTTTTATTATTTCTGTTACTGCTATATGTCCTGTTTCATGTATTGACATTTCTTTATAAGTTGTGTTATTAGGATGAAAATGCTTCTTAACATCCATTTCATATAATTGTTTTGGAACTTTACCATTATAAAATTTATTTTTATTTATATACATTACATATGTTCCATCTTTTTGTAATTCTACTGCTAGTCCACCATTTGGATGGTCTATTTCTTTTATTTCTTTAATCTTTCCTCTTATATTTGGAAAATCATTATATACTCTACTCATATTGTTTAATAATTCTTTTAAAACTTCTTTATCTATATGCCTTGTATTTATTTTTTTAATATTGTATTTTTCTTTTATATATTTTTCAAATTTTGTATCAAATATATTAAATTGTTTTTCTGTTTCTAACTCAATATGCTCATTATTAGAATTATACACAATTGTACTTCTGCAATAGTGAAAGTGATGTTGTATTGGTGGGAGATTTAAGCCTAGTACTAATCCATTGCATCTAATTCTTTGTACTGTTAATTCTTTTTGTGTCTCACCATAATATCTATCAAATACATTTTCTTTGTTAATATAAAACTCTTGATTATTTAAACTATCACACATTAAAGTTGTTTTATCATCTTCTACTGCAATAAATCTAACTTTTGAGTTATCTTCTGTTACTTCTTTTATTCCTTCTGCTTTTGCTAGATTATTTAATCCAATCATTTGTAAATCTACTGCACCTGATATCTTATCATTATTTATATTAAGTTTTTGATTATTTTGCCTATTTATTATTATTTGAAACTCATTAGAATCAATTTCTAAGTTTTTTTGTTGTTGTATATTTAAAATTAATTGTTTATATATTTGTTGTGCATTATACTGCATTGTTGCTTCAATGTATTGTTTCCAATTAAATCCACTGTAATTTGGTTGGTCTAATAATGCAAGAAATAAAGCCATCGTTAATATTGATGGCTTTTTCTTTTTATTTACTTCTTTCTGTCCGTTCTTCATAATAATAATTTGCATCTTCATACATTATTAGATTTTCATATTCATCTAGTTTTCTTTGTTCTTCTATATATGCACTATAAATTAATAATTCTAATATTTCACTATTTTTTACTCTTGTTCTTCTATAAATATTGTTTGCTAATACACTAAAATAATTATTGTTTTTTAGTAATCCTTGTTCTTTCCATTGTTCTATATATGTATTTATTCTTTTCTTAGTTTTATTATCAGCTATATTATATATGTTTTCTGTTGTAAAGTTAAATGTATCTAATAGTTCTTGTAGCCTATTTTGTGTCTGTTTGCTTATTGTTTGGTATATCTTTTTTAGTTTTTTCATTTGATGATTGTGATACTCCCATATTTCCACTTGTATCACCCACTTTTCCATTATTATTTTGTCCAATTTTAACTATATTTTCTAAATCGTTTTGCATTTTCTCTTCATTTTGTTTATCTATTTTTTCTAGTTCTGAATTACTATCTAGGTCGTCTGGTAACATATCAATAACTGATGCATCACTTAATAGTCCTCTTAATTTTAATGCTCTTGCCGTTTCAGTATCTTTGTCGGTTGGTAGATTTCTTTGTAAATCTATTTTTATACTTCTAAAGTCATAAGATTTATGTTTTCTTTTATTTATTCTATCTATTATTGTTTCCCATCTTCTCAATATTGCTTGTTTAAAATGTTTGTCTGCATCTGTTATCATTTGTTCTAATGCAAAGAATTTTCTATCTAATGCACTTGCATTGTCTGCATTTGTAAATCCTAAATCTGTTATATTAGGTACTCCACTTATCATTGCTATTAAGTCTATTAATGTTTTCTTATGATTTTCTAGTGCTGTATCTTGTACTGTTTTTTCTACCCATGCTATATCGCCTGATTTATCGGGTGTATAAAATACTTTCATTTTAAGCATTGTTTCATCGTTTTGTTTTCTTTCTGGGTTCTCAATCATAACTGGATTTCCATTTTCGTCTTTTTCTACTTCTCCGTTGTTTATCTTTCTTTTCTATAAGCAATGGTATATCTGGTTCATAACCTGTTATTTTTAATTTTGCATCATCATTATATTGGAATGTATTTCTACTATTTTGTATTACTCTTTCATAAGCACAAATTAAAGAGACTACCAATTCAAAGCTTGATAGTCCCATTTCATTTTCTATTGCTATACAAGGAAGCATACTCCATTTACTTTTTTTGAATTTTTGTTTATCTTCTTGTAATTTTGCATAATCATTTGGTGTTGGCGAATAATATCTTTTACCATTTATTGTTGTTAATTCTACTATTGTTATGTCTGCACCATTTTTATCTCTTTCAGTCCATTTTCTTAGTTGCCCTATTTGTTTTACTGGTGTTGAATAATCAAATATTCCTATTGTATTTAATGCACTTTGTTTTGTATATACTATTTCATTATCTTCATTCTCGTATAATACTTCATAGCATCCTCTCATTCCAAAATAATCAAATGCTAAATCAAAAAATTCTGTTGCATCATCATTATATTTACTTATATAATCTATTAATACTTTTAGTTCTTCATCTTTATTTGCATCTATATTAAATACTTTATTAAGTAGTTTTTTTATTATATTTAATTTTGTTGGGTCTGATATCTTTTCAACGTCATATACAGGTGCTTTTCCTGCGAAATACCCTGTTACCATTGAATTAATATAATTTTCAAATGCAACTTTTATTTTTTCATCATTTATACTTACTAGTTCAGAATTGTCTGTCTTTCTTCTTATTCTTTCATATAGTTGTTTTCTTGCATTCCATTCTTTATCTGCTAACATTAATATTTGTGCTACACTATTTTCATTTTCTAATGTTTCTGGATTCCATTGTATCATTGTTTTTCCTCCTATATTGGTTTTATATAACCAAATTGTAATTTCTTTTGATTTATATATTTTTCTACTGCATATCTCATTGCATCCATCAAATGATTAAAATCATCTATTGGTCTATTTATTTTGTTTCCAAACTTGTCCTCGTCCCAAGTATAATTACTTATTTCTGTTATAAAATTTACACATCTAGGATGTATTATTATTTCAAAGTCTTGTATAAATTGAATACCATTGTTTATACTGTCTTTTCCTTTTAATGCACCTGTAATATGTCTTAATCCTAATCCTCTTAATTCATCTATTGACTTTGGTTCTGCACTATCTGCCGTTATCTTTTCTTTTGAATAGCCCATTTGATTTATTTGGTTATATATCGCTTTGTTACTCATTCCTTTTTGATATATTTCATCATATACATAAATCTTTTTGTTTTTTAAATCTATTGCACCACAAAATAGTGCTGTCGGGTCGTTTGTATAACCAAAGTCTAACCCAAAAGCACTATCTAAGTTTCTTATTGTATTTAATTCAAATTTTTCTTCTTTCCAATTTTCATATACTAATCCATCAACTATACCCCAGTTACCTAATCCTGCAACTTGATATCTTCTAGGATTATTTTTCTTCATTCTTTCAAATACTTTTTTATCTGCTTCATCTAGCCACTCGTTACAAAGATAATTTGTTGTCATTGCTAATATATCATCATCTTTAACATCAAAAAATCTTTTCTTAATCCAATGATGTTCATTCCAAGGATTTAATGTTATTGTTATTTGTTTAAATAATCCTTCTGGTACTTCTCCGTCTTATACTTTCATCTATTACATCAAAATCAGATTCTTTTGTTATTTCGTATGCTTCTTCAATCCATAACCAACATAAAACACCAATATCTACTGATATTGATGTTACTTTTAATGGGTCATCTAAACCTCTAAAATATATTTTCTGTCCTGTTGGCTTATACGTCATTTCTAATGGACTTTCTTTTATCTCCCAAAAACTATCTACTTGTAATCTATGTATTGCCCACTTTAATTCTGTAAAACAACTATCTTTTAATGTTCTAAATGTTTTTCTAATTACAAGCGTATTAGCTTCTTTATATTTCATCATATTGCTTATTATCCATAATGCTGTTGTCTTTGATTTTTTACTTGCTCTTGAACCTTTACATACTCTATATCTACATTTGCAATGCCAATACTCTGCATAACCTTTCCCAACTATACTTTGTAATGATATGTTATTTACTTGTTGTTGTGTATTTTTATTTATTATTTTATTCTGTAATATCATCTGTTATCACCACTGGTATATTTCCAGCAACTTCAACTTTTTCTTTAAATGTACCATATCTTTTTCCAAGTAGTTCTGCACATTTTGTTCTATCTTGTAATGATGCATCTAATCCAAACTGGTCTTTTTCTTCTCCTCGCATTACTTTTGTTAAGTATTGTAATACTTCTTCTTGTGAGGCAATTCTATTATTTTCTAATTGTTGTAATCGTTCTTGAATGAAATAGTTAAGTTTGGTTAAGTTTTCTGCACCTATATTCTTTGCTGTCTTAGAACTATACCCTGCTCTCTTTGCACTTTCTGTTGCATTCGCAGTTTCTATATAATAATCTATAAATCTTTTTTGCTTTTCTGTTAATTTATTATAATCTTTTTCATCTTCCATCTGCCTCACTTCCTTTTCTGTGTTCTTTTATTAAGTATTTCATTACATCTATTTTGTTATAACATTCTTCTTTTTGCTTATATCTATCTTGTAATTCAAATTCATCTGTTTCTTCATTGTATATTTCTACTTGTTCTCTTTTTAATATTTGGTATTTAGTGCAATATTTACAATTCTTTTCACTATAAAATTGAAAACTATTTATTTTATATATTTGTCCTTTTATAGATAAAGCATATAATAATTTATTTATGTTTTTATTTATGTTCATTTTTTACCTCGAAATATTGTTCTACTATTTCATGAATAATGTCATAAGAATTTGCTACTATGTCTGCAACATCTTCCTCTGTGTATTGTTTTTCACAATGTGTTATATAATTATCTATATAGCAATGTGTTAGTTCATGAATTAATGTTGATTTTTTTCTTGCTTCTGGTAAATCTTCATCAATATATATTTTCAAAGTGTCACAATATGTAATTCCATAATATCTCATATCTATTGATTTTAAATTTTCTTCTTCATTTGCTCTTCTAATATTTTGCATATTTTTTATTGATTCTTGGGATGTTTCTGTTATTGTCCATTCTCTGTTATTTATTTTAAATTTCATTTAATTAAACACCTCTCTTTTATTCTATAAGGGCAAAATACTTTACCTTCTCTTAGACTTGTAACCTCTAAAAAAGAACAGTTTTTACACTGTTCTGGTAATTCATTTTTTATTTGTTTTAATTTGTCATTATCTTTATATTTTTGCTCTTCTTCTATCATATCTAGTACTTCCTCACAACTGTCAAATTTACATTCTTTACATTTTTTTCCTTGTATTGGACATACTTTATTATCTATCAAACATTGTTCCATATTTTAATCCTCTGTGCACTTTAGTTTTCCATTTATGTCTTGTGTTATTTTACAGTCAATATCTTTATTACATTTACTGCAGTTTTCTTCTTTGAATTGTTTTATTTGTTCTAGAGTCATATTATTACCTCTTTTCTTATAAACACTTTGGTCTAGGTAGTAGGAGTTGAACCTACACTCTCAGGTGTCCAAGACCCGCATCTTACTATCAAGACTTTACCTAGATATTAGAACTCGCTAGGAATGTTCTTTATATACTCAAAGGATAATAATCATTACAGCCAAATTTATATTATCAGTTACCTAGCATACTGGTAATAACTAATTAATTGTTATAAAACACTTGCTTTCCGTATTCTACTGCTACTTCATGTTCTATTTTGCATCCTCTTGCTTTTTCCCAACCTTTCATAAATACAATTCCATCAACTTTTCCTATGTATCTAATTGATTGAGATAACATGTAAATTGCAATATCTTCATCTTCTGGTGCATTTTCAAATACTGTATCTATAACTTCATTTCCTTCTTCTTGTAATCTACTTACTAATTCTGCTCTTTCTTCTCTTATTTGTTCATTTGTTTTACCTCTCATAGGTTGGCTTATCATTAATTTCATAATTTTTATTCTTCCTTCCATAACATAATAAAAAGAGTAAATACTAAGGGCTTGCATTTACTCTTTTCTCTACTTACATTTCTCTCGATTATATATATATCACATTTTTATGGTGCTAAAAAAGACATAAAAGGTGCTTTTTTATAATTTTGCATATTCTTTTATAGCTTTTTTTATTAAAGTCTTTGTATATCTATAAGCCTTATCTATTTCTACTGATACTTCTTCAACTTTCATGCCTTCTACGAATCTTAATTCTAATATGTTTTTATATGGTTGCTCTACCATTTTTATTTTATTTGTTATTCTAATGAGGTTTTCTTCTTCTTCTTGCATAATTTCTATGTGTTCAGATATCAATTCTAACAGTCTATCAATGTTTTTTGTCATTTTATCATTGTCTGGCGTTCCTTTTGGCATATCAGATAGTACTGTAGTTGTTTTAGTAAGTTTTGTTTTTGTTTCTTCTATTTGATTTAATTTTCTTTCTTCAAGTTTTTTACTATGTAAATATGAATATAATTCTTTTTTAGCATCCTTCTCTATCATTTGTACCTCCTTGTTTTCTTTTTATATCTTCTCTTATAAGTTCATCTTTAA